>Ga0209415_10006295_pt1 | contig 21162 bp, 13 predicted proteins | sample PeaSoiSIISIP2007_FD_187696 | JGI IMG/M metagenome (GOLD analysis project Ga0209415, IMG submission 187696) | Peat soil microbial communities from Weissenstadt, Germany - SII-SIP-2007 (SPAdes) (version 2) | ecosystem: Environmental > Terrestrial > Soil > Wetlands > Peat | place: Germany...
AAAGGGTCTGCAAGAAAGCCACCAGATCTGATTTCTGCTGATCCGTCAGGTTCAGGTTGAAGCGTTCATTGTAGAACTCCACTACGTCGCTCAGACGCCGGGCCGCGCCATTGTGGAAGTAGGGGGCGCGGCCAGCCAATCCGTGCAGGATCGGCCCCTTCACTTTCCCGATGTCCGCGCAGTTGCCGCTGATCATAGCGCGCCCAATGTCGGTGACCTGGGTCATGGTCCCGTCGGCACATTGAGTCGTATAGACGGGCAGGCCCGCGATGTCCAAGGCTGAAAGGGCCGGATACGCTGTCGTGCCGATGTTCAGGGGCACAGAGAACGAATGATTGCCCACATTCGGACTGTCATGGCAAGTCGTGCAGGTGCCATTGATTGTGGGTTGGCCGAGCGCGTCGTTGAGACCTCCCACGCCCGTAATGGCAATGGGCACGGTATTGAACAGCGCCTCACCGCGGGCCACTGCCTGCCGTGCCGGCAGATTGGACTGTCCCGCCCAGTTGTTGTAGAGCGTGAACACGTTCGGGTTAAACTGGGCCCCGGTGGGGTCTCCACCGAGGGCATCGTTGATTCCGATGTAAAAGTTCTGCGTTGAGAGGTTGACCGGCCCGCCGGTCGCGCCCTTGGCCGTCAGCTTTCCAGCTTCCAGGTCGTAGGCTTGCGCTGTGTAGAGCGCAGTTTCGAAAGCCACAATTTCCGCCAGTTGTTGCGGAGTTGGCGGATTGGCTGCCTGCGCATGCCCCAGCGTGGCATCCGTGGCTTGGTTAGTGAGGCTTTGCGTTAAGTTGATGGACTTACCCGCGATGGCGCCGGGGACGGTTTCGCGCCCGTCCCACATCACGGCGCTCAGAAAGTCCAGATTTGTGGCCGGAAGCGGCCGGCGATACATGGCCGGTTGAGTAGTCGTCGTCTCCGCGCAGTTGTAGGGGTCCTGGATCTGCGTGATCGAAAACTGGGCGCCTGCCGGCATGGCCAGCGAGATTCGGATCAACCCTTTGTGCAGGAGCAGGCTGTAGGACTGTTCCTTCGCGTCCTCGGAAGACACATCGTCGCTCGGACAGTTGGCGCCATCTACGGGACGGAAAATCGGGTCAGTGCCGTTGGTTTGTTCAAAGCGCTCGCGGATGTGGTCTGGAGTAACCGACCAGGCATCGCCGACCTGGTGGCAAGTCGAACAGCTGCGGCCGTTGGTGCCCAAGCTCTGGAAAAACGGGTTGGTCAGGTCAATGGCCCCGGTTGTACTGAAGGTGCTTAACACGCCTGTCGAATCAAGCGTCTCGAAGGGTGTGCGGAGGCTGGTCGAGCCGGTCAGTCCAGCCAGAAGAAGCACACACGTAGTGCAGAAAGCAAGACGTGCCCATACCGTTGTGGACTTGCAGTTCTTGGAGAACATGGTTTCCTCATCCGGAGCGTAGTCTGTTTCTCCAATGTCTTCGGTCGGGGATTCCGGAAACATAGGTGCTACGGGGTCTGGACGCCGTGCTAAACTTTGCGTCACACGCTCCGTTTCCCCAGCGGAAGCCAACGTAACGCCAGGGCTGGAAAAAGTCCTTAAATCGCCAGTCAGAGATTCTAAAAAGTTCTCAAATGGACGATATGTCATTGATTGGCAACGAGATATACGAATTCGGCAATTTTTGTCTGGAAGCCCGGCCACGACAGTTGCGGCGAGGAGCAGATCCTGTTCCGCTCACCCAAAAGGCGTTTGAAGTACTGCTGCATCTGGTCCGCAGCGAAGGAAAACTGGTTTCGCGCGATGAGTTGATGAATGCGGTCTGGGGCGACAGCTTCGTAGAAGAATCGAACCTGACGCAGACGATCTTCATGCTCCGCAAAGCGTTGGGGGACACCAAGGAACAGCCCTACATCCTTACCGTCCAGGGTAGGGGATACCGATTCGCACAGCCGGTGACTGTGATCAGTACAAACTCGGCGGAAACTGTTGCCCGGGTGGACAATTCCGCCGGGTTGAGAGCCGCGAATGCGGATCAGCCCGAGCCGAGAACCGTCAAGCGAACACGTTCAAAGTCTCTCCTCTTGTTTCTCACCGCGGCGGCTTTAATGGCCCTCGCAGTTTTTTGGCTGTTTCGTTCGCGGCACAGTTCCGCGGTGACGGCTCAACCTTCGGGCCGATTGATGCTCGCCGTCTTACCTTTTGAAAACTTGACTGGCGACGCCAGCCAAGAATATTTCAGCGACGGCCTGACCGAAGAAATGATCACGCAACTGGGCCGCGTGGACCCATCCCGACTGGGCGTCATCGCGCGGACTTCCGTGATGCATTACAAGAAAAGTCCCAAGGCGCTGGCCGAAGTAGGGCAGGAACTGGCCGTACAGTATGCCTTGGAGAGCAGCGTCCGCCGGGATGGAGACAGAGTCAGAGTGACCGCGCAGTTGATCCAGTTGAAGGACCAGACCCACTTGTGGGCTCAGGAGTATGACCGCGAACTGAAAGACCTCTTGGTGGTCCAGAGCGATATTTCACGCGAGATCGCTTCTGAAATCGAGCGCGCACTCGGCGCGGAGCAGCGCGATTTTCCCGCAAATACGGCCATGTCTCCCCAGCGCTACGAAGCCTATGACCTGTACTTGAAAGGCCTGTTTTTTTGGAACAAGAGAACCGGCGACGGCTTCCGCCAGGCGATCCAATACTTCCAACAGGCCACTGTCAAAGATCCAAACTATGCGCCCGCGTTTGCCTTGCTGGCGGATGCCTATGCCATCCAGGGCGCCTACAATGCCGCGCCGCCGGCAGAATTTGTGGCCAAAGCCAGGGCAGCGGCAAGGCGGGCAGTGGAACTGGACGATCGTTCAGCCGAAGCGCACACGGCGCTGGCTCTGATCGTGCAAAACCACGACTATGACTGGCAGACCTCGGAACGGGAGTTTCGCCGCGCGATTGAGTTGAACCCCAGTTATGCCACGGCCCACCATTGGTATGCCTAGCACCTGATGTGGGAGGGCCGTTTTGACGAGGCACTAGCGGAGAGCGAGCGGGCGCGGCAACTGGACCCTCTATCACTGATCATTGCGTCGGACAGAGGTTTTATTCTTTACTGTGCGCGCCGCTACGATGAGTCCGTCCTTCAGCTTCGCTCGGTGCAGGACTTGGATCCAAACTTCCGCCCTAACCTCATTTATGGGGTCTACGCGCAGAAGGGAATGTTCGCCGAGATTTACAGCCAACTGGATTCCGAGCCGGCTGTGGACGCGCCCTGGTACTGGTCTACGGCGGCCTACCTGGATGGGCGAGCGGGACGCACCCAGCAAGCGAACCATGCCCTCCAGAAGCTGGTGGAATTTGATCGAGTGCAGCCGCTGAATCCGATGGTGATGGTACCGGCTTACCTCGGAACAGGCGACCATGAGAGGGCTATCGCGTTGCTGGAAAAAGCGTACGTTCAACATTCCAACGAGTTGGTTGGGCTCAAAGTGGATCCATCTTATGATCCGCTGCGCAAGGACCCACGATTCCAGGAGTTGATCCGCCGGGTGGGCCTGGATCAGTAGCAGGTTCCCATCGGTTTCAGAAACCACACTTCTAGTTGGAAGAGACGAGAACGGATTCCCCGGCTCCTTACGCTTGCCGCTGGCGCTTGGGTTTCAGGTTCAGCGTACGGACCAGGCGGAACAAGTGGTTGGGATGCACCCCGAGGAGTTTCGCGGCATCGGTGTAGTTTCCATTCGCCTGCTCGATGGCTCGCTCAATCAGTTCTATCTTTGCTTTCTGGATGCCGTCGTGGAGCGCGCTGACTGGCTCGCCAGCGGCGGCCGTTTCTTCCAGCACCGAGTCGGGGAGGTCTTCGGGGAGAATTAATTCTGTTGCCCCGAGCACAACTGCGCGTTCAATGGCGTTCTCCAATTCGCGCACGTTGCCGGGCCAGTCGTAACGCTGGAGGCAGGCGCGAGCCTCGGGAGAAATGCCGGTCACCCGCCGTTTTACTTTCTCGCCGTACTGGGCGGCAAAAAACGCGGCCAGCAGGGGAATATCCTCGCGCCGTTCGCGCAGCGCCGGCATGTGGAGCGAGACGACATTCAGGCGATAGTAGAGGTCCGGACGAAAGGCCCCGGTGCGGGAGGCTTCTTTCAGATCGCGGTTGGTAGCCGCGATCAGCCGCACGTCGAGTTTGATGGGGCGCGTGCCGCCGACGCGCTCGAATTCCCGCTCCTGCAGAACGCGCAAAAGCTTGGCTTGCATGGGGACGGCGAGTTCACCGATTTCGTCGAGAAAAACCGAGCCACCCTCGGCGACTTCGAGCTTGCCTTTCTTCTGCGAGACGGCGCCGGTGAAAGAGCCTCTTTCGTGCCCGAACAACTCGCTTTCGAGCAGGGTTTCGGTGATGGCGGCGCAGTTGATGGCCACAAAGGGCTTGTCCGCCCGAGGGCTGTTCACGTGGACAGCGCGGGCGACCAGCTCCTTGCCGGTACCGCTTTCGCCCGAGATCAGGACGGTCGAGTCGCGCCCGGCGACCCTCGACACGAAGGCATAGACGTCGCGCATGGCCTTGCTGTCGCCGACCATGCTGTGTTGGATATTCAGCTCCTCGTTCAGGCGGCGATTTTCGCCGCCCAGCATGTCCAGATAGCGGGCGTTTTCGATGGCCAGTGCCGTGATATTGCCGAGCGTGGTGACTAGCTGGAGCAGGTCCGAATCAAATCTCACGCCGGGGGTGCTGGCGTCGAGGTACAGCACGCCCAGGACCTTGTCCTGGGTAGCCAGAGGAACGGCCAGGACGGAGCGTATCCGGCGCTCGATCAGGCTGTTGGCTTCGTGGTAGCTATCGTCGCTTTGGACGTCATTGGAGAGGATGGCGAGGTTTTCTTCGACAACGCGGTTCAGAATCGTCCGGCTCGCATGGATGGGCTGGTTCGGTCCCCGGCGGTCCTTGCCCGCGATGGCGGAAAAACCCTCTATTCCATTGTGGGTCAATCCACTGTCGGTCAATAAGATAGCAGCCTGGTCGGCCGGGGCGATGGCAAGCACGACTTCCAGCACCTTCTCTTGCAGGGCTGCCAGGCCACGGATGGAATTCAGTGTGCGGCTGAAATCGAGCAGTACTTTGAGGTCGCGGACCGTCTTGGGCGTTGCCGGCAAGCTATCGGGCCGAGGAGGCTGAAGGTACAGAGCATCCTCCTTCCGCAGGATGACCGTGGCCGCGCCGGGGGCGGGGGTGGCATCGAGTTGCAGGGAGGCATGGGCGGAGGTGGACTCTCGGCTTGGCCCCTGGAAGATGAGGATGGAGTCGCCTACCCGAATCTGATCGCCATGCACCAGAACCCGCTCGCGAACGGGGACTCCGCCGACAAAAGTATTGTTGCGGCTGTCGAGGTCCTGCAGGCGGAAGCCCGTGGGTTCCTTGTGGATCAGGCAGTGGCGGCGCGAGACGAGCGAGTCCAGGAGCGAGATTTCATTCGACGGATCGCGGCCGATCGACACCTCGTCCTGGTTTAGAGGGAAGAGCTTGCCCTTCAGGGGGCCGCTGACTGCCTCCAGCCGGGCACCGGTCGCTGGCGATGCGTCCATTTCGTCGGAGTCGCCCATTACGTCAAGAGTATATCCCCAGGCTCAAGGGCCCGCTCCCACCTAACCTAAATGTTAGCCACAAACAGTTTGGTTTGAGTTCCGGGGCCCGCCTTCGCGGGACGCGAGTGCAAAACCGGAATCGAATCCCAGCTAAACCCTTATTTCTTGCTGAAATCTGCGATGGCGAGTCTGGATTCCGCCGGGGTCAGGTTTGGTATGCGTCGTGCTTTATGAAAAGCACTTGCGGCGGATGAACCGAGCAAGCAGTAAATCCCAGGTAACAAGGAGCAAGACAATGAAAAAGACGAATGCAAAGCTGGCAGTCAGAGTTTCGATTCTGGCGGTAGGGCTCTTGGTTTCCTTCGTCGCAGCGAACCTGCAGCCGATCTTCGCCTCCGATGGCGGCCCGATTCCGCTATGCGATCCAAACGACAAGAAATGCATCAAGCAGAATATGCCTCCCGTCGCCTCCGATGGTGGCCCGATTCCGCTGTGCGACCCAAACGACAAGAAATGCATCAAGCAGAATATGCCGCCGCTGGTCGCCTCCGACGGTGGTCCGATTCCGCTGTGCGATCCAAACGACAAGAAATGCATCAAGCAGAACATGCCGCCGATCAGTTAGTGGATTGGAGGCTGACGCCGCAAGCGCATGCAGTTGGTGCTCAAATGGAGCCGAAGGTTAGGGCTCGAGACTTCTGGGCTGACGGGGATCAACCGCCAGCTCTCTTTTTTGGGGACGGAGTTCAGTCGGGGAGTTACTTCCAGACTCAGAATGGATGTTTGCGTTTCTCCGGCGCCCGCCAGTATTTGAGGTAGGTCGCTGGATCCACCGGCCATTCCTCTTGCGAACCGGGACTCACCAGCAAAATCTCGTCGGGCGCTCCATAGCCACGATCGTAGGCTGCCCTTGAGACGTCACACTTCTTGATTTCACTCCAACGCCACCGGCTGGCAACGATTGCCGAGCTGCAAGAGCAATACAGGACATACTCCTCGGTTGAGCCGTTCATCGCCGCGATGAGGTAAGACCCATTCCCATACGGGCTGAAGGAGATGAGATAGCGAGTCCGGCACTTAGGACACTCCACGCAATGACGAATCCGCGCCATCGAACCAGGCCTCCCCAAGACGAAAACAATTGTTATGTGTAGAATCGCCTGGGAAAATGGTCGGTTACAATACCCACTTGACGTAAATTCAACATAACCACTAAGATCGGCGCCCATGAAGAAGGCCGCTTCCGGGATCGCCCCTATCATCTCCCTCGACCGGGACGGATCGAAACCGATTCACCGCCAGATCTACGATTCCTACCGCGCCGCCATCGTCGGCGGGAGCTTGCGGCCCGGGCAGAGAATTCCATCCACGCGAGTGCTCGCGTCTGAAATCGGTGTTTCGCGTTTTCCGGTTCTGAATGCGTACGCCCAACTCTTGGCAGAAGGCTACTTCGAGAGCCGGGTTGGGGCCGGAACCGTGGTCTCTGGCGCGATTCCGGATCAGTTGACGTCGAGCCAATTGACTTCAAGCCCCGTGAACGGAGGCGCACCAAGGGTAATCCGGAATCGTGCGGCCTCCGGTGGTGCAGCGACTCCTGCTGTGGGCGATGCTTCTCCCTGGATGAGTGTGTGGGGAGCATTTCGAGTGGGACAGGTGGCCTTCGATCAGTTTCCCATGCAGGTGTGGTCGAACCTGATAGCGCGCCGGTGTAAACGCATGACCCCTCAGGCGGCGCACTATGGCCTTCACATGGGATCTCCTATGCTTCGGGAGGCGATCGCCAACTACCTTAGAATCGCGCGATCGGCCCGCTGCGAGGCCGATCAGGTCATGATCGTCAACGGGTCACAACATGCCCTGGAACTGGCCGCCCGGGCGCTGTTTGAACCGGGCAGTCATATTTGGATGGAGGACCCAGGTTATCGCCTGGCGCGAGAGGCGTTCACCTTGAATCAGTGGCAGCTCGTGCCGGTGCCGGTGGATCGAGAAGGGCTGGAGGTCGTTGCCGGAATCAGGAAGTGCCGCGGTGCGCGAGCGGCTTTTGTCTCGCCTTCGCATCAGTTTCCGCTGGGCGTGACCATGAGCGCTTCGCGCCGGTTGCAGTTGCTGGACTGGGCGCACCATTCCGGAGCCTGGATCATCGAGGACGACTACGATGCCGAGTACCGGTACGAGAGTCTGCCGATCGCTTCGCTGCAGGGACTCGACAACAACTCCCGGGTGATCTACGTCGGGACCTTCAGCAAGGTGATGTTTCCATCATTGCGCCTGGGTTATCTGGTCATTCCGCGCGAACTGGTGGGCCGGTTTCTCAGAATCCGGCGGATCATGGACCTGGGACCGCCCACGTTCTTTCAGGAAGTGCTGGCCGACTTCATTGAAGAAGGGCACTTCGCCCGCCACCTCCGTAGGATGCGCGTTCTTTACGGCGAGATCCGGAAGGTGCTCGTCGAGCGACTCATCCGTGACATGGACGACATGATCGAAGTGGCCGGCGACGAAGCCGGTATGCACCTGACGGTCATGTTGAAGAATCGGCTCAACGACCGCGAGATCGCCGAGCGAGCGGCGCAGCAGAAAATTTCGGTCTTTCCTCTTTCTCCTTCTTACTTGGGGGGAAAGCCGCGACAGGGATTCATCCTCGGTTTTGGAGGCACCACGGCGCAGGAGATTCCCGGCGCCGTGCGCCGTCTGCGCGGAGTAATGAGCTGACGCCAGCCAAGTATGCCGAGCCATGGTCATGCCGAGCCGTGGTCATGACGAGAATCGGCCAAGTGGGTATTGCCCAGCGCGGAAAAGAACTCGATGATGCGGGTGGGCTGGACGGCCGGTGAAATTACCTCCGAAACCCGGCTGCAGCGCGGCGGAGTAGTGCCGGCTAAGGCGCATTCCTATGGACAAAGTTGTCAGGCAAGGGCAGCTCATTTTTGCCTTGGCCATCATGGCATTCGGAATTCAAAACATTGTCTGCGGATGGTTTCGAGTTTTCGCCAAAACGTTGTTCGCGGGTGAGAATGTAACCGCAGTGATCCCCTGGGTGCCGGCCTACTCGTGGCTGGCGTACCTCACCGGCCTTGTGCTTTTCGCGTTGGGTGTTGCCCTTGCAAGGAATGTAAGACCGCGGCTGGCGGCGACGCTGCTAGGGATCCTGTTTCTTGCCTTTGCCGTGCTGCTTGAAACACGAAGGATGATTCACACGGGGTCGCGCACTGTTTTTTTTGAAGCACTCGCTCTAGGTGGATCGGCCTTGATGTTGGCGGACACCTTTCCTTCCGAATCAAGCTCACGTGAATGGGGTAACCGCGTCCTGGAATGGGTGGTCAAGTCGGGGCGATTCCTGTTCGCGATTTCGGCGATCGCGTTTGGCATTGACCATCTTATCTATCTTCGATTCGTCGCGAGCCTGGTGCCGTGGTGGATTCCGTGGCACCTGTTTTGGACGCTGTTTACCGGCTTGGGCTTCATCGCCGCAGGTTTAAGCATTGGAAGCGCCGGCTTCAGCATTCCAACCAATTTAGCGGGGCGGTGGGGCGCGGCGTCACTGGGTCTGATGTTCTTGCTTTGGTTTGTGCTTCTCCACCTGCCGAGATCTCTCGGTCTTTCCGTCGCCTCAGGGCCGGGTGCGCCCCGCAATCCGAACGAATGGTCCAGCGCATTCATTGCGCTGGGCATGTGGGGAGGTTCCTGGATCTGCGCCTACAGTTTGCTTGGAGCGCGCGAAAAGCGTGCCGCCGAATCCTAGCGACATCACGCTGACCTGCACCCGCAGCCGGGTCATAAGCCGCGCTTTTGATCAAGTGTTGATCTTGAGCGCGGCTTTCCTTTGTAGCGGTCAGAATACAAAGTGCAGCGACATCTGGATCTGCCGTGGGCTACCGATGGTCTTGTTCACCGCCCCCAGGCCGGTGGGAACGTTATAGAAGCTGCAGAACGCAACGTAGTTACAAGATGCCGGCGTCGGAGGTGTCCCCACCACCGGGAACTGGTTGTAGAACTGGTTTTGAGAGACGTCGTCAATCGGAATATCGAAGCTGGCTGAATTGGTCACGTTGAAGATATCCAGCCTGTACTTCAGCGCGGCATGCTCGGTAATCTGAGTGGTCTTAACAAAAGAGACGTTGAGTGCTCTCTGCCAGGCCTGGCGGAAGATGTTTCGTTGTCCAGTGGTGAAGTTGGTTTCATAGAGGTCGCCTGGTGGAATGGCGCCGCCGAGATCCCCGGGCTGGAGCAGAGGCAGGGTGAAGCAGGACTGCTTGAGCGCGTAGAGGCCGAGGTTCGAAGGATCGGAGTTTGCGTAAGCGCCAGAGGCGCCAGTAAGCGCGTTTTTGGGAGTGCAGCCGGGAGCCAGCGGCACGATGGGGTTCGTGATGCCGTCATACACGCTGTAGTAAATGCTGCCGACCGCTCCCGTGTAGTCAATGATGCTGTAAGGCTGGCCGCTCTGGAAAACCCCGGCCCCCTGAATGGCCCATCCGTTGGCCACTTTCCCAAGCACTGAGGATTCCCGAGCCAGCTTCGGCGCCTCGTAGGAATAACTCAAATTGAAAACGTGAGTCCGGTCGAAGTCCGAAGAACCGTAAGCCGAGCGCAGATCGAGCGGGTTGTTGCCGTTGAAGAAAAGGCCCATCCCGCTCTGTTCATCGAGGGCGTGGGAGTAGGTGTACGAAAAACCCAGTTGCAGCCCGTGACTCATGCGTTTTTCAATGTGCGCCTGCAACGCGTTGTAGGCGGAGACTCCGGCGGCTTTGTAAGTCTCCGACTCTGCCGAGTAGCCGATATAAGGCACACGCAGGTCCACATTGCCGCCCTCGTACGTCGCCAGCATCTGCTGGCCGTTGGGGAGCGTCTGAAAATTGAAACTGGAATCCACCAGGGTGTAACCGTAGGTGTAGGACTGCGGGTACGGAGAATTCGCGTGAATGATGTTGCTGGGCGACGCAATGCCGGGTTCGTTGAACGGAACGGGAATGACTCCGTGGCGGCCCAGGTTGCCGACGTAGCCGACCTCGATGGCGAGGTCATGCCGGGGCTGCCATTGAACGTCAAGAGTGTTGTTGATGGTATAGGGCAGCTTATTGGCACGGTTGTAAGTGGCAAACGAAAACAGTTGGGCGCCGCTGGCGATGGCCGCCTCGTTGGGCAGGTACTGGGTGATATTCGCGGGATTGCCGCTGGGAGCCGGGCCTAGGGTAGTACCCCACGGGTTCGAGAGTGAGGCGCCGCCACTACCAACCGTCGTCGGATCGCATGTCGGAATGTATCCGAGGTAAGGCGTCGCTGTGAAGTTGGTGCAAGCCTGGGCGTTGACATAGGGTGGAGTCTGGTTGACGCCGAACGGTCCGCCGTTAATCACTCCTTCCGCGAAGCCGGGCGAGAGATACGTGTACAGCTCGCCGCGGTCATAGTAGATTCCAGTGCCAGCCCGCACGACCACTTTGTCGTTGAATTTTCTAGGGCTCCAGGCCAGGCCGAGACGAGGTGCGAGACCCCACTGCCGGCCGGTGAGAGTCGTATTGCTGATTCCCTTAGTGGGGAACAGTTTGTTGTTGCCGGCGATGATAAAGCCGTTGTTGGTGATGCTATCGGCTGTACCGTCATAGGAATATCGGGACGGGTCAAAGTTGAAGATGCGACCGTCTTTCTCGGTAAGCCCGCCATTCCAGTCAAAGCGCAAACCTGCCGTCACGCTCAGGTTCGAGTGGATCTGGAACTTGTCCTGCAAATACATTCCCGCCTGGCCGGCGCGATAGTAGCGATTCGCATTGCCCTGTAGGAACTTGGTGGTGGTGAAGTCATCGTTGGTGTTGACGATGCCTTGCAGGAACTGGGAGAAGTCGGCAGTCGAGATCATGCCCTGATTGGTGCGCTGGTCGCGGGTATTGAGCTGGGTGTAAGAATAGCTCCCGCCGAAGGTGAGGGTGTGGCGTCCCCGCATCCAGATGGCGTTGGCCGAGGGCATGATGCGGTTCTGGAACACTCCGGTGAACGCACCTTGCGAGGCCGACCCCTGACCAATGGTCAGGAACTGCAGGTTGGCGATGCCCTGCGGATTGGCACTGGCGTTGCCCAGGCCGAGCGGGTCCACGATGGTGATTCCCGGGAAATACTTAGAGCCGAAGGTGTTGATCCCGAGTTGCTGCGGCGTGAAAGGTTGACCAATCGTGCTGTAAGCTTTCTCCCGCAGAATGCCGAGAACTTCGGTGATGCTCAGCGCCGGTGTAATCGTCTGCGTGTTGGTGAGAGAGGCGACCTGGCTGCCCGCGTCGAGGAATTGCGGGAACCCGGGCACATTGGAATACGCATAGGGAGCGGTGGTCGGGTCGTGCTGGTAGTAGTACTTGGCGGATAGCGTGTCCCTGGTGCTCTTATTCCAGTCGAGATTGGCGATTGCCTGGTTGGATATGAAATATGCCGTGCCGGGGCTGATTGCGTTTTCAGGGAAGATGGGCGTGGGAGTGACGCCGTCGCTGTACGGGATGAGGTATTGGCCGTTGGCCGCCTTGGCCTGGAACAACGCGAGCGCAACCGGGCTTACGTTAGCGCCGGTCAGCGAAGTTCCCCATTCATCGTTGGAGACGGCTGCCAGGCAGTTGGCGAACACTGCGCTGTTGGTGCGATCGGTCGTGCCACAGCCGGCTGCATTCGTCAGAAAGGATGGGTTGAAGTCGGCCGGCACCAGCATTCGCGACAGCCCAATTTCCTGGTCGGAATCATGCACGTGCTGGAAGGAGACATATCCGAACAGCTTGTCCTTGATGAGCGCTCCTCCCAGCGTTCCGCCCGCGGTGTAGCGATGCATCTGCGGAACTTTGTCGTTGGCGGGAAGATTCGCGTCCTGCTTGTAGAAAAAAGGTGCCGCGTTGAGCCAGTCGGTGCCACGATGGATGTATCCGCTGCCGTGAATCGAGTTGGTGCCGGTGGCGGTGCTCATGTCAATATGCGCGCCGCTGGTAGAACCCTGCTGCGCGTCATACATGGAAGTGTTGACGCGCACTTCCTGCACCGTCTCCGGCGCGGGCGTGGGGATGCTCTGGCCAATGGCCAGATACACCGATGCGGTGCTCTGGATGGGCGCGGCGCTGGTGCTGGCGGCATTGGCCACGCCGGTGTTGTTGACAATGCGGGCTGAGGCGACCTGGCTGGTGCTCTTGCCGTTGAACAGGTTGCTGGCGTCTACGCCGTTGACCAGGAAGCTGTTGCTGGTGTCGCGCTGCCCGTTGGCCCAGATCGGCTGGTTGCCGAGTCCGCTGTTGACGCCGGTCCCGCCTGGCAATTCAGCATTCACGCCCGGAGAAAGAATAGCGAGCCCGGTGAAACTGCCGGTCGGGAGCGGTACGGCGTCAATCTGATTTTTCTCCAGAACGTAGCCGTTGGTGGTGTCCACAGCGTTCATCAGCGGATCGGCTTGTACTTCGACCACGGTGCCGACCTGTCCGACCGGCAGGGTGGCATTGACGGTCGCGGTGCGGTCCGCCTGGACCAGGATGGAGGGACTCTTCTGCGTCTGGAATCCTTCGTGAGTAAAGGTCAGAGTATAAGTTCCGATCGGCAGGTTGACGAAGTCATAGGCGCCGCTCGCATTTGTCTTGAGCGTGCGCGTGAGGCTCGTTTGATCTCCCACGATCGTCACGCTGGTTCCTGGGAGCACGCTGCCGCTTTTATCTGTCACCGTGCCGGTGATGCCGCCCAGGGTCTGCTGGGCCAGAGTAGAAATGCAAAAAACAAACATCAGGAGTATTGCAGCCAGAGAAGTAATGAGAAGCTTCATTTTGTTAGCTACTCTTTGTTTCGGCATTTAGTAGTCCTCGTCAGGGTGCTGTAAAGACACACAGCTACCCTCGAATCGCAGCGTACAAGTTCGATTGTGTACGGCATGCGGTCGCAGAGAGGGTGTCTACGCACGCCACGCACGCCCAGGCTGGAGGTACTCTGCCCGAAATGTACGCCAATTCAGACAAAAGGGAAAGACGCCGGGGCAGTCAATTTTCTTTTGGAGGGAATCAGGAATTTTTATATCGGCAAGTGGCTAGCCCTCGGCCACTGCTTCGTTCTTGGCTCGACTTCGCACCAGGAACCAGCCCAGCCCGGCGATCAAGTACGCAAGATAGATGTAAGGCAGCTTTCCATAAGGGCCTTCGGGCACAGGATAGAGATTGCCGATCAAGGCGAGCAGCATGGCCGTCGCAGCCAGCGCCGGAAGCACTTGTATGCCGGTTCGGACTACGCCATGCTGCCGCAGGTAGCGCGGCAGAGCGATGCAGACCAGCGCGTAGGCCACGATGAAGCCATAAGTTGCCAACGATCCCATCCAGCCGTAGACGTCGAGTCCGCTTGCGCCCCGGGCAGCCAGAACCGCGACCGGAAACACGGCCGCCACGCCGGTAATGACCACGGCGCGGCTCGGAGTGTGGTTGTGGGCGTGGGTGGCGCGCAGAGAATCGTGAGCCAGGCCATCGTGCGCCATGCGGAGCAGCAGTCGCGCGGCGGCGGTGATGCAAGCCAGCGTACCGGCAAACATGCTCACCAGCGCTCCGATGTCAATGAGCAATCCCAGCACCGGCACGCCGCCGATCTGAGCCAGGACGGACATCGGCGCCTGGCTGGTTCCCAGATCCTGCCCCACGGTGTGGAACCCCAGGACTTCTGCGTAGGCGCAGACCGTGAAAAAAGCTCCGGCGAGAACCGAGCTTTGAATGACTGCCCGTGGAATCGTCTTCAGAGGATTGCGTGCTTCCGCGCCGAGCGTGGTCGCGCTCTCAAAGCCGACGAAGCTGAACAGCGCCAGCACCAACCCCAGACGGAGTCCGCTTCCGGTCATGCCGTGGAGATGAAGTTCATCCCAGTCCCAGTGCCAGCCGTGGCGGATCAGCAGTAGCGCCACCACGATCACGATCACGGACACCGAAGCCGCTTCGATCCACAGCATGAGCCGCGCGGAGATCTTCACGTCGCGGTAGGCGATCCAGATGGAAACTCCCGTCACCAGCAAGGCCATCAGAACTGCCGAGAAAACATGGCCGGTCGCATCGCGAAGCAAGAGGTTGGCGTAGAAATAAAAGCCGCCAATCACGCTCGATCCGGTAGCGACGTAGGCGAGCAGCAGGCTCCAGGCTACGGTGGCCGACATCCAGGGTGGCAGGATTCCGGTGGCGTAGGTGTAGAGCGATCCGGGAGAAGCCGAATGCCGCGCAAAGCGCGCGATGCAGAGCGCCACCAGCAGAATGGCAACCGTCGCGAGCGCGTAGGCGAGCCAGGTGCCGTTGCCGGACAAAGCGCAGACCAGGGGAATCGTCGCTGCTGGCGTGGTCGTCGGGGCCATGGTAGAGACCGATTGCGCCAGCGTTTCCATGGGAGAGAGAATTCCGTGCTTCAAGCCGTAGTCGGCAGACGACGTGAGCTTGGGCGCGGTTGAAGCCATGGTCGAATCCACTCCTGCGTGAGGACGAGAATTGAATTGGGATTGTACAACGGGGCTGGGGAATGTCTATCCGTTGCGCAAGAATGAAGGGAAGTAAAATGTAGGAGTGTGGTCCCCACTTCCAGCGAAAGCAGCGAGAAGTGGGGCACGCAGGTTTATGCCGTCACCTTACGGCGGTTATTTCTGTTTCTTCTCCCAATCGTCGCGCGACATGGCCTTGAGCGGCTCCAGACTCTTGGCCTGCAGCGCAGCATTCACCGGCGGCACAGCCGACGCGGTGATAGATTGATATTGCGCTGTCGCGTCGTCCAACTTCTTCTGATACAAGGTGGTGCTTTCGATTTGCGATTGCGTTGGACGGCCCGAGAAGCCGTTGACTCCTCCATACAACTCGCCCAGATGTTCGCGAAGTTTCTTCTCGCCCGTAATCATTCCGCCTTCTTTCACGGATACGAGTGTCGAGCGGAACTCTTCCAGTTTGTGAACCAGGCCATCGAGTTGAGCTTTCAACCCACTGTCGGTGGCGCCGGCGGCGCGCTGACGCGCCTGACTCTGCAGGTCACTGGTCGAATCCACCACGAAAGTCAGTGACGCCAGCATGTCATAAAGCTGCGTGACGTTCTTGTGTTGCTGCGCGCGGTCCGCCGCCGTGCTCTTGGTTCGCGGATCGGGTATTAGTTTGACTTCGGACGAATACGTGTCCTTGCCCTTGGTGATTTTCACCGGATAGGTGCCCTCTGGCGCTTGTGGTCCGTAGAAGAGATATTCGTTTTCCACCAACCCCGCGGCCGGCGGCACTTTTGGCGGCTTGGCGCGTTCCGGCCACTGGACTCGATTCAGGCCACGGCGCTTGTCACCCTGAATCGAGGTGAGCAGATTGCCCTTGTCGTCGTAGATGTCGAGCTTCAGATCGCCGAAAACATGGCGCTTCTTCTGGTAATAGACGATCCCGGCTGCCTCAGGCAAAGTCCGCCCGACAAATTCGGAGTTGCCGTCGAATCTCTGCTCGCTGGCCGGCAACGCCAGGGCTGAGGGCCGCGACGGCAACGGAGCAAAATCCTTCGCGAGTATCTCGGGCGTGAGTGCGCGGATGGGCGTCAAATCGTCGAGGATGTATACGCCGCGGCCATGGGTCGCAAGAATCAAGTCGGACTCGCGCGGATGAATAACCGCGTCGCGAACCGCTACGTTGGGCAGGTCGCCCTTAAACTGAGCCCAGTGCGCCCCGCCGTCAATGGAAATGAACAGTCCGAACTCGGTGCCGAGGAACAGCAGATGCGGGTTCACCAGATCTTCCCGGACGACGTGGGCATAGCCGGACAACTCGGCGGTCGAGAGCGAAGTCCAGGTCGCGCCGTAGTCCTGGGTCCGGTAGACGTAGGTCTTCATGTCGCCGGTGGCGTGGCCGTCAAACGTCGCATAAGCAACCGCCGGATCGAAATGGCCGGCTTCGATGGTGGACACCCAGGTATTCGGCGGGAGACCGGGAATGTTCTTAACGATGTTGGTCCAGTGCTTGCCGCCGTCGCGTGTAATCTGCACGTTGCCGTCGTCGGTGCCCGCCCAGATTACGTCTCCATTCTTGGGCGATTCGGCGATGGTGTAGATGGTTTCGTACTTCTCGGCGTCGGAGTTATCAATCGTCAATCCGCCCGAAGTTTCCTGATGCTGTTTGGCGGGATCATTGGTGGTCAGGTCTGCGGAGATGCGGTCCCAGGACTCTCCGTGATCGCGGGAGCGGAACAGAAATTGTCCGCCCAGATAGATCGTTCCCGGATGATTCGAACTCAGATGGATTGGCGCGTTCCAGTTGAAGCGGAATTCCGGCTCGCCCGCGCGAGGCAGCGGCTTGATGTCCTTCGCTTCGCCGGTGGACTTGCGGAAACGCGAGATCATCGCGCCCTGGTACTCGACATAGGCGTAGTCGGAATCGGAGGGATCGGAGAACGCCCAGAAACCGTCGCCCATCCCGATTACTTTCCAATGGCGGTTGGCGATTCCGCCCACTGCGCGCGACGGTCCCATCCACGAGCCGTTATCCTGCAGCCCGCCGTAGACGTTGTAGGGCTCAGCCATGTCAAAGCTTACGTGATAGAACTGCGCCACCGGCAGGTTGGCCAGGAAGCGCCAGTGGTTGGCTTGATCGAGCGATTGATAGACGCCGCCGTCGGTTCCGACCAGCATCTGGTCGGGATTTTCCGGGTTGATCCAGAGAGCGTGCATGTCGCTGTGCAAAGCTTCGCCCGGCTGATCCTCGCTGACGGAAAAGGCGGCGCTGAAGCTCTTGCCGGCATCTTCGCTGACGGTCAGGAAGAATCCGGGCTTGTAGACGCGGTCGGCGTTTTTGGGATCGACCGCCAGCCGTGCGAAGTAAAACGGCCGTCCACTGACGTTGAAGGAACTATTGACTTCGGTCCAACTGTCGCCGGCATCATCAGACCGGAACAGAGCCGTGTGGTTCTTCGCTTCCACCACGGCGTAAACGCGGGCGTGGTTGCTGGCTGCGACGGCGATGCCGATGCGGCCCAGATCGCCCTCCGGCAGGCCTTTGCGCAGTTCGTGCCAGGTCGCGCCGCCGTCCGTGCTCTTGAACAATCCACTGCCGGGGCCGCCGGAGCGGAAATTGTGCGGCTCGCGCCGCACGTCCCACATGGCGGCGTAAAGAGTCGCGGAATCTTGCGGATCCATCGTCAGTTCGGCGCAGCCGGTACCGTCATTCCGGTATAGAACTTTGTTCCAGGTCTTCCCGCCGTCGGTGGTTTTGAAGACGCCACGCTCGGTGTTGGAATTCCACAGATGTCCCAGAGCGCAGGCATACACCGTGTTGCTGTCCTTGGGATGCACAATCATGCGGCTGACATGCTCGGAGTCCGTGAGTCCCATGGACTCCCAGTTGTCGCCGCCGTCGCGCGAGCGATACACGCCGGTGCCCACCGACACACTGTTGCGTGTCCAGGCCTCGCCCGTGCCGACCCAGACCGTTTTCGGATTTTGCGGATCAATGGCGATGGAGCCGATGGACAGCGACGGCTGCTTATCGAAGACAGGCTTGAAGGTAGTTCCGCTGTCGGCCGACTTCCACACGCCGCCGCTTGCCGAACCGACGTAGATGGTCAGCCGCTGTCCGTCGCGGATGCCGGCAATGTCGGCAATGCGGCCGTCCATGGCGGCCGGGCCGATGGCGCGAATCGGAAGCCCGCTCAACGTATCGGAATCTAGGACTGCATTTTGAGCGGACATGGTCAAGCTCAGACCGAGCACTACCCACAGCAAACGCGAACAGTTGCTCATGGTCACCTCGAAAGGAAATCGTACGACGTCAAATTGTTTCCACGCGCGAAGTTCGCTGCGCACTAGTTCTTGGGTGGTTCTGTTTTGGGCGCATCGGCCTTGGGCGCGGCCGCCGGCATCTTGAAGATGGCATCCTCGGTCGGCACGTTGAGCTCGATTTTGGTAATGGTCAGCTTCTGTTTGTCCTGGCTGCCCTTGATGCTGCTTTCCACCGCAAACGGGAAGATGATCCCGTTCACTTCCTTGTAGTCGCCGATCGCGGATTCGACAACCTGTTCACTGCCGCGCACCGTGCGTTTGGTTTCTTCCTTGATCTCAAGGAAAGAGTCGGCATCAATGTAGATCGTCTGCACGTCGCCATTCTTGAGAGTCGCTTTCAGCTTGTAGGCATCCGTGCCTTCGACTTTTTCCTTGCCCAGCAACTCCACCTGATGTCCCTTGCTCTTGTAGTCCACCAGGGGGCCGTCAATGTCGGCCATCTCCTCGGTTTCCTTGGCTTCGTCGGCCGACATCAGTTCGGGATCTTTCTTTCCCATGAAGGGCATGATCTGCCAGGCGTTCTTGCCGTCATAGGCCTGAACCGCAGTTAATCCCTGAACCGTGAACTCCAGGCGGGCGAAGGCCGGCCGCTTCTGAACCAGAAGGCCGGGCGCTTCCATACCCGGCCCCAGCGACATGGTCGCGGTAGATTTGATGGACTGAACGCTCTTCAGCTTGTCCGCCCCGCCGCGGGCTTGAACGTTTTTTGCGATGATCTCATCCACACTTTGCGCCAAAAGGCACGGAACCAACACGGTCAAGGCAAGGACCGCCAGACAGGTTTTACGAACCATGAGTAATCTCCTGAAATTCCTGGGAATTTTCGTTTTCACCGAAGACAGCTATTGTACCCTTACGCTCCCGTGTGTGTTTTTGTTCCGGCAAAATGCAGCGTGTTTTCGATCGCGGATGAGCCAATAGACGGCTTTCCGAAGTTTTCAAGTATCGAGCAGCATCGCCTTTCGACTAAAATCATCCGAGATTGTCGAGCTCGGGAGAAGAAAAATGAAGCCTGCCGCCAGAGTCGTGGTTTACGAAAAGCTGACATGAAGCACATGCCGCGAGGTCAAGAGGATCTTGACTGCGAAAGGAATTGAATTCCAGAGGGTGGACTACACCAGGAAGGATTCGCTTTCGTCCGGCGAACTCAAGCGGCTGCTCAGCAGCGCCGGACTGAAGCCACAAGACGCTCTTCGGACAAAGGAAGACGCGTATCGCCAGTATGTCGCGGGCCGCGATCTCGGCGATGAAGACCTGATCAAAATGATGGTAGAACACCCGGAGCTTATTCAGCGGCCGATCGTGCTGCGAGGGAACAAAGCCGTTTTGGCTCGGCCAGTGGAGAAGCTCAAGGACCTTGGCATCAAGTGAAATCGGCTCAGCCGCAGGGGATCGGGGATGTCTGCCCCCGGCCGCCAGTACAGCTAGCGCGCCTACCGAGTCGAAACTCCTTTTTCCTTTCCAAAATCGCCCTCCCAGCGAGCGATTACCACAGTCGCCAGGCAGTTGCCGAGTACGTTCACCGAAGTGCGGGCCATGTCCATGAGCTGGTCAATGCCCAGCAGGATGAAAACTGGTTCGGAGGGCAGGCCGAACGAGCCCACGGTTCCGAGAAGGATCACCAGAGCGGCGCGCGACACGCCGGCCACGCCCTTGCTGGTCAGCATGAGCGTTACCACTAGCAACAACTGACGGCCGAGGCTGAGATGGATTCCAGCGGCCTGCGCCACAAAAATAGAAGCCAGCGAAAGGTAGAGGGTGCTTCCGTCCAGATTGAAACTGTAGCCGGTCGGCATAATGAAGGCCACGACCGGCCGCGGAACTCCGATTCTTTCCATCGCTTCCATGGCGCTGGGCAGTGCAGCTTCCGAACTGGAGGTCCCGAAGGCAATAGAGACCGGTTCGACCACGGCGGCGATGAACTTCCGCAAGGGAACCCGCGCCAGCAGCGCTACCGGCAACAGCACGCCGAAGATAAAAACAATCAGCGCACCATAAAGCGTAAGCAGTAGCTTTGCGAGATTCAGCAGGATGCCCATGCCGGTGCTGCCCACGGTATACGCGATGGCTGCGCCCACGCCCAGCGGCGCGGCATACATCACGATGTTGGTGAACTTGAACATGGTTTCCGCCAGGCTTTCGGTCAGTTGAAGCAGCGGGCGGCGGCGTTCCTCGCGCACTAAAGCCAGGCCGATCCCGAACAGCAGGCTGAATACCACCACCTGCAGCACCTGCCCTTCGGCCACGGACTTGGCAATGTTCTCCGGGAAGATGTGCAAGAGGGTTTCGGTGAAGGTCACCTTCTGAACCGGCAGGGTTTCACTCGCGGCTGTCGGAATTGGGGCTCCGACTCCCGCCTTGCTGAGATTGATGGCGGCCAGTCCGATCACAAGTGCCAATGTGGTGACGACCTCGAAGTAGACGATCGCCTTGATCCCCATGCGACCGACCTTCTTGAGGTCGGAGTGCGCCGCAATGCCGCTGACCAGCGTGGCAAAGAGCAGAGGGGCAATAATGGTTTTGATCAGGCGCAGAAAGATCGCGCTGATCACCCGCAGATTGACCGCAAACCCAGGCCAGTCGTGCCCGACGGCCGCGCCCGCAACCATCGCGATCAGGATCCAAATGGTAAGTTTTCTGCTGCAGAAACCGTACAGAAATAAGGTCCCAATCGCCGCCCAGCGCATGCTCAAAAGCAAGCGCATGGGCAAGGGCGTTACGCTATGGCTGATGATGCTTAAGGCGGCGGCGACGCAAAACAGAATGATCGAGAGCAGCAGAGACTTGGATTTCATCAGAGTACCGGCTTCGACTGAACTGCTTTAGCGCCGGATAGCTGGAATCTCATGTGGTGGCAGCGGCTTCGAAAAGGTACTCGACGAAC
>Ga0209415_10006296_pt1 | contig 21162 bp, 16 predicted proteins | sample PeaSoiSIISIP2007_FD_187696 | JGI IMG/M metagenome (GOLD analysis project Ga0209415, IMG submission 187696) | Peat soil microbial communities from Weissenstadt, Germany - SII-SIP-2007 (SPAdes) (version 2) | ecosystem: Environmental > Terrestrial > Soil > Wetlands > Peat | place: Germany...
TTTGGCATGTACCGGCGCCACATGAAGACCATCGGCTACCTCGGCCAGATCGACAAACTCTACGGCGCGCCCGCCACGACACGGAACTGGAACACGATCGCTGCCATCCTGCGAATCTTGAAGGGCCACGGCAAGCCGCGGTAACCAACGGCGCTCTCCCGCTTGGTTTTGGGTGTAAACGCGATGTTACGCCAACTATCCTTTAGGCTTGACCGAGTGTCTGCGATACAGGATCACGAATATCACCACTCCGCTTGCAAGAAGTGCGAAGGGAACAGGCCCAAGAGCGTCAAAGCTCCTCTGTTGAAAATCGGTTATCCCGTTCACCGTCGGTATTTCGGAATCATAGTAGATTGTGATTTTGTCACCCGCTGACGGCACGGGCCTGTTGTAAAGTGGAATTTCCTGTCCCCGAAAAACGTCCTCCCCGAGCTTGAATTCGAAGTGGACGCGATTACCTTTGGCGACTTCCCTTACGATGCCCATTGTCGTAGCTTGACGTGCAGCAGCTCTTGAATAAACATGCCACTGCCAAACGAAGACGGCAGCCCCGATGAGCCATGGGAGCACGATTATCAAGGTCCAGTAGGGAGGGCGGTGCCAGAACTCACGAGTTCGCTCTTGCCATGAGGGCCGCTCATACTCCGTCAACGAGCCGTTAAGGAGTCCCATACTCGTCGATTTTACGCTGACTGTTGTAACCAGGCGTTTACGCTCAGAACGGGATGAATCCGCTATGACGGCATCGCCCGCCATCTACCGCCTCTCAAACACGACCGCAACCTTATCCTCGTAAGCCACCCGCCAATCTTGCGGAAGTTCGCGGAGCAGATTGGCCAGTGTCGATCCAGTGGGCAAGAGCGCCGTCCGAATCTGCCACTGTTCGAGCACGCTCTGCCATCCCGGCTCGGCCTGGGTCAGGATCAGGTACTGGCGAATCCGGTCCGAGCCGTAAAGATCGTGACGGTCGTCCACAACGACCTTGCGATCGGGATACATAACGTAGATGAGGTAGCCTCCCCAGGCATCGGTTGAGAAAACGGGATCCGAGTTCAGTTTCCTCCCCTCAGCTTTCCTCTCCAGGAAATTCACCGCCGCCACCGGCATTTTCTGCGGATCGAACCGCGCGTGAATCAGCTGACGCGAGCCCAGCCATCCGCCCTGCAGACAAATCGCGAAGGCAAGGGCCACCGAGACGACCGGCCACAGATGTCCGCGGAGCTCCATTTCCTGACTGCCCATGCGACCGGAGAAGCTTGAAATTCGAGCCGCTCCGTTGCGCAGCCAGCGCCAGGCGCCTGGCTTATCTGCCAGCGAGACGAAGTCTTGCCACAGGATAGGTCCCGCCACCAGCACCAGCAGCATCGACGAGACCGGAAGATTGCGGGACGAATAGAATCCTGCATACGCCGAAAGCAGCACAACCAGCAATTGACTGAGCCGCAGTTTCTTGCCCAAGCCCGCAGGACGATTACTCCAAAACGCGATCAGCGTAAGCACCAGAATGATCGCAAACGAGCGCGGAGCCCAACCGTGAAAATCCGGCGACTTGAACTCATCGATCCGGTTCATCAGATAACGATCGCCGAGATAGTGATAGATGTGCAGGTGCAGCCGCCAGCCGTAGGGATTTACCAGAGTCGCCACCGCCGAGGCAACCCAGGCGACCGCCATGGCGCGAGCCCGATGCGCGGAGCGAATCGCGGCCAACGCATCGTGCGCGCGCAGACTCTCCACAAATGCGGCGAAGGCGTAGATTCCGAGTAGCGCCATCCCAAAAAGCCATCCGCCATGCACGTTCACCCACAGCAACATCGAGGCGGGGAAAAACCAGCGTAGCCACCGTGGCGGATGCCCGTCCCTCCAACCTTCCCACCGCTCCCATTTTTCCAGCGCAACAAACCAGAGCAGCGAAAATAGCCAGCTCACAATATGCGGACGCGCATAAAGATGAATCGTCGACGCCGCTTCCGCCAGCAACATGAGCACAACCGCCAAAAGCAGGCCGGTGCCGCGCCGCACCAATTGCGAGAGCAGCATGGCGAAAATCGCAGCTACCAGCAGTGCACAAAGCCAGACCACTCCGTTCAATCCGCAAGCGTGGTGGAGAATCCCGAGCAGAAGGTCGTACAACCATTCCCAGGCAAACCACGGCTGACCCTGCATGGTGGAAGAAAACGGGTCGGTGCGAGGGAGCGAGTGCGTCGCCAGAATCTGCTCGCCGGTGCGGATATGCCACCCAATATCCGCATCGCCCAGTGGCCGATTCGACAAAGGGCCCACCAGCAAAGACCAGAAAAGGAAAACAAAAATAATGTCCCGCGCGGAAGGAGAGAAAAAACGCAGGGCTCGCGAAGTGGGCTGGGCCAGGGTCATTAAAGTGTGAAGAGGCAGTGTACAGGTTTCAAGGTTTCAGAGTTTCAAGGTTTCAAAGAAACCGCCATTGCTCGCTTCGCACCTTGAAACTTTGAAACTCTGAAACCTTGAAACCTGGCTTTAATAGCGCAGATACCCAATCCCCACCCGCATATGGTGCAGCAGGCTGTCCGGCACAGTCACGGCAATGGTCAGCCCCAGCACTGCGTGCACGATGCCGATGGGATAGATGCTGCGGTAGCGGCGAAACATTTCGCAGAAAAACAGCCCTCCCGCCAAAGTAAAAGTCGTCAGTATGGGACTGGGCAGGTGCGCGGAAGCAAACAGCGTGGCCGTAACCCACACTGCCGCCGAACTCCCAAACAGTTCTTCGCAACGCGTGAAGAAAAACGATTGCAACATGAATTCCTGGATCAGCGCCCAGACAAAGTATTGCCACATTAGGTGAAGCCTTGGCCACGTCGGATTCGCTGGAACCTGGCCGCCGGCCCAGTGCACCAAGCCCACCAGACAAACGACTGTCGCAAAACTGATCCCTAGCACCACGCTGGCGCCAAACGTCTTTGGCAATCGCAGGCCAAGCCGCTCAAGCGATGCGCGATCAATGATTGCCAGGACCAGAATCGCAATCGTCGCCATTCCGATCCAGCGGTTCCGGCTCTCCAGCCGTGGCTCCCAAAGCGCAAACTCCAGACACAGAAATGCGATGACGATCTGGGCCCAGACGAAGTATGGGCGGTAGGCGGTCGGCACCGGAAGGCTCCGCAGCTTCAAGGCCATCGGAATCGCGACCGGCAATGCGCCAAAAGTTTTCGTCTGAACCGTCATTTCCTGAATCTTCATATAGTAAATGCCCAGCAAACCGAAACCGAAACTGGTTTTCCACGCCGTAATCATCATCACCAGCCGATATAATCAACTTGTCGTCACTCGGGAGTTGCAACTCGAGCCCTTCGAGGAGAAAGCGCAGCCATGAAATCAGCTCTCAGCTCTCAGCTCTCAGCTCTCAGAAAAGTTCGTGTGGGGACAACTGTTCGTGTGGGGACGGGCGCCCTCGCCCGTCCAAGCCGAGCAAAGCTCGGCTCCTGCCAGTGGCCAGCACAATTCTGGCTTCGCCATGCCGCCGGCTGTTTCGCCCTGCTCTTTCTATTCACCGCTTTCTCCTCCGCCGACGTCTTGAAGATCACAATCGATGACGCCATTCAGCCCGTCACCGCCGAATTCATCGGCCGAGCCCTCGACTTGGCAGCGATCGACCACGACCAAGCCGTCCTGATCGAGATCAACACTCCCGGGGGACTGGTCGAGTCGACGCGCGAAATTATCGAAAAAATCGTGGCCTCGCCCGTGCCCGTGATCATCTACGTGACGCCCAGCGGCAGCCGCGCCGCATCGGCGGGCTTCTTCATTCTCGAATGCGCAGACGTAGCCGCCATGGCCCCAGGAACCAATACTGGCGCGGCGCATCCCGTCATCCTGGGCGGCAAGATGGACGACGAGATGAAGCGAAAGATGGAAAACGACGCTGCTGCCCTGATGCGCTCTGTCGTGGCCAAGCGCGGCCGCAACGTCGAACTGGCCGAAAGCGCCGTGCGCGAGTCGAAATCCTTCACCGACCAGGAAGCGCTCGACAAGAAACTCATCGAGTACATCGCTCCCAACGAGCAGGATCTCTTCCACCAGTTGAATGGAAAGAGCTTCAAGCGCTTTAACGGCACGACCGTCACGCTCACCCTGCGGGATAAAGACCAGCCTGTCCGCGACTACCGCATGACGCTCAAAGAGCGCATCCTCTCTTACATCATGGACCCGAACGTGGCCTTCATTCTGCTGGCCATCGGAGCGCTGGCGCTGTACGCCGAATTCAACCATCCCGGCGCGGTCATTCCCGGAACCGTGGGCGTGGTCTTCATCCTGCTGGCGGCGTTCGCCTTGAACCTGCTGCCCGTGCGCTTCGCGGCCATTGCCATGATCATAGGATCCTTTGCCCTGTTCGCGGCCGAAGCCAAATTCGCCAGCCACGGCGTGCTAACCACCGGCGGAATTGTCCTGTTGACGCTGGGCGGCCTGTTCCTGGTGGACGCGCCCATCCCCGAAATGCGCGTCCACCCGCTGACCGCGCTCGCCGTCAGCATCCCGCTCGGACTCATTACCGCATTCCTGATGAGCATCGCCGTGCGCGCACGTCGCAACAAAATTGTCACCGGCGAACAAGGAATGATCGGCGAAATCGGAATCGCTCAAACCACGCTGGCTCCTGCCGGAAAAGTCTTCGTCCACGGCGAACTGTGGGACGCCGTTTCACCAGTCCCTATTCCCGTCGGAGAACGCGTAGTCGTGCGGCAGGTCGATGGACTCACGCTCCGAGTTGATCCCGTAGCGGCGGCAAAACGAGCGATGGCGTAAGTCTGGGCGCCCCTCGCCCGTTGTCATCCTGAGCGCAGCATGGACTTCACGAAGTGAAGTCTATGCGGAGTCGAAGGACCCCTGCATTCTTCTCGATGGCGGAGACGCCTCAGCGTACCCTCTCGGAGAAACTGGACCGGTGCGTGTGGAATTCCAGGAGTCGCCGATGGAGATCAAGGCCCGGCCGGTCGAGACGTTTGGCGAGGGGATGGGTACAAGCGTCCCTCTTGATCGCGGAAACCCACTCATTCGCAAAGAACGCAAATGAGTGGGGCACCCGGCGCTGGCTGACCTAGATCAAGGCCTGACCATAGACCCGAAGTATCCGTTCGCCCTCGCCGTGCGCGGCTGGGCCTATCTCGGTATCGGGGAGAAGGCGAAGGCTATTGACGATATCCTGACAGCAGTCGCTATGGATCCCACTCTAGTCAGTCTCAAGGACCAACTAAAGGACGTGCTTACCGAGAGCACCGTACGCTGACGCCCTGAGCTTTGCCACGCTTTGCCAAGCACCCGGCATCTTCCCCAGCGACTGCGCGGGCAAGTCGTTACGCCGATTCTCGCTCCATTGCGCTACAATCCGCTCATACTCTGAATCACGATTTGCCTGGAGGCACTTATGCCCGAACTCGGATTTCCCGTAATCACCGTTGGCATTGTCATCGTCATCATCTACATTCTCAGTTCCATCAAGATTCTGGCCGAATATGAACGCGGCGTCATTTTCCGTCTCGGACGTCTGTTGGGTACGGCCAAGGGCCCGGGCGTCATTCTGGTCTTCGCTCCGGTTGACCGCATGGTGCGCATTTCGCTTCGCCAGGAAGCGCTCGAAGTTCCGCCGCAGGACATCATCACCCGCGACAACGTCACCCTGAAAGTAAATGCGGTCATTTTCCTGCGCGTGGTCGACCCGAACAAAGCCGTGGTCGAGGTTTCCAACTACGTGTACCAGACTTCGCAGTTTGCCCAGACAACTTTGCGCTCGGTGCTCGGCGAACAGGAACTCGACGAATTGCTGGCGCACCGCGACAAGATTAACCTGCGCCTGCAGAGCATCCTCGATACGCACACCGCGCCTTGGGGCGTGAAGGTGGCGAACGTGGAAGTCAAGCAGGTGGATATGCCCGAATCCATGTTGCGGGCCATGGCCAAACAAGCCGAGGCGGAACGCGAAAAGCGCTCGAAGATCATTCATGCCGAAGGCGAATTCTCTGCCGCCCAGCGGCTGGTCGATGCCGCGCACCTGTTGGCGACCGAACCGATCAGCATCCAGTTGCGCTATTTGCAGACGCTCACGGAAATCGGCGTCGAGAAAAACACGACCGTAGTATTCCCCGTGCCGATCGATTTCTTCTCCGGAATGCAGAAGTTGCTCGCGGGCGTGCCGACACCCGGTGCGCCGGCGGGAAAGTAGAGGTCAACACTACTCAACATGCCCACGGAGCAGCAGGATACGGAGATCACGCTCGGCACCGGCCGCATGCTGGCCATTTTCTTCGCCTTTGTCCTGGTGTGCGCCTTTTTCTTTGCTATCGGCTTTTCGCTGGGCAGAAAAACCACGATGGCAGTCGCGGGCAGCCTGCTGAGCGCTCCCAGCGCAACTCCGGCGACCGTCGTTCGGCCCTCGCCGGCGAAAAACGACGGCACCGAGGCGCCGCCACAAACTTCGTCCAGCGATTTTGGTTTTTACAAGGCGGTAGGCGAGAAGAAAGCTGATACGGCATTGCCTCCGGATTCGAAGGCACCCAAAACTACAGCGACGCCAACGGCGGAAGCTCCAGCTAATGCCACCGCAGACGCCGCAACCGCGGCGGCTGCACCATCAACGCCCGGCAGTTACTACGTGCAAGTCGCCGCCGTCACCCGCCAGGAAGACGCCGATGCGCTGGTTGACGCTCTGAAGAAAAAACAGTATCCGGCCTTCACCGTTAACAATACTTCCGCCGACAAGTTCTTTCGGGTTCAGGTCGGACCCTACGCCGACTTTAAGGAGGCCGATGCCATGCGCGCCCGCCTCATCAGCGATGGCTATAATCCGATTGTGAAAAAGTGATCATGGCTCAAGCCGCACTCCATCTTGATCGGTTCCTGCGCGCCATTGCCGATCCCACTCGCCGCCGGATTCTCAACGCGCTCAAAGAAAAGGGCGGATGCTCGATCGACAAGGAAACCGGACTCTGCGCTGGCGATATTGAGCAGCGCGTGAAGCTGGCGCAGCCTACTGTTTCGCATCACATGCGAATCCTGGAAAAGGCAGGTGTGGTGGAAGCGAAGCGTGAGGGCCATTGGCGCTGGTACCGGCGCAACGAAAAATTGATTGCGGAAATGATGCGTGAGTTGAAAGGACAACTTTAGAAGGGACAACTCTGGAAAGCAGAACTTCTGACCAGGTTGCGGCTAGCTTCCGGCGCCTGCTGCGGAGGTTTTTGCGGCTTCCCCTTCCCTCTGGATCAGCGCCCGCACCTGTGAGATCAGGTCCGCGATCTCAAACGGCTTTGCCAGCGATGGCACGTTCTGTTCTTGCAGGAATCTTCGAGTCTCGGCGTCGGTCACGCTGGAAAACGTAAACAGCAGCCCTTTTTCCATACCTGGCCGATTTGTTGCGATCCAGTCGTAGATCTCCCGTGGGCTGGAGCCACCCGGCATACGACCGTTCATCACGATCACATCGAAAGAAGCGCTGCGCAGCCGCTCCTGCGTATCCTCGACGCTGATGGAGGTTGTGACGTCAGCGCCAGCACCGACCAACACGTCTCGTTCAAATTCCAGTACCGCTTCTTCGTCTTCGACCAGCAGCACGCGTCCTTTAAGCAGCGACTCTCGCCTTGGGGACGACACTGCCTCCGCCAGCGCGGGTTTCTCGCTGGCCAGCAAACGGACTTCAATGGTCGCTCCACCTTCTTCCCGGTTGCGCGCCACGATTTCCCCGCCATGTTCCTTGACGATCCCATAGCAGATGCTCAATCCGAGGCCGGTTCCCTTGCCCACCGACTTGGTGGTATAGAAGGGATCGAAAATCCGGCTCGGGTCCTTGAATCCCGGACCACTGTCGTCGAACTCCACGCACACGAAGGCGTCTTTCCTGAACACGCGCACTTTCAACACGCCGCTGGCGCCATACTCCACCATGGCATCGAGCGCGTTGTTGATCACGTTGAGGAAGACCTGCTCTAACTGATGCGGATCTACCACGACTGAGGGCACGTCCTCGGGGATCTCGCGTTCCAGCGTGACGTTATTGACCTTCAAATCGTATTCACGGAGAGTGAGCGACTCTTCCAGGACCTTGCGCAAGTCCACTTCCTGTTTCTGCGGCTTGCGTTGCCGGGCAAAGGAAAGCAGGTTCTGGACCACGCGGTGCGTCCTTTGCGCCTGCTTGAACAGCTTGCGCACATAATCGGCGGAACGGTCATCCAGGCCTGCGCCTTCCAACAGTTGCGCGTAGCCGAGGATTGCGGTCAGCGGATTATTCAACTCGTGCGCCACGCCCGAAATCAACTGGCCGACCGCCGACATCTTCTCGCTCTGCAGCAGTTGCTCCTGCGTCCGCCGCAAGTCTTCGTAGGCGCGGCAGGTTTCTTCGTAGAGTTGCACCTTTTCGACCGTGGTTGCCAGCTGCCGGCTGATGGCGACCAGCAGATTCTCGTCGTTACTGGAATAGTGCCGGTCTTCCTTGCTGGCAATGCCCATGATGCCGATGGGTTTGTCCTTGCTCCAGAGCACCACCCAGATCCAGTAGGGCAAGCGGTCGGCGCACACAAACTCGACCACGGCCGGTGGTAAGTGCGGCATAAAATCCTGGGTCACAACTTCCGCTCGCGAGCGCATCACCAGCTCACCGAGACCTTCGGGAAAGACAACTTCGGCCATGCGCACACGCGCCTCGCTGCGCGGGCCCCAACCCGCCCGGCGCCGGAAGGTGCCTTCCGGGTCCGCAGCAAGATAGACCGAGCCGGTTTCCGCCCCAAACAGTGAGATCACCTGGCGCAGGGTGAGGTTCAGGATTTCATCCAGATCGAACGATTGAGTGGCGATGACCGCCATCGCGTTGAGCGCATTCAACTCGCGATTGCGCCGGCGCATCTCGTCTTCCGAACGTTTCTTCTCCGTGATGTCGAGCACAAAGCCCTGATAGCGCGCAATGCGTCCATCGCCGTCGCGGCTGGCAAAACAGCTCTGCGCCACCGCCAGCAGCATGCCATCCTTGCGCCGCACCGTAATTTCAAAGTTGCGGACGTAGTTGTGAGCCTCGATTTCCTTGAGAAACGCCTCACGTTCTTCGGGTACCGCGTGCAGGACGCTGCCCATATCGAGGGCCATCAACTCGTCGCGGCTGCCGTAGCCGAGCATGGTGACAAAAGCGTCGTTGCAGTCGAGTAACTCGCCCTCCGGAGTGGCTACAAATACGCCCTCCTGCACCTGCTCGAACAGCATGCGGTATTTCTCTTCCGCCATTTGCCGCGCAGTCGTATCGTGCACCACGTGGATGGTGCCCTTTTGCTGGCTTCCCTGCTCCGCATACGATGAAGTCGAAACCACCGATTGCCCGCCGAAACACGGATCCAATCCTTCGGTCATCTCCGAGCCGCGTTCGCAATAAGGGCATCCGCTCCAGGCGCTGATTTGCGGCAGAACGTCTCCGCAGCGATTGCCCAGGACATCGGCCGGCGCCTTTTCCAGCCGCTGCAGCAGGGCCTGATTAACCTTGAGAATGCGAAACTCGGTGTCGTGCGCCAGAATCAGATCCTGGATGGAATCGAACGTATTCATCCACTGCCGCTGCGAACGCAGTACCTGCTCGAGCAGCCGCAGATTCTCGATCGCAATACCCAACTTCTGTGCCGCCGTCTCCAGAAACTCCAGTTCTTCCCGCGTGTGCTGCCGGCTTCCTGAACAGCCGAACGACAGCATCCCAATCACCGATTTTTTGCCCAGCACCGGCAGCAGAATCACGTGATGAATGCCGCGCTTGCGCAGTTGTTCCCGATCCGACTCCGACATCTCGGAGAGCGTCATCACCGCCGCCCGGTTTTCCTGGAGAACGCGGGCCTGGGTTGCATCCTTCTCGGCCTGCCCCGTCCCGGCTTGTTCTGTCCCGGCTTGCCCCAGGGCTCGCAGCACTTCCGGTGACAGGCCAACATGCTGGGTTGGCACCAAACGGTCACCTTCCATCAACAGGAACCACGCGGCCTTGGCCCCGACCACGGCTTTCAGTTTCTCCAGCGCGGTCTGCATCATGGGAGCATGATTCTGGCTGCGCGCAATCGTGACCGTCAGTTCGTTCAGGGCCGCCAGCCGCCTGGTGCGCAAGCGCGCGTCGTCCAACACCACCAGCAGGATGCTCCCGGCGAACAGCACTTCCGCCAACAGGTACCCTTCACCCGGAATGCGACTGGTGTAGGGAGGCCAGTGCAAATTCAGGGTCAGCAGGCCGGCGCCGAACAGGAAAGGTCCGAGCCCGATACGCCCGAACCGGTAACGCAGGAGTTGAACGAAGGCCGCGACCGCCAGCAAGCGGCAGGCTACGTCTAGCACCAGGCCAAGAATTTTGAAATCCGGAAAATAAAGCGGCTGCATGGCGGCACACACCATGAGCACCCATGAGAGCGCCAGCACCGCCGCCAGGGTGTGCCGGGATTGCGCCGCCATCAGGCCGGCTGCACCCAATAGCCCCATTGCCAGCACGAAAGCGGCCGGCGCGAATGCCTCCATCGACTTCGCCGTGGCATGCACCTCGCCTCCGCGCGCCATCCACAGAAACACGCCATAGGCGACCCAACCCGCGCCCCATACCAACAGGCACCGGTCCCGAAAAACACGGAAGAAAAGCAGGCTGACCACCACTACGATCAGGGCGGCCGTTTCTCGCGCCGTCAACCAAGGAACGGTGAACAAGCCAACCGAATTCCCGAATATCCCGGCAGGATTCATAGATAGACGCACGAACTCCTAAGCTCTTGAATATCACGGTCACCCCTGATCGTTACCAGATTTCCGCCTCCAAGAGGTTACTTTCGGAATGTGAAGTCCTAGCCTAGAATGAGCGATACATACACTCACAACCATGGCTAAAGAGCTGATTCTGGTGGTAGACGACGAGGAAACAATCCGCGAGATTGTTTCCTCCATGCTTAGCGGGGCCCACTTTCAGACTCGCCAAGCCGCGAGTGGCATAGAAGCCCTCGCGCTGATGGAATCCGGTGAGGAATTCGATCTTGTCCTTTCCGACTTGATGATGCCGGAAATGGATGGGATAGCCCTTTTGGAGAAAGCCAAGGAGCGTTACCCTGACATGCCGATCGTCATGGTGACCGCGGTTCACGACATCCAGGTTGCGCTGCAGGCCCTGCGCAATGGGGCGTACGACTACCTGCTCAAGCCTTTCGAGCGAGAGCAACTGCTGGCCACGGTCAAGCGCGCCCTGGAAAAACGCCGCCTGCAGCGCGAAAACGATAACTACCGTACCAACCTCGAGCTCCTGGTTGCCGATCGTACCCAGCAATGGAAAACCGCGCTGTCCGATCTGGAGAAGTCCTATGACATCTTGCTGGAAGCCCTGGGCGATGCCCTCGATCTCAAGGACAAAGAGACCGAATTCCACTCCCGACGAGTCACTGCCTACACGATCGCCATTGCGCGCCAAATGGGCCTGTCGAAAGAAGATATCGATGTGATCGCCCGCGGCGCCTTTCTGCACGACATCGGCAAGATGGCCATTCCTGACGACATCCTGGGCAAACCCGGCAAGCTCACAGGCGATGAAATGGCCATCATGCGCGAGCACGCCTACTTGGGCTATAAGATGCTCAGCAAAATTCCCTTCCTGGCCGAGGCAGCGGAGATTGTTCACGCCCACCAGGAACGCTACGACGGGTCAGGCTATCCCCGTAAACTGAAAGGCGACCAGATCCCCCTCGGCGCGCGCATATTCTCGATCGCCGACACCCTTGACGCTATGACCATGGACCGGCCTTATCGTCCCGCACAAACATTTGGTGCCGCACGCAAGGAAATCGAACTCTGGTCCGGTCGCCAGTTCGATCCCGAGATCGTCAAGGTGTTCCTCGAAATGCCCGACCATATCTGGGAAGGCCTGCGGGACGACATCAACGCGGCGAGGGCGTCTTTCCCGAAGGTGTAACCAGCTTCCCGCCTAAATAACCGTCCTAGGCGCTACTCCCGCACAATGACTTCACGTCGCGAGGAAATCCGGCTCGCATCCACCGCCACTTCGCGCTGAATCTCCATCTCGATCGAAGTCCCCGGCTCCAACCTGACGTCGGCGCCGCGCGACAGCATTCCTATCGCCAGTCCAGCGACTCCTCCGATTCCCGCTCCGATCCCAGCTCCCTTGCCGCCATTGGTTATCGCGCCGATCACCGCGCCCGTAGTTGCTGCGCCCGCCGCTTCCCTGGCTTTTTTCGCGGCATCGCTATCCTGGCGAATCGTTCCTTCCGAATCTTTCATCGAGGTTTTCTCAGCCCCGGGCGTATTCTCCACCGAGCCGCCGAGCATTACCGTATAGCCGCTGGGATAAATCATCGAGGTGAAGTGAACCAGCAGTTCGGCTCGTCCCTTGACATGTCCACCGCGCTGCACGCGGGTGATCTTTCCCTGGATGTAAGTTCCCGCCGGAATTACGACCCGCTCGTTGAGCACAAACGGAAAGGCTGTCTCCGCGTAGACCGGGTCTCCATCTCTCGCCGTCTTCGTCGAAATCGCCTGCTTCAGCGTTAGTGGGACCCTGGTGCCCGCCGGGATGGTCAGCATAGGCTTCTCCGACTCCACCGCTGGCGCAGCGGGGTCTGGGGCCAAAGTCGTCTGTGCCGCCGCGAATGCCGCCAGCAGCAACACCCAAATGGAAGCAGCACGGATTTTCATCGAATGCCTACCTTGAGGATAATCCTGCAACACGCTTGCAGTCTCAGATGCGGCCGCTACGGTTCCGGTTAGCTGAAAATGACTCATTCTCCGAACAGGACTAGGCCCCGCTCTTCCGCGGCCGGTTCGCCAGCACATTGCCCATGAACTGCGACTGCAGTTTTTGCGCGCAGCCTTCACCGCAAACATACAACGCACTTTCCTGGACCGCTAGCTTCTCGTCCCACGGCGCCAGATGCATCACCGGCGCCCCAAGATCACTAAACGAGGTCCACATCACCCACCAGCGGTCGCTCAATCCCTTTTGCACGCCGCAATTGGGGCCGGCGCAGCGGTAAAATGTACTCGGAATGAACAGCAGATTTTCGCTCATGGCCAACCGTCATCCAACGGAGCCATTGTAACTGAGGTTTTTGTGTGGAACCACGTCTTATAGGTAGCTACCGGTACAACAAGTACTTTTCCCGGAGGCGCACAAAAGCATCCAGCCGCTCCTGCCAGTCCTGGGCAATCCGTCTTGGATCCTCTCCCGCTTTGAGCGCTTCGAACACCGCCTGATTTACCAGCAGATCCGCCATTCGCTCCAGTTTGAAGTCGTTCGGATACAGCTTGTGCAGAGCCGACGCCAGTTCAATCCCCAACTCTGGAGAGTCCAGAGTATTCCGGTCCAGAACTGTGAGGTTTACGCCTTCACACCGTTCCCCCGCCAGGTTACTCGATGCTGGAGTAAAAACAATCGGCACGAAACGCACACCCTGAATGCCACGCCCGTTCAAGTAAGCCGCCAATTCCCTGCCCTTGATCCAGGGCGCGCCCAACACTTCGAAAGGCGTATCCGTTCCCCGCCCCACGGAGACATTCGCCCCTTCAACCAGCGCCACTCCGGGATAGAGCGCCGCCTCGGTTAAATTCCGCAGGTTGGGGGTAGGATTCACCCACGCGAGGCCGGTTGAATCGAACCAGTCGCCGGGCTGCCAACCTTCCATTGCAACCACTTCGAGGTGCACCCCAATGTGCCGCTCGGAGTTAAACATCTTCCCGAGCTCACCCAGCGTCATGCCGTGCCGCACCGGCTCGGGAAAGTAGTTCGTAAACTTTTCGCTGCCCTCATCGGAGACTGGCCCTTGCACAAACGACCCCGTAATCGGGTTCGGCCGGTCGAGAATGACCACTTCAATTCCCACCTTGGCGGCCGCTTCCAAGAAATATCCGGTCGTAGTCTCGTAGGTGTAAAAGCGCGTGCCGGCATCCGCTAGATCGATGACCACCGCATCCAGCCGCTTCAGCACGTCGAGCGGCGGACGCCGTGCCGCGTCGCCAGCTCCGTACACGCTGTAGACCACAAGTCCGGTCCCTGCATCCTTCGCATTCTTGACGTCGGTCGTGTCCAGCGTTCCTGTCACCCCATGTTCGGGACTGAAAATCGCATCCAGCGAAATCCCGGGCACGTTTGCCAGCACGTCAATCGTCCGGCGTCCTTCCGAGTCCACGCCTGTCTGATTCGTCAGCAGTCCAATGCTTCGCGGGTTCCCTCCCCGGCCCGGATGCAACGCCGCAAACTTCGTTTCCTCGAGTACGTCGATTCCCGTTTTCACGGCTCCATTCCGCACCGCAAGCCGGCGTGCGGCGCTCTGCATTTCGTTGTAGCCGGTGATGGTTGCGATCCGCATCTTTTCCGCATCAGCCGGATCGAGCGCCAGAGCTGCCGCTACCGCCGTCGCCACCCTGGTACGAAGCGAAATCGCGTTTCCCTTGTCCTTGATGTGCACCGCGTTCGTCATCAGCACGATGTAGGTCTTCGTCGCCGAATCAATCCACAGCGAAGTGCCGGTGAATCCCGTATGTCCGTAACCTCCCACCGGCAACAATTCGCCGCGGTTGGTGGAAAGAGGAGAATCGATGTCCCAGCCAAATCCCCGTAGGGCCGTTCCATTCACTGGCTGCTGCGGTGCAGTCATCTTGGCAACCGTCGCCGCAGTCAGCACGCCTCGCCCGCCATCGAGCAAAGCCTGCGCAAAAATCGCCAGATCATCGGCGGTAGAAAATAGTCCAGCATGTCCTGCCACGCCGCCCATGCGGCGAGCCGTAGGATCGTGTACCACCCCGCGCAGCATGTGATGGTTTTCATCTTCTTCGGTTGGAGCAATGCGAGCCTCCCATGAAGGCGGAGGAAGGAACCGCGTCTCTTTCATGCCCAGCGGTTCAAAAATATGCTTGGCCGCATACGCATCGAGCGACTCGCCCGAGAGCCGTTCGATCAGCGCTCCCAGTACCTCGAAGTTGATATCGCTATAAACAAACGCCGATCCCGGAGCCCATTCCGGAGGTCCCTCAAAAGCCATTTTGTACGCCGTTTCCTTCCCTTCCCACGGCTTCGTCAAGTCCAAATCCGGAGCCAGGCCGGAGTAGTGCACCAGCAATTGCCGGATCGTAATATCGTCCTTCCCGTTCTGCCCAAACTCGGGAAGGTACTTGGCGACAGGATCGTTCATGCGAAACTTCCCCTGCTCCCAGAGCTGCATGATCGCCGTCGTGGTGGCAACGACCTTGGTCAGCGACGCGCAATCAAACACCGTATCGAGCGTCATCTCCTCTCGCTGCGGATCAATCGCGCGGCTGCCGTAGGCTTTTCGATAGGCAACCTGCCCGTCATGGCCGATGACAACGACGGCACCAGGAATCAACTGCTGGGCAATGGCATCGTTGATGATGGGGTCAAGTACGGCGAGGCGTGAATCCAGCGGAGTCTGGGAAAACGTGGCAGCAGAAAAGAGAAGCGTGCAGAGCAACAGTTTTTTCGTTACGAGTTTCATGTCTGCTGTGACTCTACATGACGCAGGAGATTTGGCTCAAGGCCGATCGCCAGCAGCGATGCCTTCGGATTAACTCTCCGTTTGCTTCAGCCCACCGCGTTTGTTATAACCCCATCAGTTCGCAAAACAACTTTGGAGCTGACGCTGCCCAATCGAGAGTCTGGATTTTCTTTCCTGGTGCGCAATTTCGCCGCGCAGGATGATCGCTTTCGCGACGCTTTCAGCATCCTTGAGAAAGCCATTGCCGCCCGCGCCTTCCCTGCCTGTTCGCTCGCGGTCACCTTTCGCGGAGAACTTGTGGCCCACAAGGCTTTCGGCCTCTTCACCTATGATCCGGCTTCGCCAGCGGTAACCACCTCGACCATTTTCGATCTCGCGTCGGCCACCAAAGTCGTCGCTACGACAGCGATGGCTATGATCCTCTACGAGCGCGGATTGCTCGATCTGGAGGCCCCGGTCACCGCGATTGTCCCTGAATTCATGGACGCATTTGCCGAAGATGACGAGCGCCGCCGCGACGTCACCGTGCGCATGCTGCTCGCACACAGCTCTGGCCTGCCCGCTTACGAAAAGCTCTTTCTGCGCAGCAAGATTCGTGAAGACCTGCTGCGGGCCGCCTTCGCCACGCCGCTCACCGCCGTTCCAGGCACGCGCGCGGAATACAGCGACATCGGCTTCATCATTCTCGGCGTTGCGCTCGAGCGCCTCGCCGACGAATCGCTTGACGCCTTCTGCCAACGTGAAGTCTTCGGGCCGCTGGGCATGACGCACACGACCTTCACTCCCACGCACGCCTTGAAAGCCTCCATCCCGCCCACCGCCGACGATCGCAGCTTCCGGTGCCGCATCATCCAAGGCGAGGTGCAGGATGAGAATGCCAGCGTGCTTGGCGGCATTGCCGGACACGCGGGCCTATTCTCCACCGCCGAAGATCTAGCCATTTTTGCCCATGCCATCCCCAACGGCGGACGGCCCATCCTGCGCTCTTCGACGGTCGAACTCTTTTCTCGCCGCGAGTCCGTGCCCGAAGGCACTTCCCGAGCGCTGGGCTGGGACACGCCCTCGACGCCCTCGCAATCCGGAAGATACTTTTCATCCCGTTCCTTTGGACACCTCGGTTACACCGGTACATCCCTGTGGATCGACCCGGACCGCCAACTTTCTATAACTTTGTTGACCAACCGCAGCTGGCCTGATTGCCAGAACCAGGCAATCAAACAGGTACGCCCTGCGTTTCACGACGCGGTGATTGAAGCCTTGGGGCAGAACGCCTGAAACGCAAAATCTTCGCAAGCGCCAAGCCCGAGTAGGAGGCGGGAGTTACAAACGGAACTACAGCTCGCAATTCCACGGCCCATGCTCGCGCATTCCCCGCTAGAATATCCGCAACGCCCCGTCTGCAAAAGTTTCATCGAGGGGTATTTTCAGGAACTCATCTTGACATGGATAAGCTGGTGATCCGCGGCGGCAATCCCCTGCTGGGGACGGTTCGTATCAGCGGCGCGAAGAACGCCGCGCTTCCCTGCATGGCGGCAGCCCTGCTCACCGAAGAACCGGTGATTCTCGAAAACATCCCGCAGGTGCGAGACATCGAGACCACGCGGAAGCTCCTCGCCGCCATGGGCGCCGAAGTCGAACTCGGCTACGGACGCGCTCATCACCGCACGACCATTTGCGCGCACACGCTGGCCGCTCCTGAGGCTTCGTATGAACTGGTCAAGACCATGCGCGCCTCCACGCTGGTTCTGGGAGCGCTTGTGGCCCGCTGTGGCCATGCCCGCGTTTCACTGCCCGGCGGATGCGCCATCGGAGCCCGCCCCATCGATCTGCACATCAAAGGGCTGGAACGGCTGGGTGCGAAGATCACTCAGGAACACGGCTACGTCGAGGCCACTACCGATCGCCTTATCGGCGCCGAAATTGTCTTCGATAGAATTACTGTCACCGGCACCGAAGACCTTTTGATGGGCGCCACGCTTGCCGAGGGCGAGACGGTCATGCAGAACTGCGCCCGCGAGCCTGAAGTCGCGGACCTCGCCGCGCTGCTCAACGCCATGGGCGCCAAGATCCAGGGCGCCGGCACGTCCACGATTCGGGTGAAGGGTGTCAGCAAGCTCCACGGCGCCAGGCACCGTATTATCCCCGACCGTATCGAAGCCGGAACCTTCATCATCGCCGGAGCGCTCACCGGCGGGGACGTCAACGTCACCGGATGCGATCCCGCGCACCTCACCGGCATCTTGCAAAAGCTCTCAGAAACTGGGGTGAAGACCGCGGTGAAGGCCGACTCCGTCCGCGTCATGGGCGATCAGCCGCTCCAAGCTGCTGACATGAATACTGAAGAATATCCCGGCTTCCCCACTGATATGCAGGCGCAATACATGGCGCTCACCACGCAGGCCGAAGGCACTTCAATCATCACGGAGAATATTTTCGAGAACCGCTTCATGCACGCGCAGGAATTGGTCCGGATGGGCGCGAATGTCAAGATCGAAGGCCGCCGTGCCATCGTTCGCGGAGGAACTCCGCTGAGTGCTGCCGCCGTGCTCGCGTCAGACTTGCGCGCCTCCGCCTCGCTCGTGCTGGCTGCCCTGGTCGCCGATGGCGAGACCATCATTGACCGCGTTTATCACCTGGACCGCGGGTACGAGAACATCGAAGAAAAGCTGAAGCTCGTGGGCGCCGAGATCCGGCGCGTCGGCAATATCTTCCCTAAACGCCGCGCCGGGGCTGTAGCGGACTGAAAAAGAAAAAGGGCCGCATGGCTGCGGCCCTTCAAGCTACTACCGGGTTATGATCCTACCGTCTTCCGCGACCACCACCGCCGCCTGAATGGCCACCGTGACTACCCTGACCGCCTCCCGGGCCGCGTCCGCGTCCACGCCGCCGACGATTGCGATCACGATCGCCACCACCGCCGGGACGGCCCTCACGCGAACCTTCCGGACGCGCCGCGCCCGCTTCCACCGACGCAACCACACCATCCACACGGTTGAAGTTCGGCTCATCTTCCGCGTCGAAATCCGCGCCGCCTTCGATTACTGCCGTGGGTGCACCCTGTGGTGTTAACGGTGCTGCTTCCGCTACTTCGCCTGTTTCCGGAGGCGGAGGAGCGCCACCCATTTTGGCGCGCTGCTCTTTCAGAATTGCCTTCCGAGACAGCTTGATGCGGTTGCCTTCGACGGCGAGGACTTTTACCAGCACCTGGTCGCCTTCTTTGAGTTCGTCGCGAACATCCTTGATTCGGTGCTCAGCCACTTCGCTGATGTGCAGCAGTCCGTCCAGGCCTGGCAGAATCTCGACGAATGCGCCGAAATCGGCCAGGCGGCTGACCTTGCCGAGATACGTCTTCCCCACCTCGGCCGAAGCCGTCAGATCCTTGATGATCTGCAAAGCCTTGTTGGCCGAAACTTCATCGTTCGACGCGACGTTGACCTTGCCCGAATCTTCCACGTCGATCTTGACGCCGGTCTGCTCGATGATGCTGCGGATCATCTTGCCACCGGGCCCAATCACGTCGCGAATCTTATCCACCGGAATTTGCAGGGTGTAGATCCGAGGCGCATACGCCGAAACCTTCCCGCGACCTTCGGTGATGATCTCGTCCATCTTGCCGAGAATGAACAGCCGCCCGCGCTGCGCCTGCGCCAGCGCCTCGCGCATAATCTGCGAAGTGATGCCGGCAACCTTAATATCCATCTGCAGCGCAGTGATACCGTCTTTGGTCCCGGCAACTTTGAAGTCCATGTCGCCGTAATGATCTTCTGCGCCCGCAATGTCGGTCAGGATGGCGTACTGTTCGCCTTCCTTCACCAATCCCATCGCAACCCCGGCCACCGGAGCCTTCAACGGCACACCCGCATCCATCAGCGAGAGTGAGGCACCGCAAATTGTGGCCATCGACGACGATCCGTTCGACTCCATAATGTCGGAGACGACGCGCATGGCGTATGGCCAGTTGTCTTCGGTCGGAAGCACGGACGAAACAGCACGCTCGGCGAGAGCGCCATGGCCGATTTCGCGGCGACCGGCACCACGCATAAATCCAACTTCTCCAACTGAAAACGGCGGGAAGTTATAGTGCAACATGAAGCGCTTCTTGGCCTCGCCTTCAAAGCCCTCGAGACGCTGCATATCGTCGCTGGTGCCGAGCGTGGTGGTAACCAATGCCTGGGTCTCACCGCGGGTGAAGATCGCGCTGCCGTGCGCGCGAGGCAGAACCCCGGCTTCGATCCAGATTTCGCGAATTTGATCGAAGGCGCGCCCGTCGGGACGGCGCTTGTGATCGATCACCTGGTTACGGAAAATTCGCTCACGCAGGATCTCGTAATACTTCTTGAGTTTAGCCTTGCCGGCTTCGTCGTCCTCGGGCAGAGCTGCGAGCAGTTCCTTCTCCAGTACTCGAACCAGTTCGTAGCTTTCGGCTTTCGGATGCTTTGCGGTATCAAGAGCATCGGCCAATCGCAGGCCAATCTGCGATTCCAAGCCTTTGAGGTAAGTCTCGTCGAATTCCGGAGGTGTGACCTGGCGCCTCGCCTTGCCGACCTTGCCGCGCAGCTCATTGATGGCGGCACAGATCTTTTTGATTTCGGTGTGGCCGAATTCAATCGCGTCTACCACCGTCTCTTCCTTTACTTCTTTCGCTCCCGATTCGATCATGACAATCGCATCGGCGCTGCCTACGACCATGATGTTGAGCAGGCCGTCCCGCATTTCGGTGTAGGTGGGATTGACGATGAAGCGACCTTCCAGCAGGCCAACGCGCACGGCGCCGAGCGGGCCGAGAAATGGAATATCGGAGAGGGTCAGGGCGGCGGAAGCGGCGTTGATGCCACAGACATCGGGATCGTTTTCCGTGTCGGCGGACAGGACCAAGGCGATGACCTGGGTCTCGCACTTGAAGCCTTCGGCGAACATGGGGCGGACCGGCCGGTCAATCTGGCGGCAGGTAAGAGTTTCGCGCTCGCTCATGCGTCCTTCACGCTTGATAAAACCGCCGGGAATGCGTCCGCCGGCATAGGTGTACTCGCGGTAGTCAACCGTGAGCGGAAAGAAGTCGATGCCCTCGCGGGGCTCGGGATTGGCGGTGGCGGTGGCGAGAACAACGTTTTCGCCGAATCTGACGACGGCAGCGCCGCCGGCCTGCTTGGCAATTTTTCCGGTTTCGATGGAGAGTTGTTTTCCGCCTGCGAGTTCGACGGAAACTTTTGTGGCTTCAGGTTTCATAGGTCATCCTTTTGTCGGACAGAAGATGGGGCAGAAGGGCATGCGCGCGGGCACGGAGTTCGCGTGGACAGGCGGATGCCAGGCGGCGGTTGGGAACGCACTTTGCTAAGGCTCTCAAGGTGGAACCGGCCCCACACGGAGCCGGTCGCGCTGTTACTTGCGGATGCCGAGCTTGGAAATGACGGTCTTGTACCGTTCCGAGTCGTACTTCTTCAGGTAGTCGAGCAGACTACGGCGCCTGCTGACCATCATGAGAAGTCCGCGGCGCGAGCCGTGGTCTTTCTGGTGCGTCTTGAAGTGTTCCGTCAACTGACCAATGCGTTCGCTCAACAGCGCGATTTGAACTTCGGGGCTTCCGGTATCGGTCGGGTGCGTGCGATACGTGTCAACGACGGACTGTTTTTGCTCTCTGGCTAGCACTAACCTGTTGCACTCCTGTCTCTTCTCGTTTTCGTAACGA
>Ga0209415_10006297_pt1 | contig 21158 bp, 23 predicted proteins | sample PeaSoiSIISIP2007_FD_187696 | JGI IMG/M metagenome (GOLD analysis project Ga0209415, IMG submission 187696) | Peat soil microbial communities from Weissenstadt, Germany - SII-SIP-2007 (SPAdes) (version 2) | ecosystem: Environmental > Terrestrial > Soil > Wetlands > Peat | place: Germany...
CCGCGCATCTCGCCGACGGCGCCCCCGCCGCGGGTGTTCGGGTCACCGTATTCGACCAGTGGGGGATCCCGCACATGACGACCGTCACCGCGGCGGACGGCTCCTACTCCCTCGTCCTTCCGCCCGGAAACGACACGCTGAACTTCACCGCCGGGTCGGTCCTCGGCCTCGAGCAGCAGGACTCGGTCCCCCTGAAGAGCGTCAAGGTCTATGTACCGAACTCGTACGGGCTCGGGTTCAACGCCCCGACGCTCACCCTGCCCGTCCAGCTGGGTTCCTCCCAATTCAGCGGAACGATCTACTGGAACACCGCCAACAACACCACGTACGTTCCGACCAAGGACCTGCTCATCGCCGGAGCCCAGGTCATCCTCTGGGGATCGGCGGGCCAGACCAAGGTCGCTACGACGACCGACCGGGACGGGACGTTCGACCTGACGAACGTCGCCCCAGGCGTGTACAACTACAGCCTCGTGTACGCCGGCCATAACTACACCGAACCGGCCCAGTACCTGACGCCGGGAACCTCGCAGAACGGGACGACCGGTCTGAGTCCGGCCCGGCTCACCGGCCAGGTCTTAGAGAATTCGGCCCCGGTCGGGGGGGCGATTGTCACCGCCTCCGACGCGAACGGTCCGGTCGGCTCATTCACGACCAATTCCTCCGGCAACTACACCATCTCCGGGCTCGGACCCGGAAACTTCTCCCTCGTCGCCGCAGGTCCGCTCCCGTTCGAACGCTCCCCCGCGGTCCTCGTCGCGGTGACCGCCCCCGGGGCCCGGGTGGTAACGAACCTGACCGTCCAGGCCAGCGCGACGATCCAATTCCTCCTGGAATCGAACGGAGTCGCGGTCGGCGGCGTGCCGGTCCGATTCACGCCCCTGCCGGCGTTCTCGAACGGCACGCTCTCCCCCCTCGAGGCGCTCGACCGTTCGACCTCGAACGGGACGGTCATCGAGGCCAACCCTGACGGGGTCGTCACGGTGACCCTGCCGGTCGGAAACTACTCGGTCTACGCGCTCGGGTACGTGGGTGGGTCCCTCGAATCGGCGCTCACGAGCGTGGCGGCCTTCCCCGGCCTCCCCTCCACGCTCACCCCGCTCCGGCTCGGGACGACCGTCCGTCTTTCCGGGGCGGTCGCCGCGGTCGGACCGAGCACGAACTCTACGCAGGCCGCGGTCCTCGTCTACGGCGGCGGGTTCGATGAAGTGTCCACCTGGGCCGCTTCGGACGGGAACTACTCGCTGCTCCTCCCCGTGGGGAACTACACGGTGCTGGCGCTCGAGGGGTCGTCCGCGACGACGACCGGGATCTCGGCGGCGTTGACCTCGGTCGTCCTGCAGTACCCCACGGTCCTGCCGCTGCAACCGGTCGGGGCCGTCGCGACCCGGTTCTCTGTGGGCTCCCCTCTGCCCAACGGCGCGTTGTTCCCCGCGGTCGCCGCGTCCGTTTCGATCTCGGCCGGACCCTCCGGCCCGAGCGTCCCGGGGCTGGCCTCCTCGGATGGCTCCGTCGCCTTCTATCTTCCGAGCTCCGTCCCCCTCTCGTCGGGAGGGTACTGCATTACGGCCCAGTCGGCCGGATTCGTCCCGAGCTCCGTGTGCGGATACACGGGCAACGAACTCGCGTCCCTGAGCCGCGTGCCGATGTCCCTGCGTCTGGTCAGCGTGGTGCTGAGCGTGACCGGCCTCCCCGCCGGAACTCCGGTCTCGGTGAACTTCACCGCCCTCGGGGCCCCCGCGACGACCCACACCTTCTCGGGCGGTCCGGTCTTCACCTTCACCACCACGCCGGGCCCGTACACTGTCTCGGCGCGGGCGGTCATCGGAAAGGGGACGGTGATCTACCTGCCGTCCTCGCTCCTCAACACGACGATCCCGCTCGGGGCATACTCTTCGAACCTGGCGCTGCGGGTCGTCCCCGGGGTCAACTCCACGGGCACCCTCGAGCTTCCGAGCGGAGGAGCCGCGGCGAATGTCTCGGTCACCCTCTCGTCTCCGATCTTCAACGTCACGGTCAACGGGACGAACTTCACCCACGGTTTCTACGCGGCGCCGGCCACCTATTCCGCCCACGCCACCGAGACCCTGGCCGGGGTCACCTACACCAACGTCACCCGCGTCACCGTCAGCGCGAGCGGGACGATCACGCCCGCCGTGTCGCTTCGGGTGGCCGGGGTTTCCGTCACCGGGAAGCTCATCACCTCGGCCGGCAACCTGGTTCCCCTCAACACCACGATCACGCTGACCGCGCCCGACGGGGCGAGCCTACCGGCCCTGGTGGAGAACGGTTCGTTCACGACCTCGCTGCCGGCCCACTCCGCATTCCTCGCGTCCGCGGAGGGGGTCGTGGTGACAACGGGCCCGAACGGGAGCTACTTCGTCACCTACGCGACCCCGTCCGGGGTCACCTGCCGGACGACCTCCAACGCCACGACCTGTCCGATCGAGGTCGTGCCGGGGATCAATCTCGTCTGGCTGAACGGGACCCTCGTCGCGGCGGGCGTTCCCGGCCTCCAACCCGGCATCGTGCGCCTGGTCGGACCGTACCCGGCGACCACGGTCACCGTGCTCACCTCGACCAACGGATCGTTCTCCGCCGAGCTCCTCCCCGGGGCCTACTCGGTCTACGCCACCGGCGGCGGTGCCTCGGAATTGCTCGCGGACCTCACCACGGCCGTAGCCCTCCCCACGTCGGCCCCGATCGTCCTCCATCTGGGGCCGACCTGGAACGCCAACATCACCGTCACCGGTCCCAACGGTTCCGCTGCGACCTTCGGCCCGGCGACCGTCGTCGTTCGCAACGTGTTCGGCGCGCAGGCGGTCTACACGGGGGTCGCGGCGCGTCCGTGGGCGCCCCTCCTCCTCTCCCTTCCGCTCGGAACGTACACGGTGAGCGCGTTCGCGACGGGCGCCCCCTACGGGGTCTCGGCCAATGCGAGCGGGACGGCGCACATGACCATCTCGGCGGGCAACGTCGCGCTCGCCCTCCCCCTCGCCTACACGTACTCTTATCGCGCGACCGGGACGCTGATCGGTTCCCCCGGCCAGACCCTGAACGCCGGTGGGAAGGTCACGTACCAGTTCTCGGTCCGTAATGCGGGGGACGCGCCGATCACGGTACATCCGGTGGGCTCGCCGTCCTACTGGACGTTCAACTTCAGCTTCGCGAACGCGACCCTGTCCCCGGGGAATTCACTCACCGCGGAGGTGACGATCCACGTACCCGCCGGAACGGTAGTGCTCCATCCGCCGGTCCTCATCGAGCTCGAGCTCGGCAACGGAACGGTCGTCGGGAGCGTGGCACCATCCCCCGACCTGAACATCATCGGCTACTACGGAGTGGGGATCGGGATGCCTCCCTCCGCCGCACCGACCGTGAGCACGGCCAAGGCGCTCCTGCCGTTCTACCTCATCGACACCGGGAACGTTTTCGAGGACGTCCACCTCACGATCGTCGACCAGGCCCGGCTCGCGTCGCTCGGATGGAATGTCAACATCCGAGCGCTCAACCACACGCTCGGGGGACCCGTCGGGCTGTCACCCGGCGTCAACTCCACCGCCGAGGTCAACCTCACGGCCGTCGGTCCGGTGTTCGTACCGGTCGGTACCGTGACGCTCTCCGCCATCGTCATCAACTCGAGCGGCGCCGTGGCCGCCTCGGTGACCTTGAACGTCCCAGTGGCCACCGTCTCGCCCGGCAGCCCGAACGTAGGGGCTCCGTTCACGGTCACCGGCCCCGGTGTGGCGTCCCCACCGGCGACCCTGCCGGACTGGGTGATCCCGCTCCTCGTCTTCGTGCCGGCGATCGGCCTCACCGTGGTGCTCTTCGTCCGCCGCTGGCTCAAGACGCGGAGGTGGACCCGTCGATGAGGCCCGGTCTCCTCGCGATCCTGCTCGTGGTCCTCTTCGTGGGGGCGACGCTCGTGACCTTCCCGCTCTCCGCCCCGGGGACGCGGGCCGCAGCGGGCTCCGGTGCCGTGACGGGCAATCTCACGGGAAAGACGGTCCTCGCCTACGACGGGGTCGCCGAGTACTCGGTCCGCGGGACCGGCGGTCCGGCCGTCGCGTCGAACGGGACGATCGTCGGAAACCTGAGCTTCTACCTCTCGGTCACCGGCCCGAACACGACGGGGGTGTCGGTCGCGCCGGACCGGGGAAAGATCCTCACCGGGTTCCCGGGGAGGGTCAGCCTCACGGTCTCGAACGTGAGCGAGGTGCTGACGATCTCGGTCCTCCTCGCCTCGACCCTGAACCAGAGCAACGAGTCCACCAACTTCACGTTCAGCGTGACGGTCGTCCAGCCTTACGTCCTCTCGACCACGCTTTACAACCTGGGGAGCTCGAGCGTCACCAGCTTCCTGGTCCTCGTCGCCCTCGACGGTACGCCGGTCGGCAACGTCAGCGTGCCCACCATGCTTCCGCACACGACGTTCCACTTCGAGTTCCAGTACGCCACCGTCGGACTCCCGGCGGGGGATCATACCTTCACGGTCTACCTGTCGACCGTCCACGGGCTCGTCCGGTTCTCGAACGGGACGACCGTCTACTCGGTGACCTTCACCCTCCCGGGCCCGCCGCCCAGCTACACGCTGTGGTACGTCACGGGCGCGGTCGCGTTCATCGGGGCACTCTTTATATTCGGCGCCCGGGTGGGCGCGCGCCGACGCGGCACCTCGAAGAAGTAGCCGCGGACCGGACCTCCCCATGCAATCCACCAGCGACCTGCGATGCACCTCGTGCGGACGGGCCGTCCCCAGCTCCGGGGCGACCCAGTTCGTCTGCCCGCAGTGCGGCGAGGCCGTGATCGGCCGCTGCGCGCGGTGTCGGGACCAGTCGGTCGGGTACACGTGCCCGAAGTGCGCCTTCGAGGGTCCGTAGGGGCTCCCATGGGACAGGTCGCCGTCCTCTTCCGGCTGATGCCCCGGGGCGTCGACACCGACATGGACGGGGTCGCGAAGGCCGTCCGTGGCGCCCTCCCCACCGGGGTGACGCTGCGCGGCACGCAGATCAAGGACATCGCCTACGGCCTCCGGTCGCTCCTCGTCTCCGTGGTGATGCCCGACACCGGCGGCGTCCTGGACTCGGTCGAGCACGCGCTGGCGAAGGTCCCGCACGTCGAGTCGGTCGAGGTGATGGAGGAGGGCCTGCTCTAGGCCCCCCGTCCGACCGTGGACCTGTTCACCCACGTCCTCCTCGCGTACCTCCTCACCTACGGTCTCGTCGGGGCGAACCCGTCCTATCTCGCGGCCGGGGCCCTCGCCGGCGGCCTTCCGGACGCGGACGTCCTCTTCTTTCCGCTCGCGCGGAGGTTCCCGATCCTACGCCACCACGGGATCACCCACTCGCTCTTCGGGGTCACGGTCGTCGCCCTGGCCGGGGCGTTCGTCGCCCCCCTCCTCGCCCCGGGGTCGGCCCTGGTCTATTTCCTGGTGATGGAGGCCGGGGGGATCGCCCATGTCCTCGGCGACGGGTTCACCCACTTCTCGGTCCCCCCCCTCCTGCCGTTCTCCGAGAGGAAGCTCGAACTGGACGCCGACCGGGCGATCAACTTCCTCACGATGGGGGTCTCGATCGGGTCGTTCTACCTCCTCCTCGGCGTGGAGCGCAACCACGTGCCGTTCGCATGGTATGTAGCCACCGTCTACGGCCTGATGGCGTTCTACGCGGCCTACCTCGGGCTCCGCCTCGCTGGGCGCTACCTCATCACGCGCCACCGCGCCGCGCTCGCGCCGGACGCGGTCCCGATCCCGAGCGGGAACCCGTTCAACTGGCTGCTTCTCTCGGAGCGACGCGACGGAGCGAGCGTGCGGACAACGTGGGCCCGCTACCGGCTGGGCCGCGGCCTCGTCGAAGGTCCGTTCACCGTCGAGGCGTCGCTCGTGGCGTCGCCCCACCCGGGCTCCCCGCGCTCCGCCGCGGAGGCGCTGGACTGGTCCTACCCTCTCGCCCGGGAGGCGAGCCGGATGATGGAGATGACCTACCACTTCGGCGAAGCGTTCGAGCGGCCTGGCGGCGACTGGGAGGCCATCTGGTATTCCCTCGAGTTTACGATGTTCGGGCGGTCCCAGGCGGTCCGCGTCCGGTTCCCGGTGGCGGGGGGGGCCCCGCACGTCCGGACCGCGTTCTACCGTCCGGTCACAGCAGCGGTATAGGGGCCAACGGCGGACCCGCGCGGGCTGTCCCTCGGGCGAGCGCGGCCTCGAACATCACGGCCGCGTCCTCGGAAAGGTGCCCCGCGGCGACCGCCTCGTCGACGAGTCGGCGCGCCTCCCGCGCGATCCGGCACGGGCTTCCGACCGCCCGTGCGGTCCGCTCGATCAGGCGGAGGTCCTTCCGGGCGAGAGGGAGCCGGAACTGCGAGGGGTACCGACGGTCCACGAAGCACGCCCGCTTGCGGTCGAGCATGGTCGACCGTCCGCCGCCGTCCAGGAGGAGGTCGATCACCCGCGCCCGGTCGAGCCCCAGCCCCTCCGAGAGAGCGAGCGCCTCCGAATCGAGGGCGAGCGTCGCGAGGCTGACGAGGTTGTTGACCAGCTTCATCGAAGCGCCCGCCCCGACGGGGCCGAGCCGTTCGACCCGCCGCCCGAACGCTTCCAGCAGCGGACGCGCGCGCTCGAGGTCGGCCTCCGCTCCACCCACGAAGAGCAGGAGCTGGCCGGCCGCCGCGGCGTCCGCGCTCCCTCCGAGGGGAACGTCGAGGAAGTGGATCCCTCGACGCGCGAGGCGTTCGGCCCACGACCGGCTCTCGGTGGGGAGGACCGTGCTGAGGTCGACGACGAGCGCGCCAGGACAGGCGCCCGATGCGACCCCGCGGCGGCCGAAGAGGACGGCCCGGACCGCTGGCCCGTCCGTGAGACAAGTGAAGACCACCCCTGCCCCGACCGCGCGCCCGACCGCCTGGGGGGAGTCGGCCCACGTGGCGCCGGCGGCGAGCAAGGGTTCGGCGGTCGCCCGGGTCCGGGAGTAGACCACGACCGGGGAGCCTCGGGCGAGCAGGCGTCGGGCGATCGGTGCCCCCATCTGCCCGAGACCTACCCATCCGACCGGGGCGACGGGCGCGGGGGGCTGCACGGGCTGCTGCGGAGGGTCCATGGTCGGGGATCGACCGCGGGGTAAACAGCCTATCGGCGGATGCTACGGCTCGAGTGGGCCGGGGACAGGGGACGCCCTACTTGTACGTCGACTTGTGCACCGTACCCTCGTCATCGACGATGGTGATGCACTCGCCTTCGCACTCGAACAGACACGCCTCGCACATGATGCAATCGGGTCCGTGGATGACCGCCGACTTCTCCGCGCGGAACTGGAACTTCGCGGCGACGCTGGGGTCGTCGACGACGTCCGGCCAGTTCTCGCGGGGCTGCATCTCGAACACGGTCACGGGGCACACATCTCGGCAGTGGGTGCATCCCGTGCACTTCTCGTGGGCCACCTCGACACTGACCATGGCTGAACCTTGGCGTCTCACCTGCGTTGAATATATTAAGCCACCTCGGGGCCGGCACTCCCAGGCCCCCGGTCGTCACCAGCCGGCGGGCCTTTTCGAAACCCGGGAGCGGAGCGGTTAGGGGATGTCCGCGGGGTTCCCGGCGCCGACCCGAGGGCCTCCGCGGAGGTCGTCGAGCGCCGTCATCTCGGACGCGGTCAACGCGAAATCGAAGACCTGGGCGTTCTCGCGAATGCGGTCCTGGTGGACGGACTTCGGGATCTCGACGAACCCGTGCTGGAGCCCCCAGCGGACGAGAACCTGCGCGGGGGTCCGTCGGTGGGCGCCGGCGACGTTCACGACCGTCGGGTCGTCGAACCGCTTTCCTCGGGTCAACGGGGCCCAGGCTTCGAGCCGGATCCCGTGACGGGTGCAGAACGCGTGCAACTCAGGGTCGTAGACGAACGTGTGGAGCTCCACCTGGTTGACCGCCGGGACCGTCCCCGAATCCGCCAGGATCTCTTCCAGATGCCGGACCGAGTAGTTACTGACCCCGATGCTGCGGCACAATCCGTCCTTCTTCAACTTCTCCAGCCCCTGCCAGGAGGCGAGCCGGTCCGCGGGCGAGGGCGCGGTGGGCCAGTGGATGAGGTAGAGGTCCACGGTGTCGAGGCCGAGCCGCTCGAGGCTGGCCCGGAACGCCCGCTGCGATGACTCGAACCCGTGCTCCGAATGCCACATCTTGGTCGTGACGAAGACCTCGTCGCGGGCGATCCCGCTCGCTCGGACCCCCGCCCCTACGTCCGCCTCGTTGTGGTAGAGGGCGGCGGTATCGACCATGCGATACCCCGCCCCGAGGGCCCATCGGACCGCCTGCTGCGTCGTCGAGCCCGGCTCCGTCTGGAACGTTCCGAGCCCGAAGCAGGGGATCGCGTTCCCGTCGTTCAGTCGCCAACGGGAGGCCGGCCCGGAGGGGAGGAGATCGGTCATGGTCGGGCGTCTCGCCTCAGAGAACCCCGCGGGGAGTAGCCGGGGAGGCCCTGAACCGTGACCCCATCCCTCGGGCACGGACGCGCGCGTCATAGCCCCGGAGTTGGGACTCGTGCTCGGCGCACAGGCCGAACGGCTGCCACTCGGCGGTCGCCGACGTGGGGTCCGTCCCCGCCGCGAACATCTCCACCCGGTGGGGCATCTCGTCACATCCGCCGCCCGAGCCGACGTCGGGGTCGCCCACGACCGGTCGGAAGCTGTAGTCGTACGCCCGGCCCATGTCACACACCGGCCGCTGGAAGATCGCGCTCACGCCCCCCACCCCCGGGACACCGCGCGATCGGGGGCCGGTCGGTTCGCTGAGGGGTCAGTGAAGGGTGCCACGCGCTCTCCTCGGGGCGAGCACTCCGAGGGCGGCTCTAAACCCTTCCCCCACCCTGCCGAAAACCGACCCGTCTCCCTAATGCGGCCCGGCCTCTCGGACCCCCGCTCGCCCGTTGCGCGGGCGAGGGATCGCTGAATGCCGATCGCGCACGTTCGTGGCATCGACCTCTTCTACGAGGTGGCGGGGTCGTCCGGCGACCCGACCGTCCTCGTCCATGGGTCGCTCGCGGACCACACGTCGTGGGCCCGGGTCCTCCCGATCCTATCCCAGAGCCTCACGGTGCTCGCCTACGACCGCCGAGGATTCGGCGCGAGCACTCTTGGCCCCCGGGAGCGACCCGTGGCGACCGACGCCGCGGACCTCGCGGCGCTCCTGGAAACGCTCGACCTGCTCCCAGTCCATGTGATCGCCCATTCGTACGGCGGCCCGGTGGCCCTCCGCTTGGCCGCTCAACGTCCCGAGCTGGTTCGGAGCGTCTCGATCCACGAGGCCCCCCTCGTTGGCCTATTGGCCGACGACCCGTCGACCGCTGCCCTCGGCCGCCTCTTCCTCGAGGGGATCGACCAGATCCGGGAGCTCGTCCGCCGGGGTGAGACCTCCGCCGCGGCGCGCACCGTCGTGGAGGTCTTCTCGCCGGTGTCGGGCGCGTGGGAACGCCTCCCTCCCTCGGTCCGGATCGAATTCGCCGGCCGAATGGACCGGTGGGTCGAGGAGTACAGCGACCCGGATTCGATCCGCCCCGTAGCGTCGGAGCTCGCCGAGCTCCTCCTCCCGGTGCTCCTCACCACGGGTGGGCAGAGCCCGCCCTTCCTTCGAGAGATACGAAGCGCGCTGGCGCGAGAGCTCCCGAACGTGACCGAGCTGGACGTGCCGCCCGCCGGACACGCGCCGCACGTCACACATCCCGTCGAGTACGCGGGGATCCTCCTCTCCTTCCTTCTCGAGCGGAACGTTCCGTCCAACTGACCGGAGCCCTTCGGAACCCGGGCGGACCTGGAGGTCGGACGCCCTCGGAGGATTCCCCGTCCTCCAGCGCGAGGGAATTATACCGGAATCGCTCTATTTAGGCCGATGCCCCCGCGGGTGACTACGGGCCCCACGACCCCCTGGAGCGTACTGCGCCCGGGGGTCCGGGTCCGCCATCTGATCGACGGGGACGGGACGGCCCTCCAGCTCTACCAACTCGAACCGGGCACCCGATTCGACCTCCACTCGCACGACTTCCCTGAGCTTGGAATGGTCCTCGCCGGCACGGGAACGATCACGTTCGAGGATGGGGTTCGGACGGCCGAGGCCGGGGACTCCTTCTATTTCCCCGGTCGGATGCCTCACGGGTTCCGCGTACCGGAAGGACGCCTCCCGGTCCTGCTGATCAACGTGGAAGCGGCGGCGGGAACCACCCTGCAGCCCTCCCTCGCCGGGGAACTTCCCCGCCGGCTCCGTGCGGTCGAGTGGCCCTCGGCACGAAGCGATTCCGGGGCCTGAAGCTCAGGGTAGCGTCCCCGGCCCCGACCGCCGCGCGGCGGGCTCGGGCCACTCGTCGAGCAGCTCCAGCACGCCTTTCCCGAGCCATTGTCCGCCATCGACCGCGAGCACTTGGCCCGTGATGTACCCCGCCCGGGGCCCGGCGAGGAACTTTACTGCCTCGGCAATCTCCTCCGGCGTCCCGAACCGCCCGAGGGGCACCCCCGCACGGATCTTCTCGACCAGGGTCTCCGAGGCCCAGAGCTGCCGGTCGGTCCCCTCGGTCCGGATCGGGCCGGGGGCGACCGCGTTGACCCGGATCCCGTACCGGGCCCACTCGATCGCGAGCGTCCGGGTGAGCGAGAGGACGCCGGCCTTGGCGGCCGCGGAGTGGGCCGTACCGGGCCCGGCCATCCACGCGTAGGAGGCCACGATGTTCACCACCGCCGGGGCGGGGGCGATACGCAGCAGCGGGAAGCTCGCCCGCGAGCAGAGGAACGTCCCGTCCAGCACGATCCCGACGACGGCACGCCACCCGTTCGGCGTGATCTGCTCGACCGGGGCCACGAAGTTCCCCGCCGCGTTGTTCACGAGAACGTCGAGGCGGCCGAACTCCGAACGAATCTTCTCGACCATACGGTCCACCTGATCCGCCACCCGCACGTCCGTGGGGATGGTCACCACCCGCGCTCCGCGACCCGCCAGGGCGCTCGCCCCCTCCGAGAGGTGATCGGGGGACCGACTCGCGATCGCGAGGTCATATCCGTCGTCGGCGAAGGCGCACGCGATGGCGCGGCCGATGCCTGTCCCTCCCCCGGTGACCAAGGCGACCCGCCGACCCTTTCCCGGGCTGACCGCTCCGCCGTCCATCGCGCTCGGGAGAGCTTCTTCGGCCCTTAAGGAGGGTCGCGTCCCGCCGGAACTGCCTTCTCCCCCGACGACCCGAGCGCGGCTCGGAGCGCCTGCAGGTCGCCCTCGTCCAAGCCCTCGCCCAGCCGACCGTCCCGCCGGAAGACGGGAATCCCATCGCGGAAGGCGATCATCGTCGGGGTAACACGCACCTCGAAGACGTCCCAGAGCGCGGACTCGACGTCGGTAAGGTCGCCGATCGCGAGGGCGAACCCTCCGTCCTTGCCGAGCGAGGCGAACCTGGGCAGGAACTCATCGCAGAACGGGCACCACGCCGCAGAGAAATCGACCACCCAGGTCCCGGGACGTTGCAGTCTCGGGCCATCGAACGCCGCGGGGCCGAGAACGTCCATCTGGGAACCTGCCCCCGGGAGGGGCCGTGGGCTTCTTCCGATTGTCGCTGCTCCCCCTGGGCGAGATCGACCCAGGGATCCGCCGATGGCCACCGCACGGTCATCTGCCCTCCGGCCTTTGGCCCGTCGATGCCGATCCACGTGCCCACGGACGCCCGGAGCGAGAAGGTGTTCCCCGGCCCGCTGGCCGGGTCGGTCGAGGTGCACCGATTGGAGAGCCACGTCCTCGCCGGGAACCCCTGGGGTGACCCGACCCTTCGGGATCTGCCGGTCTACCTGCCTCCGTCTGGGAAGTCCGAGGGGCTTCCCCTGCTGGTCCTGCTCAGCGGTTACACCGGATCGGGCTGGATCCACTTCGACCGGCCCCGATTCCTCCGTAGCTCGATCGTCCGTCGCTTCGACCACCTCGTCCGGACCGGAGCGGCTCCAGAGGCGGTCATGATCGCGCCCGACTGCGTCACCCTGCTCGGGGGCAGCCAGTACCTCAACTCGTCCGCCACGGGACGATACGAGGACTACGTCGTCCAAGAACTCCTCCCCTGGGTCCGACAACGATACGGGACCGGACCTTCGGCGGTCCTCGGCACGTCGAGCGGCGGGTACGGCGCTCTCGTCCTCGCGCTCCACCACCCTGACCTGTTCCGGGCGGCCGGCTCAAACGCGGGCGACGCGGGCTTCGAGTACTGCTACCTCCCCGAGTTCCCTGCCGCGTTCCGCTCGCTCCGACGGGCCGGCGGTCCCGAAGCGTTCCTCCGACGCGCGCTGAGCGAGCCGATCAGCAACTTTGGACCGGCGAATCCTGACATGCAGGCCTTCGAAATGATGGCCTACGCGTCGGCCTATTCGCCCGTCCCGGACCGGCCGGGAGAGTTCGAGCTCCCCATCGACCTCACTACGGGCGCGCTGCGCGAGGACGTCTGGAGCCGATGGCTCGCGTGCGATCCGGTCCGCATGGTCCGAACGCCCGCGTACTCCGCCGCCCTCCGTCAGCTCGCGTACGTCTACGTCGACGGCGGGATCCGCGACGAGTACAACCTCGACCTGGGGGCCTGCCTCTTTGCGGCCGAGGCGAAGGTTCAGGGAGGACACGTTGACCACGAGGAGTTCGACGGCGTCCACGGGGACGGCGTTCCGCGCTACGACGTGATGATCCCGCGGCTGCTCCGGGCCCTCGGTCGTCCGTGACGGCACCCGTTTTGTAGGGTAACGAGCTGGATGACCGAGGTAGGCGTCCCCTTCCACCGATGATCCGCGACGGTCAGATCGTCTGCGACACGTGCGGAAAGGCGATCACGCGAACGACCGCCGTGCTCGAGGGAAGCGGGGATCGGATGCACAACGTGTGCAGCGAATGCTTCGCCACTCTCAAGAAACAGTCGATCCCACGACCCACGACGACGACCGACGGTTAGTACCGACGTTCCAGGCCGGACATCGCTTCCTCGAACGGGAGGAGGGTCTCGTCCTCGTACCAGACGAGGACGATGAAGTACCAACAGAAGGCGAGCAGGGCTGCCAGGTCCGGGGATGCTCGCCCCTCCGGGCTGACGAGGACCGCCGCGCCGAGCAACTTGCGTCCCTCACGAACCGGTTCGATGTGGACGAGCTCGGTCGCGCTCTCGCTCGTGACCTGCCACGCCGGGACCTGCACGCCCGCCCGATGGAACCGGTACCGCGCACCGCCCGTGAACTCGATCCCGTGGTAGTTCTCGCCCCGGTGGATCCCGACATGGAGAGTGATCCGCGCCCCATCGGTCGGGGCCCCCTCGGTGCGGAGGGTCAGGTGGTTCGTCAGGAACCCGACCCGCTGGAATGTCCAATGGGATTCCGCCGTCTCGGCGCTCGCAATCGACCCACTCGCCTTGGCCCATCGGACCACGGCGACCGCGGCCCCGCCCGCCGAGAGGGTGAACTCGGCCGGCGTCTCGGCGGTCCTCAGCCAGCGAAGGGCGGTCGGGTCGACCGACGAGAGGGAGACGAGTACCACGGACGCGGAGCCCCCCGCGTCCTCTTAACGGTGGCCGCCGGACCTAGGTCTCCGAAGGTTCCACGACTCGCGAGCGGGGAGCCAGTTCGCGTTCGATCCGCTCGAGGTCGGCCAACACCTTCTCGACCGGCTCCGATCCGAAGGGCGCCTCAGCGATCGACTTCGTCGGGGGACGGACCTCGACAGGGTGGATGTACTCCGGCCCGACGAACCGTTCGGAATCGGTCGGACTTTCGTACCAGCTACCAGCCGCGGCGGTTGGGCGGATGTCGGGAGCGGGGCGGCCGAAATCGCTCCGCGCGCGCACGGGGCGCGGGGGTTCGGGGGGGTGGACGGATTGAATCGGCTCAGTGAACTTGATCGGAAGGTACGCGGGCGACGTCAACCGGGTCGGAGTCTCGACCGCTGCGGGCGTCGCGTCACTGGCCAGAGTCCACGAAACAACGCCGCCAATTGTTGCGGTGAATCCGAATGCAATGAGGAGCACCCAGAGTGTGAATCCGCCCGGTCCATAGTCAGCGTACGCACGGAATCCGATTCGAAGGACGGCGCCGGCGGTGAAGAAGATCGCCGCACCGACGAAGAGCGGCAGGCTCCGAATAAACTCCGGGGCATTCCACCACTTCGAGTTGGAGTGTGAATCCAAGCTGGTTCCCATGAGGTTTACGCCCACCTACGGGGAAGTGAGCGCGCCCCCCTTTGATAATATCGACCCGTGAGCCAGAGGATGTTATACGAGTTCATTCGGCCACGGACCATCCGTGCGACGGTTGCAATGCTGGAACTCCTTGGGGTCGGTAAGGTCGTCAGGTCCGGGACGAGTTCCAGTACTGCCCCACCGGAACGTTCATTAACCCCCTCCAACGATTGATTCTCCAACTCCTTGGGGGAGATACCGAATGGTGAGGAAGATCGCGCGCAAAGCAGTCTACGGAGTGACTATCGTGGCGATATTGGCAATGTGCGCTGGGTTCGCCATGGCGGCGGTATTCAGTAACATCAGCACGAACACCAACCAGAACGGGTTCACGGTGACCAACGCAGGCAACACCATCTATGGCGTTGCGGGTTCGACCCAGACCAGTTCACTCGTCTTTGTGACCCCAGGCGCGTGCAATTCGATTACCACGCCTTCCGCAAACCAAAAGATAGCCTCGTTCTATGTTGATGGTCAAATCGCCTGCGCTACGGCCCCTAACTGGTACGAGGAGGTCACCTTCGTCTCTGGCACCGCCGTTGGCGCCGCGACCGACACGTTCACTGTGAGCGTCAGCACGAACGTCAACGCCATTCAAGTGGTTTTCTCCGGGATTAGCCCCACAGCCGACGTAACGGTGAACGTCTACTACGCGCTTGGCACGGGTGCGTCAACCACTGCCGGAGACATTGGAGTTTCAGGGACCTGAGCGTTTCCCCACTCGGGACCGGGGAGATCCCCCATCCCATCTCTCAACCCCTTCCCCCCCAATCATCCTTGGAACACGATTGTCATCTTGGCCCTGGGCCATTCAGCGCCATGGCGTCTGGGGATTCACCCCTCACTCCCCTCTTGAGGTGGGGCGCCGGAGCCTCAATCTAGTGCCTCTACTCCTCGGATTCCATGGGGTCGGGGGGTCCAGCATTGACGGCAGCGACCAGTGGGCCAACGCTGGGCAAGGGTTCGGACGGTGGCCCGAACGCCTAAGTCCTAGGACCGGTGCAGTCGTTGATGGTCAGGTCGCGTAAGGGTCCTGCGCTTCGGCGTGAATTCGACCGCGAAGCGCCGGCCTACGACCGGACCGCCCGGGCGTCGATGCCGGGGTACAGCGACCTGCATCGGACCCTCCTTGGCGGGATTCCGTACTCCCCCACTCGCGAGTTCCGAGTCCTCGAGCTCGGTGTGGGCACGGGGACGCTGACCGCCCTCATCCTGGAGCAGTTCCCGCATGCTCGTGTCACGGGTATCGACCTCTCGCAGCGAATGATCGCCCGAGCCCGAACCAAGTTGCGCCCGTTCCAGGACCGCGTTACCCTCGTCGATGGAGACCTGGGGGATTTTGAGCGTGCCCCGTACGACGCCGTCGTTTCCGCCCTCGCCATCCATCACCTCGCCGACGCCGATAAATGGCGCCTGTTCCGCCGGATCTTCCGCGCCCTTCCGCGCGGGGGGTACTTTGGCGACGCGGACGATCACCTTCCCGAGGACCCGCTCTTTGACCAGCGATACGCCCAAATCGCCTCCGCCGCGCAGCGGTCCCCCCGGGGCGGCCAGGAGTGGGCGCGGCTCCAGGAGGTGTGGCACGAGCACGAACAGTTCGACCATCCCTGCTCGCTCGCGGCCGAGACCGCCGCCCTCGATCGGGCGGGCTTCCCGCACGTCGGCGTTCCCTGGCGTTTCTTTGGCCAGGCCGTCGTGTGGGCCTACAAATAGAGAAGAATCCCCCGCGCCTCTAGGGAAGGGGGCCGGCCGTGCTACGAGAGACGACGTTTTGGCTCGGCGGTGCGCTCACGATCGGGCTCGGCCTCGCCCTCGCGGCGGGCCTCGTATGGGCGGGGGCCAGCCTCGACTACTTCGCCGGGTACATGGGAGTCGCCTTCGGTGTTGCCCTGGGATCGTTCTTCATCTACGTCGGCGGCGCTGAGGCTCGCGAGCGTCGAGCGTTCCTGGCCGAGGCCGATCGGTCCTCCCAGGCTCCTTCGGCCGAGCGGAACCGGCCTCGGTGAACCTCCCCCGGGTGCGTCCGCGCGAGGGAAACCTTTTCTTGAGAGCGCGCCGTCCTCGCGACGTGGCCGGGATGGGGTAGCTTGGCCTATCCTGGGGGACTGTGGATCCCTCGACCCGGGTTCAAAGCGGCACGGGGCCCCCCCCCGCGCCCTGAGACTCTCGGTCCCGGCCCTACGGGCGTCGCCGCCGGGCCTTGGCCCGGGGCGCCGATCGGGTCGACTTCTTCGTGAGTCGCTCGAGGACCTCTGGAAGTCCGGAGAGAGAGTAGTCGGCCCACGCAGCGCCCCACTGCGCGAGGTCGGCGGGTGTCAGGGTCCAACCCCGCACTGATGAGGCCCGTCCGAGCGCAGTCACCCCGAAAACGGACTGGACCGCTTCCATGTCGAACCTCGAATCGCCGACCAGGAAGATGGGAACTCCCGGATACCGCCGACGGTATTCGGCGAGATGTTCGCGTTTCGTCCCGTCGGCGGAACCGAGGACCTCTTCGAACCAGTACCGCAACCCCTCGCGCTCGAGGATGAGCTCGGCCATCTCGGTCTCGGCCCCGGTGGATATGACCATCGTCCAGTGGTCCCGGTCGAGTTCTTTGAGGAGCTTGGGGACCTCGGGGAACGGCTTCGTCTTCGCGTAAGCCTCCGTGACCTTCCGCTGGTGGAACGTGCGCGCGGTCGAGGCGCGTTCGTCCGGGGACGCCTCGGGGTAGAGTTGCGCGAGCTGGGCCTCGAAGGGCATCCCCGTCGTCGCGAGGTAGTGGACCCTTCCCTCCTCCGGCGGCGTGCCGAACGCCTTTTCCAGGACGGAAGCGGCGACCGTGCTGATCAAGCCGAGATCGTCGAGGATCGTCCCGTCGAGGTCGAAGACGATCACGCCCCGCTCCACCGTTCGGGGCGGGAGGACCTCGCGGGGGCGACCGACCCCTCGGCTCATCTCGGCGAACTGGCTCGTAGCGGAAAAAACGGGGGGTTCGGATCCCCCCACGGGCGGGGAGGCCCGTGAAGGGACCTGAGGAAGGGGGTCCGGCCCGTCCGTGGAGGAGGTCGTCATCCCGTGGTGGAGGGGCCGTCGCTCCTTAAGGAGGCGCGCTCCCGAGAGGGCCTAATAGTCGCACCCGGTGAAGGTCGGACGAGGATCTGTGCACCCCAGTCGCGCCATCCGGGGCCGTACTACCCACTTGCTCGAGGGCAAACGGATCGTCATCGGGATCTCGGGCTCGATCGCTGCGGTCGAGGTCCCGCGGATCATCCGGGAGCTGCTCCGCCACGGCGCGGACGTCCAGGCGGTCATGAGCCCGGAGGCGACGCGGATCATCACCGCGGAGGCGGTCGAGTTCGCGACCGGGCATCCGCCCATCCTGCAGCTGACGGGAAATGTCGAGCACGTGACCCTCTTCGGGCCCGGCGAGGGTCGCGCGGACCTGCTGCTCATCGCCCCCGCGACGGCGAACTCGCTCTCCAAGATCGCCCACGGGATCGACGACACCGCCCTTACGTCGTGCGCCTCGGTCGCGTTGGGCGGGGGGGTTCCCATCCTGCTGGCCCCGGCGATGCATTCCCACATGGGACTGAACCCGGCGATCCGGGAGAACGTCGAGCGGCTCCAGTCCTGGGGGGTGGGCATCATCCGTGGCGCGGCGGCGGAAGGCGAGGAGAAGATCGCCTCCCCGGAGGAGATCGCAGCGGCCGTGCTCCACCGGCTCAGCGCGGGACCGTGGGCCGGCCGTCGGGTGATCGTGATCGGGGGGGCCTCGCGCGAGAAGATCGACTCCGTCCGCTCGGTCACGAACGAGAGCTCCGGCATGATGGCCGTCGCCCTCGCGACGCAGGCCCACTTCCGCGGGGCCGAGGTCGAGCTCTGGGCCGGCGCCCTCCAGGTGACGCCCCCGGCCTGGATCCCGACGGTCGCTTGGGAGGGTGTCGATGACCTCCTCGCGCTCGCCCGACGACGGAGGACGGACCTCGCGCGCGCGACGGCGGTCTTCGTCCCGGCGGCGCTCTCCGACTTTACGCTCGAGCCCCGGAGTGGGAAGATCCCCTCGCGCGACCATCCTGTCCTGACGCTGGCACTGCAGCGGGCCCCGAAGGTCCTCCCTGCGCTGCGTTCCTTGGCCCCTGCACCGACGCGTCTCGTGGGGTTCAAGCTCGGGTCGGGGGAGAGTCCGGCCGAGCTCGAGCGGGACGGCAACCGACTGCGAGAGGAGACCGGCGCGGACTGGGTCGTGGCCAACGATGTGAGCGCCATGGGTTCGAGCGAGACGAACGTCCTCGTCCTCTCCTCCGTGGGTCGGGGCCAGTGGATCCGGGGCCCGAAGACCGAGGTCGCCGGCAAGCTCCTCGACGACCTCGGGCGGGAGGTAGCGAACGTGGCGCACCCGGCGCCCTCCCCCCGCGCTCGACCCGACACCGGCTCGGGGCCCCCTCGGCGCCGACGCGGCGGGCGCGACCAACGGCGGCGCGGCCCCCGTCGCCCTTAATAGACCGCCCGGCTCGGCGCGGCCAGAGGTGCTGCGGAGTGGTCAAGCTGGCCGAGTGGCAGGGGAAGGAGGTCTTCCGGAAGTACGGCGTACCGCTCCCCAAGGGCGCGGTCGCGCGATCGGCGGACGAGGCGGAAGCGCTCGTCCGCGCCGGCACGGTGCCCCTGCCCTGCGTGGTGAAGGCCCAGGTCCTGGCCGGCGGCCGAGGGAAGGGCGGAGCCGTCCGGTTCGCTTCGACTCCCGCCGAGGCTCGCGCCGCGGCCGCGGCGATCCTCGGACTCGAGTTCAAGGGAGAACGCGTCAAGGTGCTCCTGCTCGAGGAAAAGCTCGCCCTCTCCAAGGAACTCTACCTTTCGATCACGCTCGACCGGAGCGCTCGCCTTCCGGTGATCATCGCCAGCGCGCGCGGAGGTGTCGAGATCGAGTCGGTCGACGATCGGGAGATCGACCGTCAGCATGTCGACCCGTTCCCGGGCCTGACCGCGTTCGAGAAGCGTCGCGCCAACAAGGCCTTCGGCCTCACCGGGGGAGCCGCAAAATCCCTCGACCTTCTGCTCGAGGGCCTCTGGAAGCTGTTCCAGGCCGAGGACGCCGAGCTGGTCGAGATCAACCCGCTCGCGATCGTCGGGGACGGGCTCGTCGCCCTCGATGCGAAAGTGATCATTGAGGATGACGCCGCGTTCCGGCATCCGGAGTATGCTGAGATCCGGGACGACCGGACCCCGCTGGAGGAGATCGCGCGCGAGAAGGACATCGCGTTCGTCCAACTCGACGGAAACATCGGAGTGATCGCGAACGGGGCCGGCCTCACCATGGCCACGCTGGATGTGCTGAAGGAGTTCGGCGGCCACCCCGGGGTCTTCCTCGACCTCGGCGGGACGGACGACCCGCGGAAGGTCACCGAGGCGTTCCTGCTGATGGCCCAGGCGAAGCCGAAGGCGGTCTTTCTCAACATCTTCGGCGGCGTCACCCGATGCGACACCGTCGCGCGAGGGCTCGTCGAGGCGATACACCAAGTCCCGGCGGCCGACCGGTTCCCGCTCGTCGCCCGGATCCGAGGCAACAACGAGACCGAGGGGATCGAGATCCTCCGTGCCGCCGGCGTGACGTCCACTCCCGAGCTCAAGCAGTCCGCCCAGGCCGTGGTCGCCGCGGCGGCCGGAAGGCCGGCATGAGCGTCCTCCTGACGCGCGAGACGCGCGTCGTCGTCCAGGGGATCACCGGCCACCAGGGGACGGTTCACGCGCGCCAGATGCGCGAGTTCGGAACGAACGTGGTCGCGGGAGTGACCCCCGGGAAGGGCGGCACGACCGTCGAGAACGTTCCGGTCTTCGACTCGGTCCGGGAGGCCGTCGACGGGGTCCGCGCGAACGCCTCGTGCATCTTCGTCCCCGCGCCGTACGCGAAGGACGCCCTCCTCGAGGCGGTCGATGCGGGGGTCCGCCTCGCGGTCGTCGTCACCGAGCATATCCCGTTCCACGACATGCTCGTCATGTACCACTACGCCCGCTCCCAGGGCGCCCGGATCATCGGCCCGAACTGCCCGGGGATCGCTTCGCCCGGTGTGGCGAAGGTCGGGATCATCCCCAATGTGGTCTTCCGGCCCGGGCGGGTGGGGGTCATCTCGCGGAGCGGGACGTTGACCTACGAGATCGTGAACGGGATCAAGGAGCACGGCCTCGGCCAGTCGACCTGCATCGGCCTCGGCGGCGACCCGGTCGTCGGGACGTCGTTCGTTGATGCGTTGCCCCTCTTCCAAGAGGACCCCGACACCGACCTGGTCGTCCTCGTCGGGGAGATCGGTGGCACGGCCGAGGAGGACGCGGCGGATTATATCGCTCGGAAGTTCACCAAGCCCGTCGTGGCCTACATCGCCGGCCGCAGCGCCCCGCCCGGCAAACGGATGGGGCACGCCGGCGCGATCATCTCCCGCGGCAAAGGGACGGCCGAGACCAAGATTGCCGCGCTCCAAGCCGCGGGGGCCCGGGTCGCCCGTTTCCCGTACGAGATACCGGACCTGGTCGCCGAGATCGTCCAGCACGGGGCCCGCCGGTGACGCCCCCCGGTCCCTCCCGCGAGCCGGAGGTCGAGGAGCCATGCATCGTCCCCGGATGCGGCGCCCCGTCCGTCCGGCATCTCGCATTGACCGAGGCCCGGAAGGCGTTCGACCGGTTGCCGGACAAGGGACGCCGCGCGCCCCTCTGCCGGGACCACTACCGCGAGTGGAAGAAGACCACGAAGGAAGCGCGCAAACTCGACCGCCTCGGGTGGTAGACTTCGCCCGACCGTCCCGCCCGACGGCGGGGCCGTATTCCGGGGGGCGGGGAAAGGGATCGAAAGGGTTGGATGGACGGATGAGAAGCGCGTTAACGCTTCCGCATCTTCTGCGCGCGCATGCGTCTCCGCATCCGCTTCTTGCGCCACTTCCAGCGCATGTGGCCGCGCTTCTTCCAGACCCTCGAGGA
>Ga0209415_10006298_pt1 | contig 21155 bp, 22 predicted proteins | sample PeaSoiSIISIP2007_FD_187696 | JGI IMG/M metagenome (GOLD analysis project Ga0209415, IMG submission 187696) | Peat soil microbial communities from Weissenstadt, Germany - SII-SIP-2007 (SPAdes) (version 2) | ecosystem: Environmental > Terrestrial > Soil > Wetlands > Peat | place: Germany...
CAGAAGGCGGCCTGAGCCGCGCCTGCCGCCGTAAAAAAACGCAACCGTCCCATGCTGTGGTTCAGGAAACAAGCTCACGCGCAGACGCTGCCAGCGGCGGCCGACGTGATCGTTCCGCGGCAACTGCCGATCGCGCTCGACAGCCAGATTTTCAAGCACCATTTCGACCAACTTGCCGCGCATTCCGGCCCCGATGGCGGCGTCGCGGTGCTGATCGAACGGCTGCGGACCAAACAAAGCGCGATATCGGCCGCCTTCGAATGCGCGCTTAACGCGACGGGTTTGGACGAGATCGAGTTACTGCTCGATCATGTATTCAGTGCGCGCCGCCGCCTTTATCCGGCGCTGGAGGCTACCGGAGTGGCGAAAGTGCGGGCGGCGCTTGCCCGGCTCGCGCACGCGGGGTTACCGGTTGCGGAACGGCTGCAGACGCTCGTGGATGCGATTCCCGGCGCCACCGGCATGGACCGCGCCAGCATCAAGGCCGCCAATAAATTGCGGCGCGCGGCATGGGACTTTGCGGCCGAGCTGTTGCACTTCGGCGATCCCGATAAATTTCCGCTCATGACGCGCTGGGTATGGGATGAGTCGACGCAAAGCGGGGCGCTGCGTGAATTCATCCGCGGTAACGACGCGATGAAAGACATTCCGCTTACCAACGCTCCCGAAATGTTTGAAGGTGCGCGCATCTGGCTCGCCGATCAACTGCGCACCGAGGGTATCTATCGCGACCTGCCGCTGTGGATCGACCTCATGCTCGCCCAAGCCTATACGAATTATCTGCGCGCGGTGGCCGAGGGCGGTCTCGGCGGCGATTTCGGCCGCGGCACTACGCCGCAAGAGCAACTCGCCAAGCTGCTCGGCATCGACCGCGCTCGGCGCAGCGGCATGAGCCGCGTCAAGAAGCAAGCGCTCCATGCGTAACCACAAGGCCTGACGATGGCGATACACGAGAAATCCCTGATCGCTCCCGAAGATCTGATGACCGCCGACAAGCTGGTCATTGACGGCGTCGATGTCTCGGGGCACTGGAACACGATGATCAAGCCGCGCTATGTCAGCGACTACGATCCGGATTTCTGCAAAGTGATACAAAGTTACGGCGGCGGCGAGAACGTGCACCGCTGCTGGCAGTGCGGCTCGTGCACCAACTCGTGCACGGTGTACGCGATCAACGCCGATTTTAATCCGCGCTACTGGATTTACCTGGTCAATCTCGGCCTCCAGGCCGAGCTGCTCAAGGACAAGGACATCATCTGGCAATGCGTGTCGTGCAACAAATGCACCAATATCTGCCCGAAAGACGTGCGTCCCGAAGGCGTGATGAAAGCGCTGCAGCACTGGCTCGAAGACGCGGGGCACGTGCCCAAATCGAGCTCGACCAAGTTCGATGAGGAGTTCACGCGCCAGTGTTTCGAGCGCGGCCGCATCGAGGATACCGAAGTCATCATGAATTTCTTCAAACAGACGGGACAGGACGTCGTCGAACTCGTCAAGCAAGGCTGGCTCGGTATCATGCTCGCGCGCATGAACCATCTGCCGCTGCTGCGCGACGGCCGCATCGGCGCGTTCCTGGCGCGGCTGCCGCTGCTGGGGCCGCTCAAGATGGGCTGGGCGATGCTGTTCAAACCGCGCACCAAATCGTGGGGACGTACCGGCGAAGTGCTGCGCCAGTACGTCGAAGAGCAGAAGAGGCTGCATCATGGCTAAGGTTGCTTATTATCCGGGCTGCGCGCTCGAAGGCTCGGGCGGGCCGTACGACCGCTCGACGCGCGCGCTGGTTGACGCGCTCGACCTGGAAATGGTCAACCTGCAGGACTGGAACTGCTGCGGCGCGATGGAGGTGAAAAACATTCACCCGATGCTGCAAACCTACATGTCGGCGCGCAACATGGCGATTGCGTCCGAAAAAATGGGTTTCGACACCGTGATGGCGCCGTGCAACGGCTGCTACCACAACCTCAAGAAGGCCGAATACGAATGCGCGACCTCGGCCGAAACCATGCAAACGGTGCAGGAACTGGCGTCGAAAGCCGGCGATCCGGTTTACAAAGGCAACGTGCGTACCATCCATCTGCTCGAATGGCTGATGGAAGAAATCGGCGCCGACGGCATCAAGCAACGCATCCGGAAGAACCTCAACGGCATCAAGATCGCCAACTACTACGGCTGCATGTACACGCGGCCGCGCCAGATTTTCCCGGAAAAAGACCAGGGCCCGGGCTCGGAGTCCTCGCACAAGCCGCATTTCATGGACGATCTGCTCGCCGCGGCGGGCGCGGTCAACATCGATTTCCCATTGAAAACCGCGTGCTGCGGCGGCGCTCACACGCTGTCCGATTCGGATACCTCGACGCAGCTGGTGTTGAACCTGCTGCAGGCGGCGGAGGAGGCGGGCGCCGAAGTGATCGCGACCGAATGCCCGACCTGCCACTCCGGGCTCGAGATGCACCAGATACGCGCCGAAACCCGCTTCGGCATCAAGACCGGCGTGAAGATACTTTATTTCACGCAACTGCTGGGCCTGGCGCTTGGACTGTCGGCGCGCAAGCTCGCGATCCACGAGAACATCAGCGACTCGCTCGATTTTTTGCATGAAAAGGGCGTCATCTGAGAGCGGGAGACGGGAGCTTGACATCGGCTATACTCATGGCCAGCAATGCGCTGGTTTTCTGATTGGGAGTGACGCGAGATGGCGACAGTGAAGGGCTGCAATTTTCCGGATGATCTGTATTACAACGTCGAGAACAATGTATGGGCGCGGCGCGAGGGCGACGGCAGCGTCGTGATCGGCATGACCGCTTACGCCGCGGCGCTCGCCGGGCAGATCGTGTCGTGCACGCCGAAGAAAGTCGGCAGGGGCATCGAGCTCAACAAGTCGGCGGTCACGGTCGAATCGGGCAAGTGGGTGGGGCCGGTCAAGAGCCCGGTCGCCGGCGAAGTGGTCGCGGTCAACGATGCGCTAGCGGCCACACCAGCGACCATCAACGCCGATCCCTACGGCTCGGGGTGGATGGTGAAGCTCAAGCCCAGCAATTGGGACGCCGACTCGGCAGCGCTCGTTACCGGTGCCGCGGCGGGCGGCGCGTTTGAAGTGAAAATGAATGCCGAAGGCTTCGCCGGCTGCCAGCCGGCTTAGCCGGCGCGGCGGTTATCCACTAAGGGAATAAGTTTGATGAACTCGCTGATCAAGTTTTTCACGCTGGCGATCGCCCTCTCGCTTCCGGCCGCTATCGCGCAGGCGAAAACGCCGGACGGCTGGCCGTTCGTCGATTACAACGAGGCGGTGCGCGTCGCGCAACAGACCGGCAAACCGCTGTTCGTCTATTTCGGCTTCCCGACCTGCCCGTATTGCGAATACGCGAACAAGCACACGTTTTCGTCCGACGCGCTGCGCAAGCTCTATGCCGACCATTACGTGCTCGGTTATTTTGACATTCGCGGCAATCCTGACGATGTGATTCCGCTGCCGGGCGGCGAAAAGATTTCTCGAGCGGAGGCCGTCAAACGGCTGAAAGCAGCCCCGGTCCCGGCGTGGATGTTCGTAGGCACGGACGGCAGGCAAATATTGATGCGTCGCGGTTCGCGCACCCCGGTCGAAGCTTTCATGCAATTCGACCTCTACGTCGCGAGCGGCGCATACAAGCGCGGATCGTTCGAGGACTTCCTCCTGCAGCGCGGCTTAAGCGAGGCCAAGGCGGAATAATCGTCGGTCGCCCTGACGCCCATGCCCATGACCGACTGGACCCGAATCGCGCGACAGATCGAGCCGCTCGACGGCGTCGAGCTCGACGCCGGGCTCACCGCCGTGATGCAGCGCCGCCATGCCGCGTTGCGCGGCAGGCTCGCGGACCGCATCAATTTCTACACGCCGACATTCAAGGCCTACGCCACTTCCGAGCTTGCGGGCTGCGGCAAGAACGCTTGGCCCGCGGTGTCGATCACCGGCGGCGATTGCGAGTTGCAGTGCGATCATTGCAAGGCCAAGATTCTCGAGCCGATGATCCCGGCGCGCACGCCTGATGAACTGTGGCGTGTCGCAAACCGCGAAATCGAGCGGGGGGCGCGCGGCATGCTGCTTTCCGGCGGTTCCAATCAACGCGATGAAGTTGAATATGGCGCGTTTTACCCGACCATCCGCCGCGTCAAGGACACATTTCCGGCGTTCAAGATCGCGCTGCACACCGCGCTGGTCAACCGCGATATTGCGCTGCGCATGGAAGACGCCGGCATCGACGCCGCGATGATGGACGTGATCGGCGCGCAGGACACGATTTCGCGGGTCTATCATCTGCGCCGAAGCGTCCGCGATTTCGAGCGCTCGCTCGAGTGCCTCGTCGCGACCTCGCTCAAAGTCGTGCCGCATATCGTGATCGGGCTGCATTACGGCAGGCTGCTCGGCGAATGGAACGCGCTCGAGATCGTCGCACGTCACCGGCCGGCGGCACTGGTGCTGGTAGTGGCGATGCCGATTTATGCGACCGCGCAGCGGCCGTTTGCGACGCCCGACCCGCAGCAAGTTGGACGGTTTTTTCTCGATGCGCGCACCGCCTTGCCCGACATGCCTTTATTGCTCGGTTGCGCGCGTCCGGCCGGCACGGTCAAGGCGCAGATCGATGCTTATGCGGTGATGGCGGGGTTGAACGGCATCGCGCATCCCGCCGACGGCATGGTCGAGCTCGCGGCACGGCTCGGTCGCGAAGTGCGCGTGACCCCGGCGTGCTGCTCGATCGCGCTCGGCGAGGAAGTGCTGGCGCTCGACAGCGCGGACACCGGCTTTGCGATCGACGTGCAGCGGATCATCGAAAGCGAACGCGGCAGGCGCCGGCCGCAGGCGCGGCTCGCGCGCATCCCGGTGGTGGCGCGCGCCTAGCGCCGGCAGGCATCCGGGGCGGGGAAGACGGTCCATGAGTGAAATGTGGCGAGTGATCGATACCGGGTTGCGCTCCGCGGCGCAGAACATCGCGTTGAACCGCGCGTTGCTCGAAGCGCGGCAAGCGGAGGAAATTCCGAGCACGCTGCGCTTCCTGCGTTTTGCGCCGAGCGCGCTGCTCGGCTATCACCAGAGCGCCGAGCAGGAGCTCAACCTCGACTATTGCAAGGCGCACGCCATCGCGATCCAGCGCCGCATCACCGGCGGCGGCGCGATTTACTTCGACGAGACGCAGCTCGGCTGGGAGTTGTATCTCCACAAGCGCGACGTCGGCACGTCCGACATGCAGGCTATCGCCAGGCGCATCTGCCATGCGGCGGCCACCGCGATCAGCGCGCTCGGCGTCGATGCGCGTTTCCGGCCGCGCAACGATATCGAGGTCGACGGCAGGAAAATCTCTGGCACCGGCGGCGCATTCGACGGCGACGCGCTGCTTTATCAGGGCACGCTGCTGATCGATTTCGACGCCGAAAAAATGCTGCGCGTATTGCGCGTTCCCGCCGAGAAACTGTCGGACAAAGCGATCGCTTCGGCGCGCGAGCGCGTGGCCAATCTCAAGGACCTGCTCGGGGGGAGGCCGGATCCAGCCCTCATCAAGCGCAACCTCGGCGAGGCGTTCGAGAGCGAGTTCGGCGTCGAATTCCACGACGGCGATCTTTCGCTGACCGAGCATGCGCGCTATCAGGCCGCGCTCGCCGAGATAGACACGCCCGACTGGGTCAACCTGGTGCGGCGCCCGGCATCCGACATGCCGGTTTACGAGGCGGCGCAGAAATACGCCGGCGGCATGCTGCGCGCGAACCTGACTTACGACCACCTCGCGCACCGCGTCAAGCAGGTGTGGTTTACGGGCGACGTTTTCGTCAGTCCGCGCCGCACCATCGCCGATCTCGAGGCGGCGCTGCGCGACACCTCCGTCGAGCGGCTCGAGCGCAATGTGCGCGCGTTCTTCGCCGGACGCCCGGTGGATATGCTGGCGCTGACGCCGGACGATTTCATTGCGGTGATGCGGCTCGCCGCCAAGCAGCCGATCGTCGCATCAAGCTCATGACCATGCCCGGCGTCGACGTACTGGTGACCGGCTTGGGGCCGGCGGGGTCGGTAGCGGCCAAGGCGGCCGCAGCGCGCGGCCTCCGGGTGCTCGTCATCGACCGCAAGAAAATCATCGGCGAGCCGGTGCAATGCGCCGAATTCCTTCCGTTGCCGCTAGCGCGCCATGCCCAGGACGCAGGCGTACTGCGGCAGCGCATTGCCGGCATGGCAAGCATATTGCCTTCGGGTGCGGTCACGGCGTCGCCGTTTCCGGGTTTGATGGTCGATCGCGCGGAGTTCGACCGCGCGCTTGCATGCGAGGCGCAGCGCGCCGGCGCCGAGGTGATGCTGAGCAGCGTATTGCGTAGCATCGATGCGGCAGCGAACGTTGCGCGCGTTGCGATGCCGGCAGGGGAAACCGACATTCGCTACCGGGTGCTGATCGCCGCCGACGGGCCGCACTCCGGTGTCGCGCGCGTACTCGGCCTGGCGCCGCTCGCGACCATCAACACCCGGCAGTACGCGGTGGCGCTCACGCAACGGCACCACGACACCGATATCTGGTTGTCGGATGAGTATCCGGGCGGCTATGCGTGGCTGTTTCCGAAAGGCGCGCACGCCAACCTCGGGCTCGGCATCGACCCGCGCATAAGCCGCGACCTGAAAACGCCGCTCGATGCGTTGCATCGGCAGCTGGTTGCCGCGGGGCGCGTCGGCAGCGAGGTACTATCTCGCACCGGCGGCGCGATCCCGGTCGGCGGCATGCGCGAGCGGTTGACGGTGGGCCAAGTGATATTCGTCGGCGATGCAGCAGGCCTCACGCATCCGGTCACCGGCGCCGGGATTGCCGCTGCGGTGATCTCGGGCGAGCGCGCCGGGCAGGCGACGGCGAGCAGCCTGTGCGACGGCAATGCCGCCGCCTTGCGCGAATTCGAAGACGATTTGCGCGACCAGTTCGAAGCGCCGCTCGCACGCGCCGTCGCGCGCCGACGCGAGCTCGATCGCATCTGGCACACGCCGGCCGCAGGTGAAGATGCGCCGCATCGGCGCGGCTGGATTGCGTTCCCCGACTACTTCAAGGAGGCGGCATGAGGCCACCCGCAATCCTCGCGCGGACACGATATGCCGTTCAACCCTCAATGCCGGAGGGACGGACATGGCTTTAACGGTTGAATCCCGTCCCATCCGGTTCTACCGTCCCGACTACCACGTCCGGACGCCCGAGATGCGGTCGCCCGAGTATGTGCAGATGAGCACGGCGGCGGCGATCACGCTGGGGCTCGTGCCGGGCAGGATGCACCGCACCGCGTGCACGCATTGCCTGAACCTGCTGGTGACGTATCCCGAAGGCTGCCGCGCCAACTGCGCTTATTGCGGCCTGGCGCGACACCGGGAGGAGGCACGCGACTACGCCGACCGCAACTTCATCCGCGTTGACTGGCCGACCGCGCGCTTCGACGACGTGGTCACGCGCGTCAGGGCGGGGGCCGACAACGGGCAGTTCCAGCGCATGTGCATTTCGATGATCACCCACCCGAACTCCAATGACGACACTTTTGTGCTGCTCGAGCAATGGGTGCGCGAGGTGCCGCGGGTGCCGGTGTCGATCCTGTCGAACCCGACCACGCTCGAGCGCGACGACCTCGCGCGCATGCATCGGATGGGCGCCGATATTTTCACGGTCGCGCTCGACGCGGTGACGCCCGAAATTTTCGAGCGCACGCGCGGCAAGGGCGTCGACAGCCCGCACAAATACGAAAAATACTGGCAGGCGATCGAATGGGCGGCCGAGATCTACGGCGCGGAGAAATTCGGCGCGCACCTGATCTGCGGCATGGGCGAAACGGAGCGGGAAATCCTTGCGGTCGCGCAGCGGATCCGCGACCTGGGCGGGCACAATCACATGTTCGCTTTCTTTCCCGAGCGCGGCTCGCTGATGGAGGACTGGCCGGCAGTCGACCGCGGGCAGTGGCGGCGCGTGCAGCTCGCGCGCTACCTGATCGACTATGCCGATGGGAATGTGCGCGACATGGGGTTCGACGGGCAGGGCCGTGTGATCGATTTCGGCGTGCCCGAGCACGAGCTCGAGGCAATCATCAGCTCCGGGAAGCCGTTCCGCACTTCGGGCTGCCCGGGCAAGGACGACGACGTGTCGGCGTGCAACCGGCCATACGGTGATTCGAGCCCGACCGATATCCTGTCGTTTCCGTTTGCGTTGGCGCGGCGCGATATCGCGCGCGTCCGCCGCCAGCTTGCCGGCGAAGATTTAAAAGCAGGCCTGTAATAAGCGCCGGCAAACGCGGATGAGCACGGGTTTACAGCGTATCGTAATCGGCATTTATCAGTGTCCGTCGGCGGTTCCGCCGTCATGAAAGAAATCAAGCTTACTGATGTCGGCCAGCTCAAGAACGAGCTCGCGAAGTATAAAAAAGGCAAAAAGCTCGATATCCGGCTGTTCAACCAGGTCGCGCGCCTGGCGTGGCTCGGCAAGATCGTGTTGTCGCCGCTTGATCCGGAGAACCCGGAGTGCAAGGCTTATTTGCTCCATCTGCAGCCGCTCGAGGGCTTGATGCGCGAGATCATTACGCTCGACGAGGACCTGAACGGCATGCCGTTCGCCTCGCAGATTCATGTTCTCGACGCCGAGCAGGGCGACCGCCTGGCAGAGATATTCCGGGCCGGCATGGAGCATCGCGTGCGCGAGCTCGAGATGCTCAATGGGCGCGAGTTCTATCTCGAAAGCTTTTTTGAGCCCGGCGGCGAGCGCTAAGGCGGCGGAACTGCTGCATCATCGCGGCAGCGACGGACAGGCGATCGCCGACAGACTCACCGCCGGCGTCGAATGCCATGGCGCAACCCTCCCTTGATTCGAGGCTGCAGCGCCGCTGCATCGTGATGACCGACGATGCGGCGCTGCGCTCGCGGCTCGCGGCTGCATTGCCGCCGGACTGGCGGCTGACGGCGACCGATGACATTGGCGCGCTCGGCGGATTCGCGGAGGTGCTCCAGCACCGTTTCATCGTGCTCGACCTCGACAGCCGGGCGTTCGATCCGCTCGCGGCGGTGCGCACGGTGCGCTCCGAATTCATGCTCAACGTGCCGATATTCTGCTGCGGCGGCTCGCCCGCGGCGCGCGACGCGGCGCGGCTCGCGCGCGCGGACCGTTTTTTCGGGCGCGACGAGATCGTTACGCGGCTCGGCGATTTTTGCGAGCAGTTCGGGTGGGGCGGAGCCTGAATTGCGCCGCCTGCCGCGGGCGGGCTGACGCGGGCGGCTATTCCTGGATGATGCCGAGCCGGATGTAAATCGGGCGTATATTGGCGCGCAGCCGCGGCAGCTGGCGCCACAGCACCGCGGCGCCGAGCATGCAGAACGCCGCGCCAATGGCGAGCGTGTGCTGCGCACCGATTGCGTTGGCGAGGGAGCCGGCGGCAAGGCTGCCGAGCGGCGAGACGCCGAGGAACGCGACGGTGAAGAGGCTCATGATGCGGCCGCGCATTTCGTCCTCGACGATGGTCTGAAATATGGTGTTGATTGCCTGCGCGGCGAGGATGATGCCGAGCCCGGTAAACGCGATCATCAGCATCGACAGCCAGAGCACGGGCGAGTAGGCGAAAATGATCAATGTCGCGCCGGTCAGCAGCATCCCTCCCAGCACCAGCCGCGTGAGCCCGCGCACTTCACGCCGCGACGCCATGTAGATCGGCGACAGCAGGCTGCCAAGACCCGCGGCGCCCATCAGGAACCCGAGCGTATGGGCGCCGCCGCCGAAGATTTCCTTGGCGAAGATCGGCAGCAGCGTCTGATACGGCGTCGCCATGAAGCTGACCAGCGCCATCATCGGCAGCAGCAGCCGGATCGGCACCACGTCCCAGGCGTAGCGCATGCCGTCGATGAGTCCGCGCAGCAGGGATGGGCCGCCCGCTGCTCGCTCGCTCGGGGCGATGGTCATCTGCAGGATCGCCGTGATCACGGCGATCTTGCTGATCCCGTTCACGAGAAAGCAGAACGCCTCGCTGAAATAAACCAGCAGCATGCCAGCGATAGTGGGACCGATCATGCGCCCGGTGTTCTGCATGAAGCCGTTGAATGCGATCGCGGCGGGCAGGTCTTCCTTCGACGACACGAGCTGCGGCACGAACGTCTGGCGCAGCGGCGTGTCGACCGCCATGATCACCCCGAGCACCGTCGCCATCACGATGATGTGCCAGACCTGGATCAATCCCGTATGGGTGAGCAGCGCAAGCGCAAGCGCCTGCACCATCGCGAGCGCCTGCGTCGCCACCAGCAGTTTGCGGCGGTCGAAGCGGTCGGCCCAGACGCCGCCGAGCGGCGCGAGCAGGAAGATCGGAAATTGACCCGCGAACGCGGCGAGTCCGAGCAGGAATGCCGAGCCGGTCAACCGGTAGACTAGCCAGGCCATCGCGATCTGCTGGATCCAGGTTCCGATCAGCGACAGCGACTGGCCGTAGAAAAACAGCCGGAAGTTGGGATACTGAAAAGCGCGCAGCGCGTGCATTAGCTTGCTTCAGAGCCCGGGCGCGCGCCCGGGGTCGCCGCAGCGGTGCGCGCAAGGGCGGCGGCGAAAGATCCCGCGCCGTTCATCCGAGGCGGTCAAGCTGCGCGCGCAGCTTCTCCAGTGTGGCCTGGAACTGGGCGAGGCGGCTGCGTTCCTGCTCGACCACCGCGGCCGGCGCGCGCTCGACAAAACTCGAATTGGCGAGCTTGCCCTGGGCTTTCGCGATCTCGCCTTCGAGGCGGTCCTGCTCCTTGCCGAGCCGCGCGCGTTCCGCCACGACGTCGATTTTGAGGTCAAGCATGACCCGCAGCGGATGGACGACTTCGACCGGCGCCGGCGATGCCGGCAATTCGTCCACGAACCTTACATCCGATAACCTTGCCAGCGCCATCAGGTATGGGCGCAGCGCCCCCGCGCCGATAGCAGCAATGTCCCCGTCGATCATTGCCGCCACTTTTTCTGCCGGCGACATTCCCATCTCGCCGCGTAACGAGCGGCAGGCGTTAACCAGGGCCTTCAGCGTCTCGATCTGTGCCGAGGCGGTGGGATCGAGTTTTTTCGACTCGAAAGCCGGATAGATTTGCACCATGATGCTCGGGCCAGCCTTACCGGCAAGCGGCGCAATCTTTTGCCACAGCTCTTCCGTGATAAACGGAATGATCGGATGGGCAAGCCGCAGAGTCGCTTCGAGCACGCGCACGAGCGTCCTGCGCGTGGCGCGCTGCTTCGCCTCGTCGGGCGACTGCAGCTGCACCTTCGCGAGCTCGACGTACCAGTCGCAGTACTCGTTCCACACGAATTCGTAGATCTCGCGCGCCACGTTGTCAAACCGGTATTCCGCGAAGCCCTGTTCGACTTCGATCTCGGCGTACTGAAGGCGGCTGATAATCCATCTGTCAGCCGTCGAGTACTCAAGTGGTAGGCTTTCGTCGAGCCCAGTGTCATTGCCGACGCAGTTCATCAATACGTAGCGCGTCGCGTTCCACAGCTTGTTGCAGAAATTGCGGTAACCTTCGCAGCGATTGAGGTCGAAGTTGAGCGTGCGCGCGAAGCCCGCGAGCGACGCGAAGGTAAATCGCAGCGCGTCCGCCCCGAACGCCGGAATGCCGTTCGGGTAATTTTTGCGCACGTATTTCTCGATCTTGTCCTTGTGCTCGGCGCGCAGCAGGCCGACCGTGGATTTTGCGAGCAGCTCGTCGAGCGTGATGCCGTCGATCAGGTCTAGCGGGTCGAGCGTGTTGCCTTTGGATTTCGACATCTTCTCGCCTTCGGCGTCGCGCACCAGGGCGTTGATGTAAACGTGATGGAACGGTGCCTTGCCGGTGAAATGCAGCGTCATCATGACCATGCGCGCGACCCAGAAGAAGATGATGTCGAAGCCGGTGACGAGCACCGACGACGGCAGGAAGGTCTCGAGGTCTTTGGTCTGCTCCGGCCAGCCGAGCGAGGTAAATGGCACTAGCGCCGAGGAGAACCATGTGTCGAGCACGTCCTCGTCGCGTTTCAGCGCGCCGTAGCAGCCTTTAGCGGCGGCCTGTTGTTTCGCTTCGTCCCCGCTGCGCGCGACGTAGATGTTGCCGGCGTCGTCGTACCAAGCGGGGATCTGGTGGCCCCACCACAGCTGGCGCGAGATGCACCAGTCCTGGATGTTCTCGAGCCACTGATTGTAGGTCGTGGTCCAGTGCTCGGGGAAGAATTTCACGTCGCCTTTGGCCACCGCTTCGAGACCCGCTTTGGCCAGGCCGTCCATCGCGACGAACCACTGGTCGGTCAGCATCGGCTCGACGATCACGCCGGTGCGGCCCGAGCGCGGCACCCGCAGCTTGTACGGCTTTTCCGAGACCAGCAATTCTTGCGCTTGCAGGTCGGCAAGAATTTGCTTGCGCGCGTCAAACCGGTCGAGCCCGCGATAGGGAACGGGCGCGTTGTCGTTCAGTCTGGCGTCGAGAGTCAGGATATTGATCGGTGCGAGCTGATGGCGTTGCCCGATCTGATAGTCGTTGAAGTCGTGCGCCGGCGTGATCTTGACGCAGCCGGTGCCGAACTCGCGGTCGACATAGCTGTCGGCGATGACAGGGATAGTGCGGCCGGTCAGAGGCAATTGAACCTGTTTGCCGATCAGATGCTGGTAGCGCCAGTCGTCGGGATTGACCGCGACCGCAACGTCGCCGAGCATGGTCTCCGGCCGCGTCGTCGCGACCGTCACCGCGCCGCTGCCGTCTGCAAGCGGGTATTTGATTTCCCAGATCTTGCCGTCCTCCTCCTCGCTGTCAACCTCGAGGTCTGACACCGCGGTGCCGAGCGCCGGGTCCCAGTTGACGAGCCGCTTGCCGCGGTAGATCAGGCCTGCTTCGTGCAGGCGCACGAACACTTCGATGACGGCGCGAGACATCTTCGCGTCCATCGTAAAGTAGCCGCTGTGCTGGCCCTCGGTGTCGGCGTAATCCCAGTTGCCGGAGGCGCCGAGCCGCCGCATCTGGCGCGTGATGGTCGAGCCCGACCGCTGTTTCCATTCCCATACGCGTTTCACAAATGCATCGCGCCCGAGGCCATGCCTCGTCTTGCCCTCGGCCTCGAGCTGGCGTTCGACCACGATCTGGGTCGCGATGCCGGCGTGGTCGGTGCCGACCACCCAGTTGGTGTTTTCGCCGCGCATGCGGTGGTAACGGACCAGCGCATCCATCAGTGTTTGTTGGAATGCGTGCCCCATATGCAGCGTGCCGGTGACGTTGGGCGGCGGCAGCTGGATGCAGTAGGCGGGTTGTCCCGTATCACCGGAGTGGGCGAAGTAGCCGCGCTGTTCCCATTCCGGGTACCAGCGGCGCTCTATGGCGTTGGGCTCGAAGCTCTTGGCGAGTTCCATCTTTGCTGCAGGTGGAGCGGGGTGCCCGAAAAAACCGGGCATAATACCGGAGCCCACCGTCGCTTCGGCCTGCGCGCCGGGCTGCGATTCGACTGCCAGGCGCAGGTTTTTGAGCTGGGTCTGCAGCGTTTCTTCGAGCGAGGCCCGCACCATGGCGTTGATATTCGCTTTGAGATCCGCGCTGACCTTCTGCAGCACTTGATCCAGTGCGCCGGCGACGTCGGGCATCAAGCGGTTTTGCAGCGCGGCCGCGATCTGACCGTCGAGCTCCTGCTTGAGTTTCTGATAAACGTTATGCTCGAAGTCCTGTCCGTGCTTGTGCGAGCGGGTTTCACCACTTTGCGCTGCAGCAACCGTCGCCGTCTGGCCGGCGGTCGACTTTGCTTCATCCGCAGTGGCAGCCACGGAAGCGAACGTGAGCGGCTGCGCCGTCGCAGGGGCGGCGACGATGTCGGTCAGCGTCGGTATTGCACTCGGATCGGCGCCGCCGGTAATCGTCTCGGTCAGCGTCGGGATCGCGCTCGGATCGGCGGCCGGTCTTGCGGCGCTACGGTGCTTGCTAAGCAGTGCATCGGCGCGGCCGAGCACATCCTCATCGTCCGACCGGTCGTTATTGCCTGCGTTGGCCATCAACGGCGCCGCCTGCTACTGCGCGGCCTTGCTCAGGTCGTGGTTCTGGATTTGATAGCCGCGGTCGCGGTAGAACTTGTAGCGCCCGCGTGCCCGCCGCCGGTCTTCCTCGTCGAGGCTGACGATTTCGATCAGGCGCTGGAAACGGCTGAAAAACGGCGGCCATTCGTCGCGCAAGTTGAGCAGTACCTCGTCGTGCAGGAGATTGGATCCGTCGTGATCGACGATCACCGGCGTGACTGCTGCGAGCCGGTCGTCATGCATGCAGTGCGGGATAAAGCCGATCGCCGGCGTGGCCCACAGCAGGCGGCTGAATTTCTGGCTCGCTTCGGGACCCGGGCAGAACGCGAGCACGCGCAAGCCGCGTGAGAATGCCTTGGCGCTCAGCGCGCACGCGGTGTGCAGTTTATTCTCGACGTGGAAATAAAAGTCGATCTGGGTCATTTCTTGCCGGCGCGATTGATCAGGAATTGGGTCAACAGCGGCACCGGCCGGCCAGTTGCGCCTTTTTCCTTGCCCGACTTCCATGCCGTGCCGGCGATGTCGAGGTGCGCCCATTTGAATTTTTTAGTGAAGCGCGCAAGGTAGCACGCTGCAGTGACGGCCCCCGCCGGACGCCCGCCGATGTTCGCGAAGTCGGCGAAGTTGCTCTTGAGCTGTTCCTGGTAATCGTCGTAGAGCGGAAGTTGCCACACGCGATCGTATGCCGCGTCACCCGCGGCGAGCAGCTCTTTGGCAAGCGCGGCGTCGTTCGCGAACAGCCCGCTCACGACGTGGCCGAGCGCGATCACGCACGCGCCGGTCAGCGTCGCGATATCGATCACCGTCTGCGGCTTGAAGCGCTCCGCATAGCTCAATGCATCGCACAGAATCAGCCGCCCCTCGGCATCGGTATTGAGGATTTCGACGGTCTGGCCCGACATCGTGGTGACGATGTCGCCGGGTTTGGTGGCGGAGCCGCCCGGCATGTTCTCGGTGGTCGGGATGATGCCGACGACGTTGAGCGGCAGCTTCATTTCGGCCGCCGCCTTCAGGGTGCCGAGTACGCTCGCCGCGCCACACATGTCGAATTTCATCTCGTCCATTTCTGGAGCAGGCTTCAAGGAAATGCCGCCCGTATCGAAAGTGACGCCCTTGCCGACCAGTACCACCGGCTTGCGGTCTTTCGCACCGCCGCGGTACTCGAGCGTGATCAGCTTCGGCGGCTGGTGGCTGCCGCGCGCGACCGACAGCAACGCGCCCATGCCGAGTTTTTCCATGTCGCTGCGCTCTAGCACCTGTACTTTCATGCGGTAATGCTTCGCGAGTTCGCGCGCCTGCGCCGCGAGATAGGCCGGGGTGCAGACGTTGCCGGGCAGGTTGCCGAGGTCCTTGGCGAGGCTCATGCCGTGCGCGACGGCGAGGCCCTGTGCCAGGCCCGACTGGGCGCGCCTCAGCGCCGATTTATCGCCGACGCCGAGCGTGAGCCTGCGCAGCGCGGGCTGCGCCGCTTCATCACGCCGGCTTTTCATGCGGTCGAAACGGTAGCCGGTTTCGCGCGCCACCGTTACTGCGTGCGCGATTCGCCAGGCGATGTCGCGCTTCACCGCGTTTATTTCGGTCAGGTGCAGCGTGGCTTCCGCGGCGCCGGTCGCGTTCAGCGTCCGGAGCGCCGCCGCTACCGCCTCGCGATACTGCTTGTCACGGAACACGGACTCGCGGCCGAGGCCCACCAGCAGCACGCGCTCGGCTGCGACGCTCGGTACGCCGTACAGCAACAGCGTGGAACCAAGCTTGCCTTGCATGTCGCCGCCTTTGAGGATGCCGGTAAGGTAGCCCTTGGCGGCGCGATCGAGCGCCGCGCCCGCCGCGCTCAACTTGCGCGGCTCGAATACGCCGATCACGCTGCAACCGCCGCCGGCCCGCTCCGGGCCGCCGCTTTTTATGCTAAATTCCACAGCACTCTCCTGAACGGTGATGGTTGCCAGAAACCGCTGATTATCTTCGCTATCCCGGCAAAAATCAAAGTGCGTACTAGTGAAACTTTTTCATAATTCTTTGGTGCGAGAGTGTGCCGGTACGGCGATGGCGACATTTGTCGTGCTGCTCGGGATTACTGTGGCGACCCAGCTGGTGCGTTTCCTCGGCTTTGCCGCCAGCGGTTCTATTACATTCACCGGCGTCTTCACGCTGCTCGCTTTCACCTCCTTCAATTATCTGCCGGTGCTGCTGTCGGTGACGCTGTTCATCGCCGTGTTGATGACGTTGACGCGCAGTTACCGCGATTCGGAAATGGTCGTCTGGTTCAGCTCCGGCATAAGTCTGGCCGGCTGGATCCGGCCGGTGCTGTCGTTTGCCGTGCCGATAGTGGTCCTGATCGCGTTGTTGAGCCTGCTGGTGTCGCCGTGGGCGATCACCAAGAGCGAGGAATTCAGGAACTACATGGACAATCGCGACGATGTGTCGCAGGTGACGCCCGGCGTGTTTCGCGAGTCAAAGCAGAACGAGCGCGTGTTTTTCGTCGAACACGTGAATGAGGGCGAAAACATGGTCGCCAACGTTTTCGTGAGCTCGACCCAGCACCAGCAAACCGGAGTGATGGTGGCAAACCGCGGGTTCCTGCAGACATCCGACAACGGGGACCGTTTCCTGGTGCTGCTGAATGGCCGGCGTTACGAAGGTATACCCGGCACGACCGAATACAAGATCAGCGAATTCGAGCGCTACGCGATGCGTATTGACGCGCGTGAAGCCAAGGCGTCGACGCCATCGGCGAAATCGCTGCCGACGCTGGCGCTGCTGCTCGATCCCAACCCGCTCAATCTGGGCGAACTGGCGTGGCGCATTGGCTTGCCGCTTTCCGCGCTGATTCTGGCTTTGCTCGCCATCCCGCTATCATTCGTCAATCCTCGCGCTGGCCGTTCGCTGAATCTGGTGACGGCGATCCTGGTTTATATGATCTACAACAACGTGCTCAGCATCGCGCAGGCCTGGATCGCTCAGCAGCGCATCGGTCTGCCGGCCGGGCTGCTGGGCGTGCACGCGGTTATGCTGGGGTTGCTGCTCGCGCTTTTTTTCCGGCGCCTGACGCTGTTTTCGATTTTCCGTTATATCAAATGAAAATCATCAAGCGCTATCTGTCGGCCGAGATCACCGCTTCCACGTTGCTGGTGTTCGCGGCATTGTTGATGCTGTTTGCGTTCCTCGATTTGATTCATGAGCTGGGGGATCTGGGTAAAGGCGCCTACCGTCTGCTCCACATCATGGCGTATGTATTGTTAAGCGTGCCAGGCCATGCCTATGAGTTGTTTCCGATTGCCGCCCTGATCGGTACGCTGTTCGCGCTTGCGCAGCTGGTCGCAAATTCCGAATACACCGTAATGCGTGTCTCGGGCGTATCGATTCCACGCATGGCGTTGACGCTGGTCGAGGTCGGGCTGCTGTTTTCGGTGCTGACTTTTGTTACCGGCGAATTCATCGCGCCACCCGCCGAGCAGTTTGCGCAGCAGTTGCGTGCCAAGGCCATCACCGGCGTGATCGCCCAGGAATTCCGTTCCGGCCTATGGGTCAAGGACGAGCGCAACTTCGTCAACGTTTCGCAGGTGCTGCCGGACTCGGTATTGGTGGGAGTCAAAATCTATGAGTTCGACGGCGAGCATCGATTGCGGAGGATCAGCCTGGCCCAGCGTGGCGAATACCTGAAAAATAACTTATGGCGGCTGCGCGAAGTGGTGCAGACCAACTTCGAGGGCGATAAAATGTCGGTAAGCCGCATCGCTGAAGCCGATTGGCGCTCGGTGCTCGAGCCGAACCTGCTCAGCGTGCTGATGGTGGCGCCCGAGCAGATGTCGGCGTGGAATCTTTATTCTTACGTCCAGCACTTGCGTGAAAACCACCAGCAGACATCGCGTCACGAAATTGCGTTCTGGAACAAACTGATCTATCCGTTCGCGGTGCTGGTGATGATGGTGCTCGCGCTGCCGTTCGCGTACTTCCAGCAACGCACGGGCGGCGTCGGCGCCAAGGTGTTCGCCGGCATCATGCTCGGCATCGGCTACGCCATGCTCGGGCGATTGTTCACTTATCTCGGATTGTTGCGTGACTGGCCGCCGTTCTGGAGCGCGCTCCTGCCGACACTGATGTTTTTGAGCCTGGCGGTGGTGATGATGTGGTGGGGGGAGCGCCGTTAGGCGCGAGAGGCGATGGGAGAGAGGCGGGAGGTCGTTCGGTTTCACGCCTCTCTCCTCACGCCTCACACTTCACGATTTTCGTGCCCGCGAGACGGTCGTGCAGGAATTGGCCGTCGCGGTCGAATGCCGCCCATAAAAAACCCGATCCGCACAGAGCAACGCTGGCGAGCGCGAACAAATAGCGTTTCGCGCCGGTCCGCAGCTTGATTGCGCCGCCGTCGCCCATGGTGAGCCGTATTTGCCAGGTCTTCATAGGCAACGTCTGTCCGCCATGAGTCCAGCAATAGATGAAATAAACGGCGGCAATGACGAGCAGATAAAGCTGAAGCAGCGGGCGGGTGAGCGCGGGATCGAGCGGGCGGTTCACGGCCAGAAACACCCAGCCGCCGAAGAATAGAATTGCAGCCAGCAGCAAAGCTTCATAGCACAGGCTGCCGAGCCGCCGGCTCAGGCCTGCGGCAATGGCCGGTGCGGCGGGCGCCGGTTGATTATCCAATCTGGTGTAGGCGGCAGCTACTGGGGCTGGGGCGTACTGCCGCCAGCTGCTTCTTGGTCGACGGCTTCGGGCTTGGCCGCGAGCGACTCTTGATACTGCTGCCACTGGGCCTGGATCTGTGCGCGCTTCTCGGGCGGCAGCTTCTTGATGGTTTTGTACTTTTCGCGCGCCACCCGCCGTTGTTCCGGCGTGAGCTTGACCCAGTCCTTCATGCGCGACTGCAGCCGTTTTTGCTGCTCCGGCTTCATTTTCGGGTACTGATCGGCGACCTTGACCCATTTCTTGCGGCGCAAGGTGTCAAGCTCGCTCCAGTCTTCCCTGAGCGGCGCCAGCACTTGCTGCTGCGCCGGGGTGAGTTCAGACCAGTTGGGTTTGGCCGGTTTGGCCTGCGCAGTTGCAGCTTTGGGCTGGACCGGCGCGGCGGCGGATACCGGGGCGACGAAGCTCAGGCAAAGAACTATTGCGATGAGTGCTTTAGCCATGCTTCGAAGCCACTATCGAGATAGGCGTTGATGGGCAGGTCGCCCGCGAGCAGGCTGGCATCGATTTCGGCTATGTCGTTGGCTTGTTGGATCACCACTTGCCAGTAGGTGACGCCGATCAGGCCCAAGAGCAGCAGGCCGAGCGCGAGCAGATTGCGCGCGTTGAAGTGGCGGCTGTGACTGACGCGGAATGCGACATCGCCGGCCCACGCCAAGCCGAATGCCGGCTGCGGCGCTTCGCGGTAACGATCGAGCGCGGCCTGCCGTGCCGACTGCAACTGATAAAGCGTGCCTTGCTTGATGCGGCCCAGACCCCGCTCCAGGTGCCGGACGATTTGGCGCGCCAGTTCCTGTTCGTTCATAGTGAAATTCCCTTTTCTTTCAGTAGTGCACCAAGGGCGCGGGTTGCCCGTGAGCAGTGAGTTTTCACACTTCCCTCGGAGCAACCCATGACGGCCGCCGCTTCTGCAACATCCATTTCCTCCCAATAACGCAGCACAAAGGCCTGACGTTGACGCTCGGGCAACTGCTGAAGCGCTTTCTCAATGATTTCAAGGGTTTGAGATTGCTGCAATTGGTCGGAGGGTCCCCCAGTCAAATTGGAGTCGGATTTGACCTCCAAAGTTTCCAGCGGATCGTGCTCGTCGCCATCATCGCCGCCGGCGAGCGACGATACCGGCGTGGTCCACATCGCGCGCACTTTCTGGCGCCGATAATAATCGCGGATCGTGTTCTGCAGGATGCGCTGGAACAGCATCGGCAGCTCTGCGCTTGGGCGCGCCGGGTACTTTTCGGCAAGTTTCATCATCGCATCCTGCACGGCGTCGAGCGCGACTTGCTCATCGCGCACCGCGAACAGTGCTTGTTTGTATGCGCGGCGTTCGACCGCGGCGAGAAAATCCGAGAGTTCCTTGCGGGTAGCCAGTGGAAATCCGCCTCGTTGTTGAACCCGTTGGTGACGGGCTCATCGTTATCGTGACACGACGCGCCAGCATATTTGTCGGCCGCCTGTAACGCGGTGTCCGTTCCGGCGTTGCCCCCTCCTACGCGCGCGCCGGAATTGTCCAAGGCATCTTAACAAACCATGTAGGCACTGCAAGTGAGGCCGCGAAGCAGGGCGCACAGACGCGGGTATCATGCTGTTTAATCAGATATTTAGCTTGACCAAACCACGCGCAAAAGGTATCGTTCCCGGTTCTGTGTTTGGCCCGGGAATCGACAAGGTTCAACTATGGAATTGAGCGGCGCTGAGATCGTGGTGCGGTGCTTGCAGGAAGAGGGGGTCGACTATGTGTTCGGCTACCCCGGCGGCGCGGTGTTGTTCATTTACGACGAATTGTTCAAACAGGACAAGGTCAAGCACATCCTCGTCCGCCATGAGCAGGGCGCAGTCCACGCCGCTGACGGCTATTCGCGCTCGACCGAAAAAATCGGCGTCGCGCTGGTGACCTCGGGTCCCGGCGTCACCAATGCCGTGACCGGCATCGCCACCGCCCACATGGATTCGATTCCGCTGGTGATCATCACCGGCCAAGTGCCGACGCACGCTATCGGCCAGGACGCGTTCCAGGAATGCGATACCGTCGGCATCACGCGTCCGTGCGTGAAGCACAACTTTCTAGTCAAGGACGTGAAAGACATCGCGGCCACCATGAAAAAAGCCTTCTATATCGCTGCCACGGGTCGTCCCGGGCCGGTGGTGGTCGACATCCCGAAAGATGTGACTAACCACAAGACCGAGTTCGAGTATCCGAAGTCGATCAGCATGCGTTCCTACAATCCGGCGGTGAAAGGTCATGCCGGCCAGATCAAGAAAGCGATCCAGATCCTGACCCGCGCCAAGCGGCCGATGGTATACACCGGCGGCGGCGTGGTGCTGGGCAATGCCGCGGCGGAACTCATGCAAATCGTGCACTTGCTCGGCTTCCCGTGCACCAACACACTGATGGGGCTCGGCGGTTATCCCGCGACCGACCGCCAGTTCGTCGGCATGCTCGGCATGCACGGCACCTACGAAGCGAACATGGCGAT
>Ga0209415_10006299_pt1 | contig 21155 bp, 20 predicted proteins | sample PeaSoiSIISIP2007_FD_187696 | JGI IMG/M metagenome (GOLD analysis project Ga0209415, IMG submission 187696) | Peat soil microbial communities from Weissenstadt, Germany - SII-SIP-2007 (SPAdes) (version 2) | ecosystem: Environmental > Terrestrial > Soil > Wetlands > Peat | place: Germany...
ACCTCTCCGATGTGGGCCTTGGAGGAGGAGCATCTGGGTGCGGCCCTGGCCGATCCCGCTGCCGATGCTGAGCGGGATCTGCCCGTTCAGGATCGCCTGGTGGTACGGGAACTTGAGGAAGTCGAGCTGCCCGGACATCACGAGCTGCCGGCGGAGGGTCTCCGCGGTCACCCGGATCCCGCCGGACATGAGCTCGTGGCGACGCTTCGTCACGGGGTTCCAGGTCAGGATGTCTCCGTTGAGGCCGTGCATCGGTCGACCGTCCTCCGAACGGGTCTCGGTGACCCAATCGTCGTAGTCCGCGGCGCGCATCTCGTGCGGGTATCCGTCCTTAAGCGGCCAGCCGATCCCGATAAGGAACAGCGCCGGGTGCTTCTGCAGGATTGCGGTCTCCCGCTGCTTCCGGGGAAGGTCCGGGTAGGCATCGAGGAGGTCCTCCGCGTGCATGAACCGGATCTCTTCGGGGAGGTCCGGGTACCGGGGGTCCTTCAGTTGCGGGTAGAGGCGCTGGACGTGCTTCTGCGCCCCGGTGATGACCTTCCAAATGCGGCGGACCGTGTCCTTGAGGTAGTCCAGGTTCCGGTCCTCGACCGTGATCGCCTTCTCCCAGTCCCACTGGTCCACGTAGGCGCTGTGGTCGTGGTCCAGGAAGTAGTCCTTCCGGACGGCGCGCATGTCGGTGAGAAGCCCCTCGCCGGATTGGAGGTCGAACTGCTTCAGCGCCATCCGCTTCCACTTCGTCGCGGCCTGAACGACCTGTCCTTCGACCGGGTGGAGATTGCGATCGTTGGAGATGCGGAACTGGATGGGAGTCCGGGAGCCGTCCCGGTCCAGCATGTCGTTGACCCCGCTGTCGGTCTCCACGATCAGCGGAACCTGGACCATCATCAGGTTGAGCTCCTTGCACAGGTGCTCTTCGATGTAGTTCTTCACGGCGTAGATGGCGTGTTGCGTGAGTCGGGGCGAGAGGAGCGATTCGTAATCGTTGGGGAGCACGCGGTCGACCTCTTCGTACGTGCCGATCCCCGGGCCGGCGAGGTCGGCCCTCTTTTCTTGGGCGATATCGGGTGCGGACATCGCCGTTCAGGCGGAGTGCGCGGGAATAAACTCCCCGTCAACCCTGCTCGACACGCTCCCGCAACCACGCCACTCGGCGAGGTGGAACCATCGTGTGTCCGGAGGCTTTGAAGAAACCTCCTTCGTTTCCCCACGAAGGGGCCGTCGAGGCTAAGTCTGCATCTTCGCTGGGGCCGCCGGGCGGGTCACGGGTACTATGACGGACGAGGAATCTCGCTACCAACGGACTCCGATCCCCGAAGAGACCAACGAAGAGCGAGCGGGGTTCGGGGAGATCCTGCGGTCGTACACCCCCGAGGAGGCGGTTCTCGAGGCGCAGCGCTGCCTGCAGTGCGCCATGCCGTACTGTGTCCAGGCTTGCCCGATCACGCAGGACTGCCGAGGGTACATATCGCTCCTCGCGCAGCAACGATTCGACGACGCCGCTCGACTCACCGTCTTGGACAATCCCCTCGCGACCGTCCTCTGCAAGACCTGCTACCACTATTGCGAGGAGGATTGCGTCATGGCCGGACGCGGAGTCCCCATCGCCATCCGTCACCTCAAGCGGGCCGCGCTCGAGCTCGGGAAATCGGACCTCAGTTACGTCGCGAGCGCTCCCAAGAACCAACGAGTGGCGGTCATCGGTGGAGGTCCCGCGGGTCTGATGGCCGCGTGGGAGCTCGGGATTCGAGGATATTCGGTCACCGTCTACGAACAGGCGGGGTTTCTGGGCGGACAGGTCGATACGATCCCGAAGTACCACCTCGAAGGGGGCGAGCTCGACGTGGACCTCGCGCGTTTCCGCAGCCTCGATGTCACGTTCCTGACGGGGAAGAAGGCCGGGGTGGACTTCACCCCCGAATCGTTGCTGAAAGAGGGGTACCTCGCCGTGTTCGTGGCGATCGGCGCCTCCGCACCCCGAGCGCTCGGGATCCCGGGAGAACATCTTCCCGGGGTCTTCTCCGCCCTGCCCTTCCTCCTGGCGGTGAACCGAGGGCCCGACGGATTGCTGGGTCGAAAGGGGCGGAAGGTGGTGGTCGTCGGCGGAGGAGACGTGGCGCTGGACGCGGCCCGCTCGAGCCTTCGGCTCGCCGAGAAGGGCGACGTCACGGTTCTCTATCGCCGGACCCGAGAGGAGATGCCCGCGGGCGAGGAGGAGGTCGGAGGAGGCGAGATCGAGGGGGTCCACTTTGTGTTTCAACGGTCTCCGACCCGGATCCTGGGGTCCGCTCAGGTCGAGGGGATCGAGGTGCTTACCACTCAACTGGGACCCCCGGACGAAAAGGGTCGGAGGTCCGCCGTGAACGTGCCCGGGACCGAACAGGTGATGCCCTGCGATACCGTCATCATCGCCGCGGGAGAGAAGGCGGACGTTTCGGGGCTCCCCGCGGAACTTGACTTCTCCTTCGCGGCTCAAGGGTGGCCCGTCGGAAAGCGGGAGGATTGGATGACCGACGTCGAGGGAGTGTTCGCCTCGGGCGGAAAGTCCGTGGTGCACGCGATGGCCGCTGGTACGAAAGCTGCGGACGCGATCGACCGGTACATTTGTGCGAAAACGGGAAGGTCTCCGACGCCTCGTCCCGACCCCTTCGGGGGAAACCAGCCGAACCGCCTACCGGCCGGTTATGGGGGACCCACCTGGCATCCGTAGGTAGAGCTAGTTCTCGATCCCCTGTCGTGGAATCGTTCGCCAGTTACTTCTTGAGGAGCGGTCCGCCGTCTCTACGCCCGGCTCATTTGCGGGGGGATCCGTCGGCCGGCGTGACGGAGCAGAACGATTGCCGGCACGGCGGGAACGAGCAAGATAACCCAGATCAATAGCGGATTGGTGACGAACGCGAGCACGACCCCTCCGGCGAGCGTAGCGGTCAAGAAGCCAATCCCTCCGATCGCGTTGAACGCGCCGTTGTAGGAGCCCACTTCTTCCTTCGGAGCGAGGTTCGACGGCAGGGTGGACGAGGGGATCGCGACCAGATTTTCGCCGAGCGTGAGCACCACCACGGAAGCGAAGAATACGATGGTGGGCACCGTGTTCCAGAGACCGGCCGCCCCGAGACCGAGGAACGCAATCCCGTAGAGGACGAGGCCCAGCAGTCCGATGGTCGTGTGCCGCCACCCGATCACGCCCTCGGCGGTCGCGCTCTGACCGAAGACCACCACCAGACCGTTGAGGGCCAGGCCCAATCCGAGCAAGGAGTAGGAAATCCCGAGAACGTTGTGGACGTACAATGGAAAGATGATCGCCCACTGGGCCGCGACGAACGTAGCGAGCGCGAACGCGAGGGCTACCTCGAGGGCGACCCGGTCCCGAGCAAGGATCCGCAGGCTGCTCCCCAGGCTTCGTTTGGCCGCCGGGGCCGGGCGGACTTCGGCCGACGTTGCGGCCGGCAGTGGAATGGCCTGCCGCAGGTCTCGGATTGACGGGGAGAGGAAGGTGAAGAGAATCCCGGTCGCGCCACCGATGATCAATGCCGCGATCGCGACCCCGCCGGCGAACCCGATGAATGTGATCAGGAGACCCCCCAACGCAACGCCGGCCGCATAGCCGGCGTTGAACCCGATGCGATAGAGCGTGAAGCCGCGCGTCCGATCCGACCCCTCGGCGAAGTCGGCGATGTACGCGGAGAACGCCGGTCCGGCGAGAGAGGAGATCGAACCTCCGAGGATGGCCGCGAGGATCGCGAGAGGCAACGATTCGATGGAGAAGGCGTAGGCGAGAAGCCCGGTCGCGAGCGCTTCCGAAGCGAGGCCGATCACCATGAGGGTCTTTCGGCGCATCCGGTCCGAGATCAGCCCGCCGAGGACGCCGAAGGGGATCTGGATCGAACCGATGAAGACGATGATGAGACCGAGTTCGACGTACCCGATCGCCAGAACGTTGTGCAGATACAGCGCGATGAACGGCCCGTAGAGGGCGTTCCCGAGCATTCGAACGCCGACCCCGAAGGCCAGGAGCCGGATGTTTCGATTCACCGCTGCCTCACAGGGGGGAAATCTCCGATGAGAAACGGACCCTCACGACGGGCAGATCATTCTCGACCGACAAAAGAGAACCTCACTGCGGGTGAGTCCCAGAGGTTCGTCCCTTAAGCCCGGCCGTTGGCGGTCGAAGGGGCCGTCGATCCGGCATCGCGGGCAGCGGATAGCCGAATTCCCATCAGGACCTCTCCACCGACCAGCGTCATCCGGCTTCGAAGCCCCCACGCTCCCAGACCCCCCTCCCGGAATCCCAGCTCCTTGCGTTCCACTGGCCGGAACCCCCGAGAGCGGAACAACGAGATCGACGCAGCATTGTCCTCCTCGGCGGCACCGTACGCTACGCTTGCTCGTTCTCGCCGGAACAAAGCGAGCGCGTCGTCCAGCAGCAACCCTCCGAGCCCTTCTCGGCGATGGCTGAGAGCCGTCGAGAGATAGTACACGTACCCCACTTCGGGGTCGATCCGCTCGAGGATGGAGACCGCGACGATCTCGCCGTGGAGCACCGCGGCGCGGACCCACGTCGCGTCGAACAGCGTCCTCTTCGCGTGCCAGCGATAGATGCCCACGAACCCGTCCTTCAGCACCGGCACGGCGCGCTCGCGGTCCCGTCGAGGGAGGTCCACCAATTCCACGTTCGAGCGGGGGCCGGCGGCGGAGGAAGAAGAAGCACGGCCGCCCATACCCGATTCCGTCATTCGCCTCTTTCCCGACCCCCATTCTCCGCCGGGACGCGGCCCAAGGGGAAAACGACTTTCCCGCTTACAAATAATAGTCCGATGGTTGGTCGCGCGGGGTCGACTCTGTGGCCGCAGATGGAACGGATCGCACGGGTACCGTTACGGCGGGGCCGATCCGGGTTACCCAAACGGACGTCCTGTTGCTGATCGCCTTGGGCGTCCTCTGGGGGTCGGCATACGTGGCGATCCGGGTGGGGATCGTGGGGGGCGCCACACCGTTCGCCTTCGCCGGAGTTCGATATGCGATGGTCGCGGGACTCCTCGCGCTCATCGCGGCTGTCCGACGGGACCCGTGGCCGAGCCGTCGCTCGATTCTCCTTTCCTCGGCGGTGGGCGGGACGTTCATCATCGGCCTCTACGGGATGCTCCTCTATTGGGGGGAGCAATTCACCACCGGAGGGTACGCGGCCGTCCTTGCGGGCATCGCTCCGATCCTGACCGTCGTCTACGGATACTCGCTCCTGAGTTCCGAGCGTCTTCGCGCGGCGGCCGTGGTGGGGATTGCCCTCGGGTTCATCGGGGTCGTGGTCCTGGTCTTCCCGACCCTCCTCGGAAGCGTCGGATCCAACTGGGAGGGTCCGGTGGCCGTCATCGGAGCCTTCGTCGTGTTCCCGTTGGGGTCGGTCCTCCTGCGTCGTTGGGGCCGGGGAGGCGAGAGCACCTGGCAGCTCTCCTTCCAGTTCGCGGTCGGAGCCGCGATCCTCGCGGTCGCCGTTCTCCTCGCCCCCGTGCCCGAGCAGCTTCCGTTCACCCTGACGGTATGGGCCTCGCTCCTGGTGCTTGTGGTGTTCGCGTCGGTCTTCGGCTATGTAGTCTATTTCCGGTTGCACCATCGTATCGGGCCGGCGCGGGCCAACCTCGTCGCTTACGTCGTTCCGATTGTCGGGATCGGCGTGGGTTCCGGATTCTTCGGCGAGCCGATCACCGTCTGGGAGGTGGGGGGATTCGTGCTCATCGCCTTGGGCCTTTCCCTGGTCTTTGCGGCCTCGAACCGGCCGCCGGCTCCGGCTGCGGAGGCCCTGCGGAAGACAGAGGTCGACTCTCCTTCCCTGCAGCTCGAAAAAGACCGCCGGGCGTGACCGGGTCTGCCAAGGCGAACTCCCTCCTTCCGAGGAGCGTCCGCGAACGTTTTCAAGGAATTTTCGTCATTCCGCACGGGGGCCCAGCGATCGTCCGAGAAGTCGTACGAACAGTTCGTACTAGAGGGGGATTATCCAAAGCGCAGTCCCCGAGCCAATCGGGAAACCGCCTTGAACGCGGAAGACTGGGGAATCAGCGTCTCTCTCGGCCTTCTGACGGGAGTTCTGACGATCCTCGCCGCCCGAGGGTTCGTCCGGTTCTACCAGACTCGGAAACATTCCCAGCTCGGCTGGGGGGTAGGTCTAGGGTTCGGAGCCACCGCCACCGCGATCGAACTGCTCGCGTACGTCGGAGTGGTCTCCACGATCATGCTCCAAGCCTACGTCTTCTTCTCCGCTGCGATCGTGGGCACGCTGTCGCTGGGGTCGGTGCGCGCGTTCCGCCGACCGATCTATCGGAACCTCTACGCGGGCTACATCATCGCGGTTTCGGCCGTGGTGGGCGTCTTCTGTTTCACCACGCCCGTGTCCGATTCGATGGTCCAGGGCGGGGTCATCTCGGGGAACCCTCCTGCGTTCTTGCTGATCCTCTCTTCCCTGATCACGGGACCGGCGACCGTCGTCCTCCTCGGCTTCGCGGTGGTCTCGCTCCGTCGTGCGTTTCATTGGAAGGGTCTGCTCATGATCGCGGGCGCGAGCGTGCTCGCGGCCGGCGGTGTGTTCTACATCGCTTCCTTCCCGGTGGCTCTCTACTACGCCGAGTTCGTCGGAATCGTCCTCCTGTTCATCGGACTGACCGACTTCTCTCGGTGGCTTACTCCCGCCTCGGCCTCCTCGAGCGCGCCCGCCAATCGCGCCGCCTAGATCTATTCGGGCTATGTCCCGGTGAGCCATCGGCCCCCTCGCACCGTATGACTCGTTTCTTCGTCTCGGGTCGTAGTCTCCTTCGGTAACAAACTATTACTCGGTGTCCAGCGTCCCCGACGCCGAGTTGGACCCGTCCATGGATGAGCCGGAGCTTGTCTCAGCCCTCGGTCGATTTGGCTTCCCCGAACGCGAGGCGCGCCTCTATCTCGCCCTGCTCCGGAGCGGAGGGTCGACCGCTCGGGACCTGATCCGGGACGCCCGGGTGGACCGAGTTCTCGCGTACCGGTCCCTCGAGATACTGAGGGTGCGGGGGGTCGTCCAGACCACGGCCGAACGGCCTCGCCGATTCTTACCGGTGCCTCCGTCGGCCGTTCTCGAGCGTCATCTCCACGGACGTCGGTTAGGAATTGAATCGGATCACGCCTTGGCGAAGCGACTTCTCAAAGTTCTCCCGACCGTCGGCACCGGCCCACCCACCGGGACGCCTCGGTTCCAGATGGTCACCGGTCCGGCATCGGTATATCGCCATCTGCGCGAGATGGTGCAGCGGTCCGAACGCACGCTTTGGACGATGATCACTCCGAAGGCACTGCGCGAGTCGTGGAATGCCGGCCTCGCGGAGGATGTCGCCCGTTTCATTCGCGCCGGTCGCGAGTTCCGGATGATCATCGTACCGGACCCGGCGGCGGGGGGCCTCTTACGCCGGCTCACCGATCAGAGGAAGCGGTTTCCGTCGGTTCGGATCCGAGGAATCCGACCTCAGCGCTCCCGCCTCGCGATCTCCGACGGGCGGGAGGTAATGATGTTCTTGGTCCCCGAGGCGCGCGCCCCGGGGATCGAGGAGGTGGCCGTTTGGACCGACACTCCCGAGTTCGTGGCCACCCAGAGTGCGTACTTCGAATCGATCTGGCATCATGCCTTGCCCATTCGACTCCCTAGTGCCCGAGCTCGGCCCTCTCGGAAGTGAGTAGAAGGGGGATTGGGAAAGGGTTGGTCTGCTCGTACCCTCGCACCCTTAGGGGTGCTTGGCCATCTTCATGACGTCGGCTTCGCCCATCTTCATGTGATGGGCGTGCTCGCCGTGCCATTGCACGAGACTGACGAGCTCTTTCTGGTCCTTCGAGATAACCTCGAATCCGTCGTCGCAAGCCACCTTCAGCCGTCCACAGCCCATGTTGGTTCCGCCTGCCGCTTCCGCGGCGAGTGGAGTAGGTGCGTTCGGAGGGTTAAGGGTTGTAGACACCCCGAGTGACAACTATCGAACCAAGTCCCCCCCGACCGTCCTCTCGTTCCGCAAGGATTCGCCCTCTTCCGACGTTCAGGACGGCCAGACGCTAGTGGAAGCGACCCAGGAAGGCGGTCAACTTGCGCTGATCGGGGGAGTGGAAGAGCAGTCGATGCACCAACCCTGTCCGTGAGTGACGAACGCCTCGCGCAGGCACTCGTTGCAGATCGGTCGAAGACACTTCGGGCAGGGGCCACTCATGCGCAAGGTCACGACGACCTTGGAGCAGGAGGCACAGACGGACTTGGGGGTCGCGTTCTCCCGACGACTTCGATTGGGTCCGCGTTCGCCGAGCCGCAGCGGAGAGCCGACGCCCCGAAGATGAGGCGGAACGGGGTTGACGGCTTCCAAAAACAGTGAGTCGGCGGGGTCGGGGGGCCCGTGGAGTGCTTCGGAGAATCTTGCGAGCGAGGGGCCGGAGGATTCTGCAAGGAAGGCGCTGTCCGTCCCGTCGGGCTCACGACGGGCCTCCGGCGTTTGGGCCCCCGCCTCATGGTCGAGCGACGGAGCTGGGCCGAGAATCGATGGCGCCGGTTCCGCAGTCCCCAGGCCGGTATCGGCCGACGAGTTCGGAACCTTCGGAAGTGCCTTGGCGACGCCGATCTTGTCCGGCACGTCGGATAGGAACAAGGTTCGACCGCCCGCGGTGGGCGGAAACATCCGGTCCAGATCCTCCTCGGAGAATCCCGCTCGCTTTGCCGATCCTCGGGGGGTATCCCGTGAGGGCGAGGTGCGAGACGTCGATCGCGCGAAGTCGCCCGCCATGGTCGCCGACGTCGTGCCGGCGCCCTCTTTCCGCGTCGGGAAGGCTACGATACTCCCCGAGCCTCCCGGAGAATAGACGGGACTTCGACCGATCTTTCCGGTATCGGCTCCCCATCGCCGACTCTCGCGGGGAAGCCAAGAAAGCCAGGTTTCGTCTCCGGGACTCGCCGGTGCGGCCAGTACGCGCCACTCGGATCCTCGGGTTGAGAAAGTCGCCACCGGCCGGCGGACCGGCCCGGGTCGAGTCGAGCGCGCAGCCCCATCGACGGGCGGAGACATCACGGGAACATGCGCCGTCCCGGTATCCCGGAACGAGCCCTGACTCTCTTGCCTGCAGAAGACGGCGACCAGAGCTGCCGAAGCCCCCCAACCAATCAGGAACAAGCCCAGGGCAGCGTCCGGACGCGAGACGCTTGGACGCGAAAGAAGGACGACCGCTCCCAGGAAAAGAGCCACGGACGCGGCGGCCGGCAGGAACCAGCTCAACACCACGTCGGACGGGCTCGCCTCGGAAGCCCGGTTCCCGGCGACGTAATTTGCGTGAACGACCCCGGACATGACGGAACGCGTGGTCCATGCCGGAATTCGGAGCTTGAAGCTATCGCGCCACTGGAACCGGTCCAGAGGATGCACCGGATCGAGGTTGCCGAAGCCAATGCGTCCATCTAGGTGGGCATCCGCCCGATGGCGAACCGCTCGAAGATCAGTGGCCGAGGAGGTCAGAGGCCGATCGATAGCAGGGCGTTCATCGCCTGCTCCAGCGTCTGGTCGGGCGTGCCGTTGGCGTTGATCCGGACCCAGCGAGGCGGCTGGAACATCTGCTCAAACTTCCGCTTGACCTTGACGAGGTACGGTTCGTCCTCGAAGGCATCGCGCTGGCCCCGCGTTTCGACCCGCTTCATCGCTACTTCGACCGGGGCGTCGAGGTAGAGGACCAGGTCCGGGTCGAGTGCGACCTGACGCTCGATGCGGTCCACCTCTCGCCACGCCTCGGCGCTCAGCCCAGGATATTGGTAGGCCAACGTCGAGTAGAACGAACGGTCCTGGATGACGATGTCCCCCATCTCGAGGGCACGTTCGATCTGCGGCCGGAGGAGCGCTCGGTCCACGGTAAAGCAGAGGGCAGCCGCGAAGGAGTCAACTTTGCCGAGCCGGGCGAACTCGGACCTCAAGAATTTGTCGGTGGGTTCCCGGATGCTGGTGATCGAGTGACCACGACCGAGCAGCGGCGGGACCAGCCGGGCGGCGAGCTCCGTCTTTCCCGTCCCGTCGATCCCTTCGATGACAATGTAGGTGGCTCGTTCGGTCATGTTCTGCCACCCGTGTCTTCGGAAGCCCCGATGTGGAAATCGTCGAAACGCAACTCGGACACCGAGGCCGCTAAGTCCGTCCCGGGCAATAATACCGATTGAAAGCGACGCGTCGTTCCCCCCTTTCCGAGAGGTGACCGCCCTCGGCGTTCCTTCGTCCTAATAGCCTCGGCTGCGTACCGGCGTTTCGCCGAGGCGAATCGAAGTGGCGGCAGAATCCAAGCTAGGTGTGCGAATCGAAAGAAAGGCGCCTACCCATCTGCTGCCTTTCGAGCGCTTCTTCCGAGGGTTCGGCGACGTTCCTTCGGTGCGGGAACTTTTCGGCAAGGACACGGCGAAAGTCCTTCGAAACCTGAAGGTCGAGTTCTTCTCCGCCCGCTTCGGATATATGGGCACCAGCGACGTCGATGGTCATCTGCTCGTCAGCACCCACCACCTGAGCGATTCGGAGTTCCGAACGGTCTACCTCGACGTCGTCCACGAGCTCTGCCACGTGAATCAGTTCCGCAAGGGAAAGCCGCTCTTCTACCCCAAGCTGAGCTACGTGGATGCCCCGTCGGAGATCGAAGCGTACACGTTCACGGTGAAGGAGGGTCGGCGCATCGGGATGACGACCCGGCAATTGATCGACTACCTCAAGGTCGAGTGGATCAGCAAGAGTGAGCATGCCCGATTGGCGCGTCGCACCGGCCTTATCGGCCGGGCTTCGAGGAAAAAAGCCCACCGATCTCGACTGCGTCGCTGACCGACGTGAGCCTACTTACCCGGTGCGGTGGACGTTGCGCTCTCAAGGACGTCCGCCAGCACGGGGATCTCCTCGAGCGCCACCGGACGACCGTCCCGCAGGGGTCCGGTCGTGATTCCCTTCTCGCAGACCAGGTGACTCTTGCGCCACTCTCTGACATCGGCGCCGTCCAAGTGAAACACGAAATCGAAGGCGCTTCGTCCCGGACCGGCGGAGTCCGCGTAACCGACGAGCACGGAGTATCCCGCGTGGATGTGGAGGGCCAGGATGGGAGGGACGCGATTCGGCGGGTACGCCGCCATCACTCGGTGGGCGTTGGTCACGGCGAGGGCTCCAGGTCTTCCATCGTTGGGGCGCAGAGCCAGGATCCGTTGGGAGGTTTCGGGGAGCCGGAGGAATTCGGTGATCTGGGTCAAGGTCGCCGGAGGCTCGTCCGAGCGGATCAGGCCAAAAAGCGCAAGATTCGCGGTCAGGTCATCGGGCCGGAGCGCCTCCGGGCGCTCGACGAGCCACAAGCGGTCTTCTGGAATCCAGCCGAGCTGGATGGGGTCGACCGCCGGACGCTCCTCCCCCGGGACCCCGATATCCAGCCACTGAAAGTCGGGAGTCGTGGCTTCCGCGAGGGCGTAGAGCGTAAGGTTGACCAGGGGACGAGACGGGCCAAAGACGAGGACCGAATTCGGGCGGTCGAAGAGGTGGCCGGGGAAGATGGAGTCTTCTCCACCGTCCGCCGCCCCGGACGACGCGGGAGGTCGACTGGGATGGGTACTGTGGGGTCGGCCCGCCGGCGGCGCCTCCTTCCCGGCCCGGTAGGGGATCGGTCCCGGGGAGACTGGACTGCCGATCGGGAAGAGGATCGTTGCGGGTGCGGTCGTGTCGTTCGACATCTACAGCTCCGGGCCGTTTGGGCCCAGTAGGAGGAAGCGCCTGGGTTGCCAAGAGACATCTCCGAACGATTTCGGGCTCCCGAACGGGTTCGGTCCCGTTATCGCCTCCCGAACGCACCTTCGCGGGTCGACATTCGTCGTATTTCGCGGACGACAAAGACGTATCGTCGGCTCGAAGCCGGTTCCGCACTCCGTTATATCCCCGCCTTCGATTCGAGGGCGGCGGCCGGCCGAGAGGTGGATGTCGCCGTTCGATGGGGACCGAGTCCACGCGGAATCGCCCGCAGAAAGACGAGCCCGTGCGCCGAATGGCGCGTAGAGGACACAATGGTACCTTGGATCGCTTCCGCAAGCTGCGCGTGGCCGAGGAGGTCGCGGTCGGGGACCGGTTGCTCCTGGCGACGCTGCGCATCCGAATTCCTCGCGGATTGTGGACCGGGGCCTTCACCTCGGCTCACTCGAACCTCTCGCTCGAGATCCTGAATCGCGCCGACGTGAGCAAGGACGTCTCCGTCTCTGACTACTGGATCAGTGGTCAGCCTCCGGGAGTGTGGGCCCGGGAGATCGCAGAATTCCCCGATGTGCTGAAGATCGATAGCCTCGCCGAGGTCGGAGAAGGGTCCATCTACCGGGTTACCTACCGCAATCCCCCGGTCATCTACATCTATCGGGAGCTCGGGATGCCGATCCAGTTCCCGATGCGGCTTCAGGGCGGGTACATTCGCTGGGAGGTTGTCGCACGGCACTCGGAGTTCCAGAAGGTCCTGAAGTACGTCGGGAAGGCCGACCCGGACTTTCAGGTGGTCTCGATTCGCCGCCGTCCACTTCGGAGTCACCTGCCGATGCTCACGGACAATCAACAGCAACTCCTGACCCAGGCGATGGCCGCGGGGTACTTCGCGGTCCCCCGCGGGATCACACTGACGGCTCTCGCCCGACGGCTCGACCGGAGCAAATCGGGCGTCTCGGAGGCGATCGCGATCATCGAAAAGAAACTTCTGGAAAGCGCGTTGCGGCCCACTTCCCTCTCGCCGTGAACCCCGGCCACCTCGATCGATAGCGGAAAACGATCGACCCGGCTACTCTCCGGGAGAACACGACGTCGACACGGACTCCGCCCGGGTAGTCTCAGCTCGCCGAGGCGGCCTTGCCCCGATGCTTTGGCCTGGGGCCCCCTTTCTGGTCGGTAACCCAGGCTCTTATGCGAGTATCCAGCATGTCGAGCGGAACGGCCCCTTCCTCTAAGACGCGGTCGTGGAACCCCCGAACGTCGAACCGCTCGCCGAGACGATCCTCGGCCCATTGCCGGAGCTCTCGAATCTTCAGTTGACCGACCTTGTAGGCTAGGGCTTGGGCCGGCCATACAATGTAGCGGTCGACTTCAACCGCGATGTCGACCTCGCTCTTGCCGGCGTTCTCCTGGAAGAAACGGATCGCCTGCTCGCGCGTCCAGCCGAGGGCGTGGATGCCCGTGTCGACGACCAGCCGGATCGAGCGCCACATGTCGTAGGTATACTTGCCCATCTTCGAATACGGGTCCTGGTACATTCCGAGCTCCTCGCCCAGGCTCTCGGCGTACAATCCCCATCCTTCCACGTACGCCGTGGGGCCGGTGAACCGTCGGAAATCCGGGAGGTCGCTCAGCTCCTGGGAGAGCGCGATCTGAAGGTGGTGGCCGGGGACGGCCTCGTGCAGTGTGAGCGATTCCATCTCCCACTTCGGTCGAGAACGTAGCTCGTAAGTGTTCGCAAAGAACATTCCCGGGCGACCGGTGGCCGGCGCGCCCGGCATGTAGTACGCCGTCGGCGAGCTCCTGGCCCGGAAGGCCGGCACGGGCATTACTCCGTAGGGGAGCCGGGGCAGCCGACCGAACACCCGAGCGAGGCCGGGGTCGATCTGCTTCGCGATCACACGGTAGCCATCGACCAACGCCTCGGCGTCTCCATAGAAGAATCGAGCGTCCGTCCGGAGGAACTCGAGAAACTTCGCGTATCCGCCCGAGAAGCCGGTCTCGGTCATCAGGGTCTCCATCGCCGAGCGGAGCCGGCGGACCTCACGAAGCCCGATCTCGTGGATCTCCTTCGGAGTGAGAGAGGTGGTGGTCTCCCATCGAACCAAGTAGGAGTAGAGCTCGTCTCCCTTCGGCAGGGTCGAAACTCCCGCACCCTCCCGACAAGCGGGGAGATATTTCGAGACCAGATACTCGTGCAGTCGGCCGAAGGCTGGGACGACCCGCTCCAAGTACGTCTTCCGGGCGGCCGCGACGAGCCGGCCGCGGTCGGGTTCTGCGATTCGGTTGGGGAATTCGACGAACGCTCTCAGCAGGGGGCTCGCCATCGGGTCGGATGGGATCAGTCCTTGGACTTGATCGGGAGCGCCGCGAACGGCCACACGGTGAGCCGTGGAGCCTTTCTTGACTCCGATCTTGAGCAGGGCGATGTTCTGATCGACCGCGGCGGGCAGGGCCTCCAGTCGGGCGAGGATGTCGTCGTAGTCGGAAAGACGTTCCCGAGGCTGGATCTCGAGCGTCTCGGAGGCGGTGAGATGAATGCCCTCCATCTGGTTGAGTGGGGTGAGAAAGTTGTGCGGAACGCCGAGACGGAACGGCAAAGGGTCGAGGCCGAACGGCAATCCGACCTCGGCGATCTCAAGGAGTTCTTGGTAGAGGTCGTAATTCGTCCTCTCGTTCGGGGGCAGGTGTTCGGCGTCGAGTTTCCGTAACGACGCGAGGCTCTCGGTGAGGTGGCGCGTCCGACGTTCGATCCCCGAGGGGGAGTCGTCGGTCCAGCGGTCGTTCAGTCCCGGAAATCCAAAGTTGGTGGCGAGCTCGGGATACTCGGCGAGCCAGCGCTTCCAGTCGGCAGTGAGATAGTCCCGAAGAGCGTCCGTCGCGGTCTTTTCGGAGGATTTCACGAAGGTACGGCTCCGACTCCGCACTGCGGAGCCCAGGTCGGAATGTCCATCCCTATTTGAGGAAACGCGAGCGAGGCGCTCGTAGGGTAGGACACGCCTCGGGGGGGCCACGGACAAGCGGATAAACACGAACGGATACCCCGGGCCCATGGCGACTTCGACCGTGCGATTCCTCTATTCCGGGATTCGCGTGCGAGACCTGCCGCAATCGATCCGGTTCTACCGGGCCCTCGGCTTCCGAATCCTCGGGAAAGGCCGAATGGAGCACGGAGGACAGTATGTCCAGATGATATTCCCCGGCTCTCGGCATTGGATCGAGTTGAATTTTTACCCGAAGGGGAACCGGTTCTACGAGCCGTTCCGCAACGGCACGGAGTTCGACCACTTTGGGTTCTATGCCCCCGACGTCGCCGCGTGGTACCGACGCGCGCTGCGCGCTGGCGGCAAGCGCGTACAGGATTTCACCGATGGAAAGAGTCGCCTCGTCTACGTCAACGACCCGAACGGGGTCACCCTCGAGGCGTTCGGACCGGCGGCCCCCCGCCGAACGGCGGCCAAGAAGCGTCGTCGGTAGCCCGTCACCGATCCTCCTCGGCCTTCTCCGGAAGCCTTGTCCGAGAGGCTTTGTTAGTGCTGAGTGTGTCCCCGGAGAGATCCTCGAATGACCCCGTCGCGTCGGTGGTTCGCGGTGGCATCCGCTCACCCCCTCAGTACCGCAGCGGGCCTCGAGATCCTCAGAGCCGGCGGCAACGCCTACGATGCCACGCTGGCCGTCAGCGCGGCCCTGCCCGTGGTTCAGCCGCACATGAATGGTCTTGGGTCGGACTTCTTCGCCGTCGTGCATGACGGCCGCTCGGTCGCCGTCAACTCAAGCGGACCGGCGGGCCAGCGCGCCACTCCCGATTATTTTCTTAGGTTACGCCGAAGTCGAATCCCGGACCGAGGACCGCTCTCTGCGCTCACCGTACCCGGGCTGGTCGCCGCTTGGGGCTACTTCGGTGCCCGTGGTCGACTTCGGTGGAAGCAGAACTTCGCCCCGGCGATTCGATGCGCCTCTCGAGGGTTCCCGGCGAGCGCAAGCCTCGCTCGGGCCGCTCGGTCGACGGCATGGGGAGATCCGGATTTCCAATCGACATACGGCTCGGTGAAAAAAGGCCGTCGGTTCCGACAGGTCGGCATGGCAAAGACCCTCTCGGAGATCGCGGGCGACGAGGGCCACGGCTTTTACCATGGCCGACTCGCCCGGGAGATCTGTCGAGACCTATCGGCTAAAGGAGGAGTGCTGGAGCCCGCCGACCTGGATTCGTTCCGGACAACTGTCCTCCCACCATTCCGGGTCCGGTACCGTCGATCCACCGTTGAGACCAATCCTCCGCCGAGCCAGGGCGCGACCGCGCTCATCTGGTTCAATCTGTTGAATCGCGAAGATCTTTCCGCGGTGACGGAATCAGAATACCTTCGGACCCTCGCGCGCACGATGTACACCGCCTACGACTATCGGGCCCGGTGCATCGGGGACCCGGACTTCGTGAAATTCCCGAGATCCCTTCTTCGCTCGACGGCCGTCTACCGGACACGACCTCGGACCCTGCCGAGGGTTCCGGGAAATTCCGATACGACCGCTTTCAGCGTGTTCGATGGAGAGGTCGGAGTGAGCGCCATTCAGAGCAACTATCAGGGCTTTGGCTCGGGAATCTCGATTCGCCACACGGGTATCAATCTCAATGATCGCGGGTCCTACTTCACCCTCGACCCGAAACACCCGAATGTCCTGGAACCCGGAAAGCGTCCGTTTCACACCCTCATGGCCACAGTAGTGTCCGGTCCAAGGACCGTCCTGTTTGGCTCCATGGGTGGGGACATCCAGCCTCAAGTGAATGTCCAGGTGCTCACTCGCCATCTCGACCGCGGGCTTCCTCTCCCGACGGCGATCTCGGCGCCCCGCTTCGCCTATCCCGCCACGATCTACGGGGCTGCTCCGCTCTACCGGGAGGGTGGGATGTTGCTCCCCCACGCACGACTCCTTCGGGGCAACCCATCCGCCTTCGGCCACGCCCAGGGAATCTCGATCGGAGAGGACATCGAGGTCGGCATCGATCCCCGGGGGGACGGTCTCCTCCCCTTGCCTTCTTAGGCAAGGGCGCGTTACCGATATCGGACCCCCGCCCCCGGTCGACGCCCCACGGCGGGATTGAAAGGGTGACTTTCCGGAATCGATGCCGTACGTGGAATACGACGAGATCGAAGAGGTCTGTCGGGATTGTGGACGCTCCTTCCGTTCGCAGGACGCGCTCGAGGAGCACCGAAAAGAGGCTCACGCATCTGCGGGCAAGGCCCCCGAGGAGTCGGCACGGCCCCGGATGCTGAAGTGCTCGCTCTGCCGGGAACAATTCCGCACGACGGCGGCGCTCCAGGAACACACGAGGAAAGCTCACTCGAGCTAGACCGGATTCCGGTCCCTCCTGACGGGGGAGTGCAACGGGGCTCGGCCGGGCCGAGGATTAGACCCTTATGTAGGGGTTCGACGTGCCCGAGAGCAAGTTGTCCATGGCCCCAACCCCGAAGAAACGGAAGCCCTCCTCCCGGAAGTCCGCGTCGCCCTCTCCCATCCCGCCCGGATTCGGAACCGTCACGGCCTACCTCACGGTGGACGGCGGGCTTGCGGCGATGGAATTCTATAAGCAAGCGTTCGGCGCCCGCGAGCTCCTCCGGCGGGTGACGCCGAACGGTAAGCTCATTCACGGACAGCTTCGGATAGGGGACACGATCGTGCTGCTGTCCGATGTGTTCCCCGACTCGAACAGTGCGGCTCCGTCCGCGATTGGCACCACCACCGTCACATTGCACGTGTACACGAAGGACGTCGACGCCCTCTGGGACCGTGCCGTGGCTGCGGGGGCCAAGGTCTCGATGCCCCTCGAGAACCAGTTCTGGGGCGAACGGTATGGTCGACTGATCGACCCGTTCGGTCACCACTGGACGGTCGCGATGCGAGTCCGGATGTCGCGCGCGGAGATGGCCGCCAAGCAGCACGAGGCGGAGGCCGCGTTTGCCCGGGGGGAACATCCCGGTAAGGATCCCCGGTACGGCGACGCGTAGGTCGGCGTACCGATTCGTTTTCGTAGGTCCCCGAAGGCCGGAACGGCCGGTCGGAATCGCCGTCCGGGTGGCCCAAAAAGCTCTTGGTCCCGTTCGCTGGAGGGGGATCGTCGAGCGAAACCTAGGAGCGAGCGGTCGATGATCGATTGGTTCAACATCGCCATCTGGTCACTGGTCGGAACTTGGGTCCTCGTTCTGGGGACTTTGCTCCTGATGTACTGGCAGACGCTGCAGGCGCAGAAGCTGAATTCTGCGAACGCGGTGATGAACCTCCGGGAGCGGTTCGACAGTCCGCGGATGCGTGCCTCCCGGCGTCACCTGAGCGAACGTCTCCTCAAGCAAGCGCACCAAGATATCTCAAACCTTGAGGTCATCACGTTCTTCGAGCTCGTCGGAACCCTCACTCATAGGAAGGTGCTCGAGGACGACCTCGTCTGGGAAGCCTTCGGAGGATGGGTTACGGCGTATTATTGGGGGCTTCGACACCCGGTGGACATGATCGGGAATCTGCGGACGATGATGAACGACCCGCTCATCTTCCACGAATTCGAATGGCTCTACAATCGCGTGGTGACGATCGACCGGCACCGGCTCGGGCCGGCCGTGGATGCGGGACCGCCGGCGACCGAGGACTCGGAGCGGTTCATGGACCGAGAGTCGAAGCTCGAGTCGATCTGAACACGAAACCCGGGCCGGATACGACGGAGGGTGGTCAACTCCCGTCGACCGCTGGGTTATTCGGAACGCCGCAGTGAACCCAGCGATTCGGTTATGGCCGACCCCCCAGGACCTCCCGTCCCTCTCCCCGATCGGAAGACGGCGGGAGAACGCCTCGCGGACCGTCTCGTTCGATACCGAGACCAATCGCCGGTGGTCCTGGCCCTCCCTCGCGGCGGGGTCCCCGTGGCCTTCGAGGTCGCTCAGCGATTGGGCGCGCCGCTCGACATCCTCATCGTTCGGAAGGTCGGCGCCCCGTCCAACCCGGAATACGGGCTCGGCGCGGTCGTCGAGGGAGGCTCTCGGTTTCTCGACGAGCCCCGAATCCGTGCCGCCGGATACACTCTGAGGGACCTCGGCCCCACGATCGCCCGAGAGGTGGCCGAGGTCGAGCGGAGAGCCGAGGAGTATCGAGGGGGAAAGCCTGCCGAAGAACTCCGCGACCGGACCGTCATTCTGGTCGATGACGGAGTCGCCACGGGAGGCACGGTTCTCGCGGCGCTTCGGGCGGTTCGGGCTCGAGAGCCCCGTCGGATCGTCCTTGCCCTCGGCGTCGCTCCCCCCGATACCGTGGCCCTCCTTCGGCCCGAAGTCGATGATCTCGTGGTCCTTGTGGTCCCCTCGGTGTTCTTTGCGGTCGGAGAGTGGTACCACCGGTTCAGCCAAGTGAGCGACGGGGAGGTCCGGCAGTTGCTCGAACGGTCGCGAACGAGGTCGACGCTCCCGGTAAGCTGACGGGGAGTTCGCTCACATCCCTCGCACGAGAACCCACGCGTACCTCGGGGCGCGCGGAAACAACCAGTGACCCGAGAGCGCTGCGTCCGGTGGAATCGAGACCGTCCGAGGGCGCCGACTCGGTCTCGTCAGCTACATTCGACGGAGGCGACAATACCCCTGCTCGGGCTGAAGTCCACTATGTCTTCCCCCGCTGCGTCGACGCAAAAGGCCATCCCTCACCACACGCGCGCCCCGGCCCGCTCGAAAGCCCCGATTCGGGAGTCTTTCGTCTACAACGTGAACGTTCGGGACGTGATGAGCCGTCAGCCGATTACGGTGGGGCCGGATGCGACCCTGCTCGACGCCCTCGTGCTGATGCGGGGACAGAAGGTCTCCGGGTTACCGGTGGTGGAAGAGGACGGTCGACTCGTCGGGGTCCTCAGTCAACGGGACGTCGCCCGGACGCTGAAGAGCGCGGGGGGAATTCCGGAAGTGGTCGGACTCTTCGACCTCTTGATGTTCGGGCTTTCGGAGGACTCGGGCGTCAACGTTCAAGTGCTACGTCGGATCCTCGAGGAAACGAACGTGCGAGATGCGATGTCGAGCCCTCCCATCTTCCTCGCGTCCAACGCCCCCCTCGAGCTCGCGGCGGAGATGATGCGCGAGAACGACATCAACCGCATTCCGGTCATGCACGGGGACCGTCTCATCGGGATCGTCACCCGAAACGACCTCGTGCGAGCCCTCGTTCATTCGTGAACTTTCCCCCCCGCGGCGGGGGACACGACGGCCGCCCCTTCAGGTTGGGCGAGTGCTGGACGACACCGCGGCGACGACGTGTACCGGAACTCGCGCCTCTCGAAAGATACGGCTCACCGGACAGAGCTCGAGGGCGGCCCGCAACGCGGCATCGACCTCGCTGCGCTCCGCGCGGGTCCGCAACCGAAGGGTCCCATGAAGGCCCCCTTCGGAACTTGTCGGAGGGTCCCCTTCGACCACCAGGGTGAGTCCCGAGAAATCCAAGTGTCGCTTGCGTGCGACCTGGGCGAACGTCGAAGCGAGACTGCCGACCAACGCGAGCGCTGAGAGCTCGAGCGGAGTGGTTCCCGCGCTCGAGCCGCCTTCCTCCGGCGGAAGGTCGATCAGCACGGAATGCGCCCGGCCGTCCTCGAGAAGGAACTCGTGTCCTTTCCGCCACGTCGCGACGGCTTGCATCGACCTAGCCTAGGAATGGGGTCGGAAGAACGAGCCGTGAAACCGGGCTGACCTCCGAAGCTCCTTACTCGGCGGAGACCAAATGGCCCGGGAGGTGGGAGGGCCTCGGGCGTTCGAAGACGAGGACATAGTGCGAGGGTCCCAGCTCGAAGGAATCGACCCGCACCAACCCGTGGGTCCGCAGGGCCGCCGTGGCCTCGGCGATGGACAGTCGATGCTGGACCGGAGGTCCCTCGGGTGTTTCTTCCTTCTTCCAATCCACGTCAACGAACCGGCCGCCGGGCCGCAGCAAACGAACGGCCTCCCCGACGGTTTTTGGAGGGATCCCGTGGAACACGTTCGCGAGCAGAACGACATCGGCGAGAGCGTCCTCGATCGGGATATGTGTCGGAGTCGAGAGCACCGGCTCCACGTTGCGGATCCGGCGCGCGTCGGCCTTCTCCCGAAGGAGCTCCACGAGTTCCTCGGAGACATCGACCGCGTAGACGCGTCCCTTCGCCCCGACCACGGTGGCCGCGGGAAACGCGAAGAACCCCGACCCGGCACCCACGTCGGCGACCACATCCCCCGCTTGGAGACCGACGCGACGCCAGAGTCCGTCCGGGTTCTGGTTCGCCCGTCGCTCGGGCGATTCGAGGACGGCGACGGCGTCCGCCCGGGTCCACTTCGCTTCGTGCATCCGGCGGTGATCCGGGGGCCTCTTCTTCCCGATCGGATGGGCACGCCCGTGCGTCGGGGACGAGCCGGTTTGACGGCGGGCGGATGACGGTCGTGTCGAAAT
>Ga0209415_10006301_pt1 | contig 21154 bp, 20 predicted proteins | sample PeaSoiSIISIP2007_FD_187696 | JGI IMG/M metagenome (GOLD analysis project Ga0209415, IMG submission 187696) | Peat soil microbial communities from Weissenstadt, Germany - SII-SIP-2007 (SPAdes) (version 2) | ecosystem: Environmental > Terrestrial > Soil > Wetlands > Peat | place: Germany...
AGAGGAGTGATCCCATGACGACGCTGAAGGTGGGCATCGCCAGCTACGAAGAGATGAAGGCGCGCACCATGTCCGTCACGCGCGGCGAGCGTCGTGTCGCACCGAACGAGCCGAACGTTTGGTTCACCTCGACCGAGTCGTTCGCCAAGGTGCTCTCCGCTCGCAATCGCGAGCTGCTGCGCGTGATTGCCGAGAAGCGCCCGGCTCGCTGGACGAACTGGCCCGCATCACGGGCAAGGCCAAGTCCAACCTGTCGCGCACGCTGCGGACCATGGAAGGCTATGGCCTGGTCCGCCTCGAACGCGGCGAGCGCGGCCGTATCACACCGAAGGTGATGCACGACCGGGTCGAACTGGACCTGCCGCTCACACTGTCGCGCAGGGCGAGCTAAACCATGACCGTTTTGGCGCGGGCAAGCCGGCCGCTCCGGCTTGCTTACGGAGACGAGCCTGACCGCCGCGGCCGGCGTAAAACCGGCTACGCCCGGCGTTCGCAGTCCTGTTCTGGACTGGCGGAGGGAGAGGGATTCGAACCCTCGATACGGTTTCCCGTATACACGCTTTCCAAGCGTGCGCCTTCAGCCGCTCGGCCACCCCTCCGCGGCGACGCAACCGAGGCCGCAGTGGCCGGCACTATAGCGGCGGCGAATCGGCTGACAAGCGAGCGGCGACGTCCAGCCGATGTCCGGTCCAGGTCGCGCACGGTCCGTCGGGCGCGACCTGGCCCTCCGAACTGGGCCCGAGCCGCGCTTAGGCCCCGCCCGCCGCGTTGCCTGGGCGGCGCGTTCCGGATATGAGTTCCGCCGTCATGATCCGGTTCACCCTGCGTTTCATCGGGCTGTGGATTCTCGCCGTCGCGTTCATCGCGCTGGTGCGCGACGGCACGAAGACGATCGCCGGCAACGACCTCTTCTTCGCCCGGCTCCGCGACGACTGGTACAATCTGAGCCCCAACAGCCTGGAACGGCTGCAGCAGGCCGCCGAACGGGTGGCCGATTGGCTGTGGAACCCGGTCATCCAGGCCATCCTCGACAAACCGACCTGGCTGGTGCTGGGGATTCTGGGATCGTTTCTCGTGCTCCTGGGCCGCAAGAAGAAGCGGCTGATCGGCTACGCCCGCGATTGAGCATTTCCCGGAAAATGCCTGCCCCGGACTTGATCCGGGGTGGACTCCGGTTTTCCGAAAGGAAATGCGACAGACATCGAAGCTGGAGCGCTTTCCGCTCACGACCCGCGAGATTTCATGGTCAACCGCATCGGAAAGCGCTCTAGCGCGCCCGGCGCTCGCGGGTTCGTGATCCGGCCGCACCGATCGCGGCCCGCGCCGTCGCAGCCCGGCAGGTGCAGCGGCCTTGCCGCAGCATTATATTGGCGGCATCGACAACGGGAGACGGCACATGTTTGGCTTCAAGAAGAAAGTGGAAATGCCGGACGCCGCCGATGCGCTGCCGGGCCGGCCGACGCCGATTCGGACCGCGCAGGCGCATTTCGTCAATCACCATCCGCTGAAAGGTCCGTACCCGCAGGGCTTGGAGACCGCGATTTTCGGCATGGGCTGCTTCTGGGGCGCGGAGCGCAAGTTCTGGGAGCTCGGCGACGGCGTCTTCGTCACCGCGGTCGGCTATGCGGCGGGGCACACGCCGAACCCGACCTACGAGGAGGTGTGCAGCGGGCAGACCGGTCACAACGAGGTCGTGATGGTGGTCTACGATCCGGCGAAGATCTCCTACGAGCGGCTGCTCAAGACCTTCTGGGAGAACCACGACCCGACCCAGGGCATGCGCCAGGGCAACGACGTCGGCACCCAGTATCGCTCCGCCATCTATGTGACGAGCCCGGCGCAGCGCGCCGCCGCCGAAGCCTCCAAGGCCGCCTACGGCAAGGCGCTGGCCGCCGGCCGCATGGGGCCGATCACCACCGAGATCCTCGACGCGCCGCCGTTCTACTTCGCCGAGGACTATCACCAGCAGTACCTGGCGAAGAACCCGTCCGGCTATTGCGGGCTCGGCGGAACCGGGGTGGCGTGCCCGATCGGCGCCGGCGTCCGGGCGGCGTGAGCGGGCGGGCCTCGGGCTCACGCGACCGAGCCTGGCGCTGCGTCGAAATCCGCCGGGAAAGGCTGGCCGAGCTTCAGAATGGCGCTCGACCGCATTGCCGGCCTGCCGTCGGCGGTCACGATGCATTGGGTAAAGAGCAGGCTTCGGGTCATGCGCAGGATCTGCCCGCGGCCCTCGACCCATGAGCCCAAGGGGGCCGGCGCAAGGAAATCCGACGCCAGGCTGACGGTCGGGAGAAAGCGGCCGATCCGGGCCGCGACGTTCGCCCCGACCGCCATGGTCATGTCCGCGAAGGTGGACAGCATCCCGCCATGGCAGATGCCGATCGGGTTGCAATGGCGCCGCTCGACGCGGAACCCCAGCACCATCTCGGTGCCCTCGCGCTTGCCGTGAAGCGGTCCGACGATGCCGAGGAATTCGTCGCTGCCGCCAAGGGTGAGCGGGCGGAAGCCAGCCGGTGCGTCACCCGCCGGTGGCGACTGTGGTGAGGGGACCTCGTTCATGCGTCGTCTCGGGCTTTGGGGGTGAGGGCGCGCAGGGCAGTCGCGGGCGGCTCGATGGGCGCAAGGCATGGCACGGAACTCGCGCCCTCGTCGAGATGGCCGGGCTACCAGGGCGGCTCATGGCTGGCCTGCTTACGCGGGCGTTGAAATTTCCGCCGCGAGAGCCGATGTCTCTCCTTTCCAACGATGCGCCGGATCGCCGGGGCACTTCCGGGATCGCTGGCCGATGAACTCCCCCACGCTCACCCCTTTCGAACGACCTCGGCTGGCGCATGCCGAGATCCGCACCATCGTGCTCGGCATCCTGCTCGCCATGTTCCTCGGCGCGCTCGACCAGACGATCGTGGCGACCGCCCTGCCGACCATCGGGCGCGACCTCGCCGACGTCGAGAACCTGTCCTGGGTGGTGAGCGCCTATCTGCTCACCTCGACGGCGGTCACGCCGCTCTACGGCAAGCTCAGCGACATCCACGGCCGCCGCGCCATGCTGCTGGTGGCGATCGCGATCTTCCTCATCGGCTCGGTCGCCGCCGCGCTCGCTCCGACGATGACGGTGCTGATCATCGCCCGCGCGCTGCAGGGGCTCGGCGGTGGCGGCCTGTTGTCGCTGGCGCAGACCATCATCGGCGACATCGTCTCGCCGCTCGAGCGCGGCCGCTACCAGGGGCTGATCGGCACGGTGTTCGCGGCGGCCAGCGTCGGCGGCCCGCTGCTCGGAGGCGTGCTCGCCCAGCACCTGCACTGGTCGTTCATCTTCTGGATCAACCTGCCGATCGGGCTCGCCGCCTTCCTGATGACCAACAGCGTGCTCAAGCGCCTGCCGCGGCACGAGCGGCCGCACCGACTCGACGTCGGCGGCGCGCTGCTGATGATGCTCGCCACCACGGCGCTGCTGCTGGCGCTGACCTGGGGCGGCGCGCGCTTTGCCTGGTCATCGCCGACGATCCTCGCCCTGCTCGGCGGCTCGGCGGCGTTCTGGGTGCTGTTCGTCGTCCGCCTGGTCACCGCCCGTGAGCCGTTCCTGCCGCTCACCCTGCTGCTCAACCCGGTGGTCGGCATCGGCACCGCGTCGGTGACCTGCGTGTTCGGCACCATGATCGGGTTGGCGATCTTCGTGCCGCTGTATTTCGAGGTGGCGCGCGGGCTGACCGCGAGCGAATCCGGCCTGGCGCTCATCCCGCTGATGGGCGGCACGGTGGTCGGATCGACCTTCAGCGGGCGCGCCATGACCCACGTGCGCCGCTACAAGCGCATGCCCGTCGTCGGGCTCGCGGCGGCGATCGTGGCGCTGGCGCTGCTCGCCGCGGGGCCGATGCGGCTGCCCATCGCGCTGGTGTGCGTGGTACTCGGCGTCGTCGGACTCGGCCTCGGCAGCGTGTTTCCCATCACCACCGTGTCGGTGCAGAACGCCGTGCTGCCATGGCAGCTCGGCACCGCGACCGGTGCGATGAATTTCTTCCGCCAGCTCGGCGGCGCGCTGATCGTGGCATTGTTCGGCGCTATCGTGCTCGGCGGCGCCGGCGGCGGGCACCAGGGGCTGACGGTGGAAGCGCTCGCCGCCACGGCCGGCCGCGGCACCGATTTCGGCGGGATCTTCCGCTGGGTGTTCGCGGCGGCGGCCCTGCTGCTGTGCGCCGGGCTCGCGCTGCTCGTCGCCATGGAGGAACGCCCGCTGCGCGGCTCCGCCTCGCCGGCCCCGGCCGAGTAAGCTCCCGCGACGTGACCCTGGAGGCAACCATGTCCAAGACGCTGGTTCAGGAAGAGTTCGGCAAGACCGCGCAGCACTACCTCACCAGCAAGCCACACGCGCAAGGCAAGAGCCTGGAGCGGCTGGTCGAGCTGACGCAACCGCGCCCCGACTGGCGCGTGCTCGATGTGGCGACCGGCGCCGGCCACACCGCCTACGCGTTCGCGCCGCACGTGGCGCGGCTGTGGGCGACCGACGTCACCGACGAGATGCTCGACCTGGTGCGCGGCGAGATCGTGAAGCGCAAGCTTGCCAACGTCCGCGTCGCCCACGCCAAGGCCGAGGCGCTGCCGTTCGAGGACGAGAGCTTCGATCTCGTCACTTGCCGCATTGCGCCGCACCACTTCGACAGCATCGCGCTGTTCCTCGACGAGACCCGGCGGGTGCTGAAACCGGGCGGCACCCTGGCGCTGGTCGACAATGTCGTGCCCGAAGGCAGCGTCGGCGACTACGTCAACGCCTTCGAGCGCCTGCGCGACCCGAGCCACCTGCGCGCCTGGCCGATGGCCGAATGGCGCACCGCGCTCGGCGCCCACGGGTTCTCGATCGCCCACGAGGAGCAGATGCCGAAGCAGATGGAGTTCGCCAGCTGGGCGGGGCGGCATGATGCCGTCATGCAGGCGATGCTGCGGGCGATGCTGACCGAGGTGACGCCTGCGGCGCGGGCGTTCCTGGCCCCCGAAGGCGCCGTGGACAAGCTCGGCTTCCGCCTCAGCGAAGGCGTGTTCATCGCCCGCCGCGGGTGAACGCGCCGCGCCGGCCGCGCGCCGGCGCATGCCTTACCCAACCGGATGCAATTCCGGTATTCTGCACCGTTCGGTATCCAACGAGCGGGGGCAACCACCATGAAACGGACCACCACGCGGCGCGACGTCGTGAAGGGCCTGGCCGCGTCCGCGATCCTGGCGCCGGCGGTATTTGCCGAGTCGCGCGCCCGCGCGGCGCTGCCCGACCTGCCCAACCTGCCGGAGAGCGAGGCGCTGCTGCTGCGGCCGCAGGACGCCCAGTTCGCGGCCTTTCAGCCGGCCTTCAACGCGCGTGTCATGGTCACGCCCGAGTTGCGAGCGCTGTGCAAGACCCAGAATGCGGTCGCGGTCGTGCTCGACTGGTCCCGTACCAACAATCTCGGCTTCGCGCTGCGCAGCGGCGGGCACTGCTACGAGGGACTGTCGGAGAGCGCGAGCGTGGTGGTCGACACCCGCATGATCAACCAGATCACGGTGGACAATGCCAAGCATACGGTGACGGTCGGCTCGGGGGCCACGCTCGGCGCCATCTACAGGAAGACGGGCGCGCTCGGGTTCGCTATTCCCGCCGGCAGTTGCCCGACGGTCGGCGTATCCGGCCACGTGCTCGGCGGCGGCTACGGCTTCCTCGGCCGGCCGCTCGGGCTCGCCTGCGACAGCCTGCAGGCGGTGTCGCTGATCGATCCGCACGGACAGGCGGTCGAGGCCGACGCCCAGCAGCACCCCGATCTGTTCTGGGCGTGCCGTGGCGGCGGCGGCGGCTCGTTCGGCGCGGCGACCTCCTTCCGCTTCCAGATGCACGCGGTGCCCCAGGTGGCGACCTTCGGGATCAGCTGGCTGCTGCCGCCCGCGCGCGCGGCACGGATCTTCAAGACCTGGCAGGCCTGGGCGCCGCAGGCGCCGAATCCGATCAATGCGCTGTTCCGCTTCAGCCGGCACGCGAACGGCAATCTCGATCTGCGCTGCTTCGGCCAGTCCACCGGCAGCGTGAGCCAGCTCAAACGCGAACTCAAGGCGCTGTCGTCGAACCCCGACATCAAGGTCATGTCGTTCTTCGCCAGCGTCAACCACTTTGCCGGGCCGGACGGCTGGACCTTCCAGTCGGTGACGATGAAGGGGAAGTCCGACTACGTGATGACGCCGCTCGGCGACGACGGGATCCTGGCGCTGATGGAGGGAGTCGCGACGCGCAGCGGCATCACGGTGATCTGCGATCCCTACGGCGGCGCGATCGGCGCAACGGCGCCCGACGCCTCCGCGTTCGCCCATCGCGCCGGCACGCTGTACTGCATCCAGTACGCGTCGGTGTGGTCGGGCGGCAACGACGCCAGACACCTGGAGGACATGGCCAGCCTCTACGCCGCGATGCGGCCGTTCATGACGGGCGCAGCCTATGTGAACTACTGCGAAGTCGATCTCGCCGACTGGCCGAACGCCTACTGGGGCAGCAATCTTCCGCGGCTCAAGCAGATCAAGGCGGCATTCGACCCCGACAACGTCTTCCGCCACGCCCTGAGCATCCCGCTGGCGTAGGGTTTGATCCTTACGAGGCGGGGGACGGCGCCGGCTTCCGGCTCGGCCTGCGGATCGATGCGCGCCACGTCAACTCGCGGGGGTTCCGCCACGGCGGCGTCCAGGCGGCGCTGGCCGACGTCCATCTCGGCCGGATGGCGGCGATGACCGCCACGCCGTCGTTGCCGCTGGTCACTTGGCCGAGAACGGGATGAAACCGTCGCGGTTGGGCATGCGCACCTGCGGCAGCGTCCGGGCGTCCATCACATCACCCTCCTCGATGATGCGGTTCTGCTGCAGCAGATAGGCGACCACCGCGTACACTTCGTCGTCGGTCAGTGATTTCGATTCGTTGAGCGGCATGGCGCGTCGCACGCAATCGAAGATGGTCGTCGCGTACGGCCAGTAGCTGCCGATCGTCTTCACCGGCGCATCACCGGCGAGCGTCCCCTGTCCGCCGACCAGCCGGTCGTTGGGCTTGCCGCCACCGTTCTCGCCGTGACAGGCCGCGCATTTGGCGGCGAACACGGCTTCGCCCTGGCGCGGCGTGCCGCTCCCGGCCGGCAGGCCGCTGCCGTCGGGACCGATGCTGATGTCCCAGGCGGCGATCTCGTCCGGCGTCGCGACGTGGCCGAGGTTCTGGCCTGCGGCCGAAGCGGCGCCGCACAGGACGAGCCCAAACGTTGCGGCAAGCAGGCGGTCACGCATAGACATGCCTGACCTCGCCGGCGCCGGACACCTCCCAGCTGGCGATCCCGTTGAAGTGATACTGCGCCACGGGGCCGCGCTCCTCCATGAGCTTCGCCCGCGTCGGCTGCACGTTGCCGGCTTCGTCGGTCGAGCGGCTCTGCAGGATGGCGGCGCCGCCGTTCCAGCGCCACGGGATGCGGAACCGGGTCAGCGCCTTGGCCAGCACCGGCTCCTGCAGCGCCGCCGGCGCAAAGCTCGTGCCGCCGTCGGCCGACACCTCGACCTTGACGATGCGCCCGTAGCCCGACCAGGCGAGGCCGGAGATCTCGTAGAGCCCGGGCTCGCGCAAGGCGAGCCCGGGCGACGGATGTGTGATGATCGACTTGATCTCCTGCGGAAAGCAGAACTGCAGCGCGGTGCCGTCGCGGCGCAGGATGGTGTATTTGGAGGTCTCGTCCCGGGTCATGGTCGGCGCCTCGGTCAGCTTGATCCGGCGCAGCCATTTGACGTTGGTGTTGCCCTCGTAGCCCGGCAGCAGCAGCCGCAGCGGATAGCCGTTCGACGGCCGCACCCGTTCGCCGTTCTGGTAGAGCGCGACCATGGCGTCGTCCATCGCCTTGGCCAGCGGCACGCTGCGGCTCATCCCGGACGCGTCGGCGCCTTCCGCCAGGATCCACTGGGCCCTGGGGTCGACGCCCGCCTCCTCGAGCAGCGTCGCGAGCCGGATGCCGGTCCATTCGGCGCAGGACAGCAGGCCGTGCAGGCCTTGCACGCCGAGCGCGGCCGGCTCCTTCTGGTAGAGCGAGCCGCTGTTGCCGGCGCATTCGATGAAGCAGATGCGCGACTCCATCGGGTAGCGCGCCAGCGCCTCGAGGGTGAAGACGAGCGGACGCTTCACCAGGCCGTGGATCAGCAACCGGTGCGCGTCGGGATCGATCTCCGGGATGCCGCTGTGATGGCGCTCGAAATGCAGGCCGTTGGGCGTGATCATGCCGGCCAGCAGATGGTGCGGCGTGCGCGACGCGCCGGTGCCGGGGGCACCGGGCAATGAGGCGGCGATCCTTGCGACCTTGCCCTCGTGCGGCGACGGCTGGCCGTAACCGGCGAGCGGCAAACCCGGTGTCCTCATCCAGGGCTCGATCGGCAGACCGTCCGCGTGGGAAACGCCGGGCAGCGTGGCGCCGATCGCGGCGCCGAGCAGGACGCGACGATCGAGCAGGCCGTTTCCGGCGGCGGCATCGGGCTGCTGCTTGCTCGTCATCGGGTTCTCCTTGTGACATCTCGTAGCCCGCATGAAGCGCAGCGCAATGCGGGAGCCGCCATGCAGGCAGCACCGCCCCCGGATTTCATCCGGGCCACGATCTTGCGACCTTCCGCGAGCCGGTCACGGCTCGACGATGACCTGACCATACATCCACGGATGTGGCGCGCAGATGTAGTAGTGGATGCCCGGCTTGCGGAAGGTGACGGTCTTCGACTCGCCCTTCGCCAGCAGCCCGGTGGTCCACTCGGGCTGATTCAGCGACGTCGCGTTATGGGGAATATCCCCCACATTGGTGAACGTCACCGGAGTCCCGGCCTTGACGCGCGTGCGCGCCGGCCAGAACGCATATTCCACATTGTTGTCGCCGATCTTGACGGCATCGACGCCCGGCGCGATCGGCCCGGTCGGACCCGCGACGCTGGCGGGCGGCGGTGGCGGCCACAGCGGGCTCAGCCGTCCGTTCAGCGAAAACACCCACACGGCGTCGCCATAGGAACTGCCTTGCAGCTGATTGCCGCCGGTCGCGATGGCGACATACTCGTCGCCGTCGACCTCGTACACCACCGGAGGTGCATCGGCACCGAAGCCGGTCTGGAACCGCCACAGCTCGGCGCCGGTCCTGGCATCGAGCGCCAGCACATTGCCGTCGGGGTCGCCGCGGAAGACCAGGCCGCCCGCCGTGACGGTGGAGCCGCCCCCGCCGCCGAGCCGATAAGGGGTCTTGTGCTGCCAGGCGATCTTGTTGGTGCGGCTGTCGATCGCCGTGAAGGTGCCGGTCATCGGCGAGCCGATCGGCGCGGACTGCGTGCCGCCGACATAGCGCAACCCGCGCAGGTACTTGTCGCCGAACCGGGTGAATGCGCTGGTGCGCACCGTGCCCGGGACATAGAAATAGCCGGTGTCGGGGCTGTAGGGCATCGGCGACCAGTTGGTGCCGCCGACCCCGGAGGGCTGGATCAGCACCGGTGTCTCCCAGAACGGCTCGAAGATGCAGCCGGCCTTGTCGTAGCCCGGCAGCGGCTCGTCGGCGCACTGCGGCACCGTGGCGTCGCCGATCGGATAAGGTTGCGTCCTGGCGGTCTTCTGCCGCGGCTCCTGCGGAACAGGACGCTCCTCGATGCCGATCAGCGGTTTGCCGTTGGTGCGGTCGAGCATGTAGACCCAGCCGGTGCGGCCGGCCTCCGCGATCCCCTTGCGCGGCTCGCCGTTGATCACGGCGTCGAACAGCACCACCGGGCTCGCGGCGTCATAGTCCCAGATGTCGTGATGCACCTGCTGGAAGTGCCACGCATAGGTGCCGGTCTTGGCGTTGAGCGCGACCAGCGAGGTACAGAACAGATTGTCGCCCTCGCGCATCGAGCCGTCGTAGTCCGGCCCGCAATTGCCGACCGCGAAGTAGACGAGACCGAGCTCCGGATCGAGCGCCGGCGTGTTCCAGATGGTGGCGCCGCCACGCATCGCATGGTCGGTGCCGGCCGGCCAGGTGTCGCTGCCGACCTCGCCCGGCCCGGGCAGCGTGAACCACCGCCACAGGATGGCGCCGGTCCTGGCGTCGAGCGCGGTCAGGCGGCCGCGCACCCCGAACTCGCCACCGGTGATGCCGCTGTAGATGACGCCGTCATAGTAGAGCGGCGCGCTGGTGATGCCGTAGCCGTTCTGCCATGACTCGATCGGGGTCTTCCACGCGACCTTGCCGCTCTTGATGTCGAGCGCCACGACGTTGCCGTCGAGCTGGCCGAGGTAGACGTGCCCCTCGCCCATGGCGAGGCCGCGGTTCACCCAGCCGCAGCATACGGTCGAAATCTTCTGATCGATGCCGGACCAGTATTCCCATCTGATGGCGCCGGTCCTGGCATCGAGCGCGAACACGTCGTCGTTGCCGGTGACGACATACATGATGCCGTCCTTCACCAGCGGCGAGGCCTCCAGCGAATACTTGCCGCCGAAGCCGGAGCCCTTGAGGCGCGTCATCCACGCGCCCTTGAGCTGCTTGACGTTGGTCGTATCGATCTGCTTGAGCGTCGAGTAGCGCTGATTGGTCAGGTTGCCGCCGTTGGTGACCCAGTCCTTGCCGATCGGGCTGCGCAGCAGTCGGTCCATCTCCGGGTCGGCCGCACGCGCCTGACCCGCCAGGAACAAGGCGGCGAGAGCAAGACATAGGCTCAGTTGCCGCCAACGGCGTCGCATGGTGGCCTCCTCCCGGTTACGGCTGGCTTGCCGCCAGGTTCGTCCGGAGCCTAGCGCAAGCCGACGCGACCCTCCAGCAATGTTCCCTGCACGAAACCGGTGCGCCGCCCAGAGCAGGTGCGACCGAGAATCGCGGATGCTCAGTGCGCGACCGGCCCGCCCGTGAGCGATGCACGCTCCGAGATCTCGATCCAGTTGCCATCGGGATCGCGCACGAAGGAGATGCGCGCCGTGGTCCCTAGCGTGGTCGGCGGCCGGCCCTCGGTGGCGCCGAGCCGCAGCAGGCGCGCATGCTCGGCATCGCAGTCTCGCACCTGGATGGTGAGATAGCGAAGGCCCAGCGCCTGAATCGGGCCGGCTCGCACCGGCTTCGGCGACGGCTCGATGAGCACGAGGGAATCGCCCAGGCTCAGCGCATCCTCCGCGGTCGGCACCAGCCCGAGCACCACGCCGTAAAAGCGCCGCGCCTCCTTGAGGTCGGTCGCCGCGACGGTCACGGCAATCCCGTCGACCCCGCGAAAGCCCTTGGGCACCAGGATCACGACATTGCGGTCCGGATCGGCGAGCGGTCGCGGTTCGGCGAGACCGGCCATGGCGATCATCAGCCCGCGATATCCAGACGGAGAACCGGCAGACAGCGGCTCGCGCGCGTCGTTGACTTTCACGACCGAGCCATGGGCGCCGAAGCGATGCTGCTGCACGCCGCCGCCGAGCTTGAGCATGTGGTCATACGCAAGCCCGACATCGTCGCGCCAGAACCGCAGCTGCGCGTCGCGGTTGTTGGTGAACAGTCCGACGTCGAGATGCGGCTTGGCGAGGTCCATGGCGGCCAGCATCTTCAGCGCCCGGCGGCAGTGAGCTCGCCGGCCGGGATGAACAGCTCGGAGACGCCGTAGCCGGCCTCGGCCGGGATCTGCAGCGTGCGGCTGCCGTCGGGGTTGCGTCGGACCTTCGGCATCACGGTGACGATCGCGGATGCGCGCGCGGACGCGACGGCATCGGCGACCGTGGCCGAGCCGGCGAGCTTCTGCAGGTTGAGCCGGGTCGCCGGCACGATCGAGCGCCTGCCTTCCTTGGCGTCGCGCAGCGCGTCGGCCGGCCGGATCCAGAATCCCTCGGTGGACTCGGAGCCGTCATGGGCGCCGGCCTGCTCGACCGGCGCCGTCACCAGAAAAAAGTGAGTGTCGAACCGCTTGGGCAGGCCGATCGGCGTGATCCAATGCGCAAAGCGCACCAGCAGATCCGTGGCAAGCGTCAGGTCGGCGTCGCGGATGAGGTCGATGAAGTGCGCCTGCTCGCCGGCGGCACGGTCGGCGAGCACGATCCGGTGAGCCTCGCCGGCGTCGACCAGGGCGTCGCTGCCGCGCCGGCGGGCGATCAGGATGCCGGCCTCCTCGAACGTCTCGCGCAACGCCGCAATAGCGAACGAGCGGTCGAGCTGGCCGGACGGCGCCACGGCGACGAGATCGTCCCATGCGGGATCGGCGTCGTCGTCGTCGACCTTGCCACCCGGGAACACCAGCGCCCCGGACGCGAAGTCGATCTCGTGATGGCGCACCACCATGAACACCTCGATCCCGTTGGCGCCGTCGCGCAGGATTAGCGCGGTGGCGGCGGGGCGGGCGGGCACGTCGGTCGGCGTCGGCTTCTTGTCGGACACGGGGAACCCTCGTTGCGGCGGACGGTCGCTGCTCGGGGCGCCCGACCGTGCCGTTGTAGCGAACCGGCGCCGTGGGGTCGATGATTCGATGTTCGTCGCATCTCCTTTCGCAAAACCGGTGTCCACCCCGGATCAAGTCCGGGACAGGCTTTTTCCGGGAAATGCTCTTAATCCTCCATGGTGAGGAGGGCGGCGTTGCCGCCGGCGGCGGCGGTGTTGACCGTGACGGTCTGCTCGGTGACGAAGCGTGGCAGATAGTGCGGGCCGCCGGCCTTCGGGCCGGTGCCGGACAGACCACATCCGCCGAACGGCTGCACGCCGACCACGGCGCCGATCATATTGCGGTTGACGTAGACGTTGCCGACCGGGAGCCGGTCGACGATGCGCTCGACCGTGGTGCCGATGCGCGAATGGATGCCGAGCGTGAGGCCGTAGCCGGTCGCCGCGACGGCGTCGAGCACGCCATCGAGCGCTTCGGCCGGAAAGCGCGCGACGTGGAGGATCGGGCCGAACACCTCGGCACCGAGCGCAGCCGGCGACGCGATCTCGAGCACGTGCGGGGCAACGAAATGGCCGCGCGTCGGAGCCTGTCCGGCATGGTGCAGGCGCGCCGACAGCGTCATCGCGGCGAGCCAGCCTTCGAGCCGGTCCTGCGCCTCCTGGTCGATCACCGGACCCACGTGGGTAGCGGGATCGCGCGGGTCGCCGACGCTGAGCTCCCGCGCGGCACCGACGATCATCTCGATCATGCGGTCGGCGACGTCCTCCTGCAGGCACAGCAGCCGGAGCGCCGAGCAGCGCTGGCCGGCAGAGCGGAACGCCGAGGTGACAACGTCGTCCGCCACCTGCTCGGGCAGCGCCGTGGCATCGACGATCATCGCGTTGATGCCGCCGGTCTCGGCGATCAGCGGCACGATCGGCCCGTCCTTGGCGGCGAGCGCGCGGTTGATCAGGCGCGCGACCTCGGTCGATCCGGTGAACACCACGCCGTCGATGTCCGCGTGCGCGACCAGCCGGGCGCCGACCCGGCCGTCGCCGGGAACGAGATGCAGGGCCGCGACCGGAACGCCGGCCGCATGCAGGATGCGCACCGCCGCCGCGGCAATCAGCGGGGTCTGCTCGGCGGGCTTGGCCACCACCGCATTGCCGGCGGCGAGCGCCGCCGCGACCTGGCCGAGAAAGATCGCCAGCGGAAAGTTCCACGGCGAGACGGCGACGAACACGCCGCGGCCGCGCAGCCCGAGCTGGTTGGACTCGCCGGTCGGACCCGGCAGCGACAGCTGCTCGCCGAGCAGCCGGTTTCCTTCCGCCGCGTAGTAGCGGCAGAAGTCGACCGCCTCGCGCACCTCGGACACTGCATCGTCGATGGTCTTTCCGGCCTCGACCTGGAGCAGGTGGATGAGAGCGCCGCGCTCGGCCTCGAGCCGGTCCGCGGCCGCCTCGAGCACGGCGGCGCGGCGCTGCATCGGGGTGCGGCTCCAGGCGGCAAAGCCGATCCGCGCGGCCGCGACGGCGCGGTCGGCAGTGGCGTCGTCGGCGTCGCTCACCCGGCCGACGATGATCGCCCGGTCGATCGGGCTGGTCGCCGTGCGCCAGATGCCGCCCGGCGTCTCGCCGTCGATGATCGGCGCCGCCACCGCGTCCGGCCGCGCCCCGTCGCGGATCTCGTCGAGCAGCGCGTGGAGCGACGCGCGATGACCGAACTCGACGCCGCGCGAGTTGCTCCGGACCGAAGCAAACAGATCGCGCGGCCGCGGCAGAAGTGGATGACGCGCCGCGGCAGCCGTGCCGATCAAGTCGGAGGGACGCCTGAGCAGGTCGTCCACCGGCACGTCGGGATCGGCGGCGACCGACACGAACGACGAGTTGGCGCCGTTCTCCAGAAGGCGCCGGACCAGATAGGCCAGCAGGTCGCGATGGCCGCCGACCGGCGCGTAGGTGCGGCAGGCGGCGCCCGGCCGGTCGGCCAGGAGCTTGCCGTAGAGCGCCTCGCCCATGCCGTGCAGGCGCTGAAACTCGAAACCTTCCACGCCACCGGCGCGCTCGATGATCGACGCCACGGTGAGCGCGTTGTGGGTGGCGAACTGCGGGTAGAGCCGCGGGCGCAGCCGCAGCAGCTGGTCGGCGCAGGCCATGTAGTTGAGATCGGTCATCGCCTTGCGGGTGAACACCGGATAGTCGGCCAGCCCGCGCTCCTGCGCGCGCTTGATCTCGGTGTCCCAGTAGGCGCCCTTGACCAGGCGGACCATCAGGCGGCGGCCGTGGGACGCGGCAAGCTCAGCCGCCCAGTCGATCACGGCGCCGGCGCGCTTCTGATAGCTCTGGACCGCCAGGCCAAAGCCGTCCCAGCCGTCGAGCAGACCGTTGCGGCACGCGGCCTCCACCACGTCGAGCGAGAGCTCCAGCCGGTCCGCCTCCTCGGCGTCCACGGTGAAATTCATGTCGTGGGACTTCGCCTTGGCGGCGAGGTCGGCCAGACGCGGAACCAGATCGGCGAGCACGCGGACGCGATTGAGCGCCTCGTAGCGCGGGTGCAGCGCCGACAGCTTCACCGAGATGCCGGGCCGGTCGGGCAGTGCCGCGTTGCCGGCCGCGCTTCCGATCGCGTCGATCGCCGCCGCGTAGGACGCGAAGTAGCGGCGGGCATCGGCTTCGGTGCGGGCGCCCTCGCCGAGCATGTCGAAGGAATAGCGATAGGTCTGGCCGTGGTGGGCCCGGGCACGGCGCAACGCGTCTGCGATCGTCTCGCCGAGCACGAAGTGGTCGCCGAGCACGCGCATCGCCTGCCGGGTCGCGACCCGCACCACCGGCAGCCCGAGCCGCTTGACCAGCTGGCCCAGAATGTTCTCGGGCGTCTCGCCCGGATGGATGATCCGTGCCGTGATCCCGAGCGCCCACGCCGAGGCGTGGACCAGAAAGACATCGGAGCGGGCGTCGTGACGGGCGAAATCGCCCTGCCCGAGCTTGTCCTCGATCAGGCGGTCCGTGGTGGCGGCATCGGGCACCCGGAGCAGCGCCTCGGCGAGCACCATCAGGGCGAGGCCCTCGCGGGTGGAGAGCGCGTACTCGGCGAGCAGCGCCTCGACGCCGCCGAGTCCTCCGGCGCGCGCCCGGATCGCGCCGATCAGGTCGCGGGCGGTGGCATCGATGCGCAGCTCGGCGTCCGGCCCGAGACGGGCGCCGGCGAGCAACCGCCCTGCCAGTGCGCCGTCGTCCTCCGCATAGGGCGCGTCGAAACCAGCCATGGCGGCTCCTGTGGCGATCGCCATCGAGATAATGCCGATCGCGACAGGATTCGATAGACGTCCCGGGCGCGCTTGAATCGCCCAGCGCGTCGTCGCTGGGCTTGTCCGGCGGCCGGCTACGATTCCACCAATGCCCCGAAACAGCGCGCGCGCCGCCAGGGCAGGCGTGAAGACCAGGACAACGACGGTCTCACCGCCCAGGAAGGCCTTGTCCGCCCATCATCTGCTGGTAGCCGTCCTGGCCCATGTATTGCTGGATCTGCTGCTTGTAGCCGCTCTGGCTCAGCTGCTTGTCGATCTGCTGGCCATTCGGCGGCTTCTTCTTTTTCGCCACCAGGATCACGTGGCCGGCTGGTGTCGCGGGCCGAAGCCCCGCCTCGCCGACCGCCGCGGCGCCGGGAACCGACATCGTTGCCAGGATGGCGATCGCCCCCGTGGCTGCGAGCAACCCGTTCGTCTTGCCCATGAGGTTCTCCCGAGAAGATGCCGTCCACCGGCGGCGGCTGCCGTGCCCGACGGTATTATGCGCATTCGCGACCTGTCAGGCAATGCGACGATAAATCAATTCTTGGTTGCGTCGCGAAAGAGGCGCTCGCGACCAAGCGCGAGGTCGACGGCTTCAGGCGGACGTGGCGGCATCCCGGATGCGGCCGGCGACGGCGCGGACCCGGCGCGGCGAGGCCCGCCAGATCGCAATCGCCGAGGCGAGGCTCCAGGCGATGGCGATCCAGAACGCCGATGTGTAGCCGCCGGTCCGGTCGTGCAGCAGGCCGGTGAGCCAGGGGCCGACGGCGCCGCCGGCCAGCGCCCCGAGCATCAGCGTGCCGAAGATCGCGCCGTAATGCCTGCTCTCGAAGATTTCCGCCGGAATGGCGCCGAGCACCGAGGTGATGCCGTAGCCGAGCATTCCCTGCGTCACCACCATCAGATAGAGCAGCGGCACGCTCGGATTGTCGCGCAGCAGCAGCAGTGTCGCATAGGTCACGACGAAGCCGAGGCAGCCGATCGCCCAGACGACCTCGCGCCCGATGCGATCCGACAGATGGCCGAGCGCGATCTGCCCGGGAATGCCGGCGAGACTGACCACGCCGAGCGCCCAGGCGGCGTCGCCGGCTGCGAAACCGACCTCGACCAGATATTTGGTCTGATGCACCTGCACGGCGTACCAGGCAAACAGCGCGCCGAAATATCCCGTGGCGATCCACCAGAAGCGGGCGGTGCGCATCGCGCGGGCGAGCGTCCAGTCGATCGCCGCCCAGGCCGGATCGACGATGTTGGTTCGCCGTCCCGCCGCCGCGGCGGCGTCCTTCGCGCGGTCGCCGTCCGGCGCCAGCCCGAGGTCTTCCGGGCGCCGCCGCAGCAGCAGGTTGAGCGGCGCCGCGATGACGAGCACCAGCACGCCCAACGCCAGGCAGGCGCTGCGCCAGCCGGAACGCTCGATCAGCATCTGCAACGCGGGCAGCAGGACGATCGAACCGACGCCGACGCCGGAAAACGCGATGCTCATGGCGAAGCCGCGCCGGCGCACGAACCAGCTCGGCAGGAACAGCGCCTGCCCGGTATAGCCGAGGCAGACGCTGCCGCCGCCGACCAGCACGCCGAGCGTTCCGTAGATCTGCCACGGCTCGTGCGCCAGCGGGGCGAGCAGCAGACCGGCCACCGTCATGGCGACGCCGAGCTCCATGGTCACCTGCGGTCCGCCGCGATCCATCAGGCGGCCGAGGGACGGGGTGAGCACCGCGGACACCAGGAAGCCGAACGAGAAAGCCCCCGCCGTGACGCCGCGCTCCCAGCCGAACTCGTCGAGGATCGGCGGGAACAGCAGCGAGAAGGCGGTGCGGGCGTTGACGCCGAGCGCCATGGTGACGAAGACGACGGCGACGACGATCCAGCCGTAGAAGAACGGCAGGCGCCTGGCGAGACTGGCGATCATGAACCGGATATGCTCTGGCGGTGAAGCGACGCCCGGTAACCTACAGAGCCTGCCATGAAGCACAATCTCCGTCAGCGACTGCGCGAGCCCCGGCTCGTCTCGGCTCCCGGCGTGTACGACATGATCTCGCTGAGGATCGCCGACCGCATGGGTTTCGAGCTCCTGTACATGACGGGCTACGGCGCGGTCGCGTCCCTGCTCGGCCTGCCAGACGCCGGGCTTGCCACCTATTCTGACATGGTCGGCCGCGTCGGCGCGATGGCCGGGATGGCGACCACGCCGCTGATCGCCGACGGCGACACCGGCTATGGCGGGCTGCTCAACGTCCGCCAGACGGTGCGCGGCTACGAGGCGGCGGGCGCCGCCGGCATCCAGCTCGAGGACCAGGAATTTCCCAAGAAGTGCGGCCATACTCCGGGGCGTCGGGTCATCCCGGCCGCCGACATGGCCAGCAAGATCGCGGTCGCGGCGGAGAGCCGGCACGATCCGGATTTTCTCATCGTGGCGCGCACCGATGCGCGCAGCTCGCTCGGCCTCGATGAGGCCCTGCGCCGCGCCGAGATCTATGCCAGGGCCGGCGCCGACCTGCTGTTCGTGGAATCGCCCGAGAGCGAGGAGGAGATGCGCCGCATCGGCGAGACCCTCCAGCTGCCGCTGGTCGCCAACATGGTCGAGAAGGGCCGCACCCCGCTGCTGACGCGGGAGGAGCTGGAAAGGCTCGGCTTCCGGCTGGCGATATTCCCGGCGACGGGATTCCTCGCGGCGGGTGCGGCGATCGAGCGCGCCTACCGGGCCATTCGCGAGACCGGGTCATCGAAGGCGGCGATGAACGAGCTCTATGATTTTGCGGCGTTCAACGAGCTGATCGGATTCGCGGATGTCTGGGAGTTCGACCGGGCGCACGCGGAATGACGGAGATTCGATATGCCGGCTGACAAGACAGCGCGCATCCGCGTCGGCATCGGCGGCTGGACCTACGAGCCGTGGCGCGGCGTCTTCTATCCGGCGAATCTCGTGCAGAAGCGGGAGCTGGAATATGCCAGCGCACGGCTGACGACGATCGAGATCAACGGGACCTACTATGGCTCGCAGAAGCCGGAGAGCTTTGCGCGCTGGCGCGATGACACCCCGGACAGCTTCGTGTTCTCCGTGAAGGGGCCGCGCTTCACGACCAATCGCCGCGTTCTCGCCGAGGCCGGGCCGTCGATCGAGCGCTTCTTCGCCGGCGGCGTGCTGGAGCTGAAGGACAAGCTGGGACCGATCAACTGGCAGTTCCTGCCGACCAAGAAATTCGATCCCGACGACTTCGCGGCCTTCCTGAAGCTGCTGCCGGCCCGGGTGGACGGACGTGATATCCGTCATGTCGTCGAGGTCCGCCACGACAGTTTCCGGGTTCCGGAGTTCGTCGGTCTCCTGCGCACCTGCCGGATCGCCACCGTAGTGACCGACGGGGACACCTATCCGCAGATTCCCGACGTCACGGCTCCGTTCGTGTACGCTCGGCTGCAGAGAACGTCGGAGGCGGTCGAGACCGGCTATCCGGCCGACGCCCTCGACGCCTGGACGAGGAGGGCGCGGGTCTGGTCGAAGGGCGGCGTTCCCGACGACCTGGACCTGATCGCCGAGCCCGAGACCAGGCCGGCGAAGTCCCGGGACGTCTTCGTCTACATGATCAACGGCTTCAAGCCCAAGGCCCCTGCCGCCGCCATGGCGCTGATCGAACGACTGTCGGCGAACCGATAGCGCATGTTCCGGCGAAGACCTGCCCCCGGACTTGTTCCGGGGGTGGTTGCCGGTTCGCCGACAAGAACATGCGCCGCCGACGGCACGGTCGCGCGTGCGCGGCACTCAACCCTCGCGCCACTTGCGGCAGCCACAATGCGTCGATGACACCGCGGACCTCGATGTGCGGCGCGATATGCGACATGGTCAGCCGAAATCTCGACCATGGGCTTCTGCACCAATGCCGAATACCGCGAGTTCCTGCGCGCCTGCCCGCTGCTCGAGGAGATGCTGGTGAACTCCGGCATCATCCTGCTTTTCGGGAGCAGGCTGCGAGGCCTCGCGGTGGCGAGGCCGGCAGCCGCTGCCGAGCGAAAGGCGTCCCGTTCGCCTTGCGCTATGGAGACGATGGGCCGGGGATCAAAGCCGTCGCATGGGCTGCCCGCCTGGCAAGTTGCAAGCCGAGCACCGTGAAGAGCACGGACCCTGCGGCGATCGATATGCCGATCGGTTGCGCGAGGTTGAGGCCGGCGAAATACGCGGATGAGACAAGGGTGGCCAGGAAGCCGCTGAGCAGGCCGACGGTGCCGAGGACGCGTGCTCCGCCGCGACGCTCATTCCAGAAGATCGCCATGGTGGCCGCGCCGAACGTCAACGTGCCGAGCACGAAGAGCACGTCGAAGAGCCGCTTGAAGCCGGCGAAGGCAGCTTCGCCATTTGGCAGGACGGCGATCTGCCCCAGCACATAGCCCGCCACGGCGTCGACCGTGATGAAGACCACGGCGCTGACGGCGATTGCCGCCCAGCCCAGGCGTTCCACAGCATCGTCACGCGCCGCCGGGCGGGCCATCAGAACCAATGCGCCGACGGCCAGCGCCACGTCGGAGACGATGCCGATCGTGCCGCCCGCCTTCATCAGGGCGGCCCCCGCGGCGGCTGCGTCCGATGCTTGCGTCATCGTCGGATCAGGCATCGGCAGCGCCGCCTGTGGCGGCGAAAGGCCGTAGAATGCGCTCGTCGCGATGACGCCCGCCGCCCCTGCCGCGATGGCAACAGCCGCCCAGAAATTCGAAGAGGTCGTCGTCTGATCGTCGCGCAAGGATACCTCCCGTTGCTGGATGAAGATTTCCAATTTGGTATCGATGTGCTACCATTAGCAGAACCGATCGTTTGCGGCAAGCATTTCGTCGGGCTATTCTGCCGCCCGATCGTCCGGAGACCGCAGGATGCCGCCACGAACACGGCTGGGTGCATTGAATTGCTCGCTGGCGCAGGCGCTCGACATCGTCGGCGACTGGTGGACGCTGCTGATCGTGCGCGACCTGTTCATCGGGGCGAACCGGTTCGGCGAGATCCAGAAGAGCCTCGGCATCGCCCGCACCATGCTGGCGTCGCGCCTCGAGCAGTTGGAACGCAACGGCATCCTGGAGCGCAGGGGCACGCCGCGACGGCCGCTGTACTTTCTGACGAAGAAAGGTCGTGATCTGTTCCCGGCCCTGGTCGCCCTGATGCAGTGGGGGGATCGGTGGGCGGCGCCGGTCGGTCCGCCGATGAGGCTGACCGACAGGAACGGGCGGGCAGCTGCGCCGATCGCCGTGCAGACGCGAGACGGTGCGACGATCACCGGTGAAAACGCCCGCTTCGCGGCGGGCCCCGGCGCCGCGGCGTCCACGCGGGCATTCATCGAGGCATTGGCGGCGACCAGGCGGCGAGCGCGGTAGCGCGAGGATGTTCGTATAAGTGTCCGCGTCCGGTCTCGCAAGCCGCTATACGTCGACGCTCGCGGTCAGCGCGTTCTCCTGGATGAACGCGCGGCGCGGCTCGACCACGTCGCCCATCAGCTTGGTGAAGATGTCGTCGGCCTCGTCGACCTCCTTGACCTTCACCTG
>Ga0209415_10006302_pt1 | contig 21152 bp, 16 predicted proteins | sample PeaSoiSIISIP2007_FD_187696 | JGI IMG/M metagenome (GOLD analysis project Ga0209415, IMG submission 187696) | Peat soil microbial communities from Weissenstadt, Germany - SII-SIP-2007 (SPAdes) (version 2) | ecosystem: Environmental > Terrestrial > Soil > Wetlands > Peat | place: Germany...
CCGGGGCTCCACGTCCACGTGGGCAACATCGTCGGCGTGGCGGCCGACGCCGCCACCGGCGGGTACTGGCTGGTCGGCAATGACGGTGGCGTCTTCGCCTTCAACGCCCCCTTCGCCGGGTCGGTACCCGGGCTCAGGCTGCACGTGACCGACATCGTGGGGATGCTCGCCGAAGGGGCCACCGGCGGATACTGGCTGGAGGGCAGCGACAGCGGGGTCTTCGCCTTCAACGCACCGTTCGAGGGGTCGCTCGGGAGCATCAGGCTCGACCAGCCCATCGTGGCCATGGCGGCACCCCCGCCGCCATGACCCGCCACCGGTCGTGACGAAGGTGGGGGCCGCCCTCGGGTGATCCGGAGGTCGGTTGCCACCTGACGGGGAACGCGAATCTCCGACTACGACGCGCCACTCCCGTAGAACCCTGCACCCCCGAACGTGAAGATGCCGCCATCGCGGGCGGCCATCCAGTACCCGGTCACGCCATCAGCGGCCATACCGACGACGGGCTCGTCGAGGTGGACCGAACCCTCGGATCCTTCGAAGGGAAGATGGAAGCAGAAGATGCCCCCGTCACTGGCCACGAAGCGGTAGCCGGAGCCGTCGGGTGCGGCTTGGATACCCACGACCGGGCGGTTCAGGTGGGCGGTGCCGGTGCTGCCGTAGAACGGGGCGCCGAAGGAGAAGACGCCTCCGTCCGATGCCACCAACCAGTAGCCGCCGGTCGCCGCATCGGCGGCCATGCCCACGACGGGTCGGTTGAGATGGGTGGCTCCGGTGGATCCGTGAAAGTGGGCATCGCCGTAGGCGAAGACCCCCCCGTCGCCCGCCACCAACCAGTAGCCGCGGCCGTCCGGCGTGGCCGCCATGCCGACGATGGGCCTGTGGAGCCTCAGGTTGCCGGTACCGCCGTAGAAGGCGGCGTCACCGAAGGCGAAGACCCCTCCGTCGGCTCCCACCAGCCAGTAACCCCCGCCGTCGGGGGTGGCCGCCATCCCCACGATCACGCTGTTCAGGTGACGGCCGCCCAACGAACCGTGGAAGGCGGCGCCGCCGAATGAGAAGACCCCTCCGTCGGAGGCCGCTTCCCAGTAGCCGTTGCCGGCGGGCGCCGCTGCCATGGCCACGAACGGTGGCCTCACTGACGATGAGGCCGCGCTCACAACCGGACCGTCCGGATTGAAGGCCACGGCATTCGACGGGTCCAGCCCCACCACGACCTGCAGGCTTCCGGCACCGGACGCACAGTGCGGAACGACGATGACGATGCTCTCGTCGCTCGTGACGGTGGGTGAGGTCGTGCAACCGGATCCTCCGAAATCGACCGCCGACGCGCCGGACAGATAGACGCCCTGGATGGTGACCGTCGAACCGGGCCCAGCGGTTGACGGATCCAGCCGGACGACCCACGGTGCCGCACTGGATCGATAGGTCACCGATGAATTCAGGAATGCGGTGTCCGGGTTGGGGACTGCGGCCTGGGAGGATCCCAACTCCGCCGTCCACGCCGGAACCCCGGGATAGCGGCCCGATGTCGCCGTGGCTTCGGCCGCTCCCGCCGCAGGAAGGGAGCCGTAGTTGCCGAGGATGTCGTTGCGGTGGATCCAACCCCCGGGATCGGTGGGCGACACCGACGTGCAGGTACCGCTGCCTCTGTACGGGTAGCAGCCGTCGGTGTACATCCACTCCCAGTCGGCCTGCAACGCATTGCCCACCTCGAAGGCGGCGATGCCGGCGCCCGGTTGAAACGTCGACGATCCTTGCAGAGGGGGATCATTCGATCCCCGGGCACCGATCGCCGCGTCGGCGTCGGCGCTGGCGTCGAGCTCGAGCAACGGAGGAAGTCCCCGGCTGGTCCTCTCCAGGTTGAAGAGGACGAAGAGCTGCTCCGACGGGGCCATGCTGGCGTAGTCGCTGGGGAGGATCATCGGTCCCACGCCTTCGAGGGATCGGGCGTAGTTGATGTTGAGAAGGGCCGAATAGATGCAGTCGGGCGTGTTGTCGAGAGCAAACAGGTCGCAGTTGAATCCGACCTGGGGCTGGACGTTCGCATAGGGGTCGCTACGGGGGAGAGTCGCTCCCGCCGTGCGCGCCGGACCGCAGATCACACCGACAGCGACGACCACGCCGAGCAGAGTGACCGCCAACCTGGCGCATGCAGACCGGCGTACGCCCCGTGGTGGCCGCGCGCCGCTACGTTCCTGCATGTCGCCTCTCCTGGCTCGTTGATTGTCGGAGGTGAAGATCCGTCTCGCGCGCACGACCGTGCCAGAGGCACCACACCGCACCGTTCGCCGTCGCCGCCTTTCGCGTGACGACTGTGGACCTTCGCCGGCTGACTCCGCCGGAGGGTGACCATACGTCCTTTTTGCGCCTGCGACACCTTGGCGACGGACGGCCTCGTCCAGCCCGGTTTGACCACGACTTTCCTCGCGTCCGGAACGGGCTGGAACCGTGTCGGCGACAGCGCGGGACCGGAATGACATCGATGTGAGGGTGGAGTTCGGCGCGACCCTCGACGACCGACACCGCCACTCGCGCTCGCCTCCTCCTCGGCGGGTAGACACGGCGGACCGTCAGAGAGAGGCTGGTGGCCGGGCGCGGGGAGGACCGGCTCGGCGGGAAGACGGGCGCGACGGGAGAGACGTGGCCAACATCACTCGGGGGAGGTCACACTGGCGACACCGTCGTTCGGGCCCTGGCCTGATACCGGTGCTGACCACGGGGTTGATGACGCTTGCCCTCGGCTCGCCGGCCTGGGGGAGCGGGGTTCGCGCCCCCGCGCCGTCACTGGCGACCGTGGCGGGGACAGGGGTGGCCGGGTACTCCGGGAACCGGGGCCCGGCCCGTGGGGCACGCCTGGACGACCCCATGGGCATCGCCGTCGACCGGTCGGGAGACCTGTTCATCGCCGACACGGCGAACTGTGCCCTCCGCGAGGTGCCGTCCGGCAACCGGCGCTCGTACGGGTTCGATATGCGGACAGGGCACATCACGACGGTGCTCGGGGGTCGGTGCCCCTCGGGCTCGAGGCGGCCCGGGCCGGGATCCGGCACTCCGCAGGGTGTCGCCGTCGACCGGGCCGGTGATCTCTTCGCCGTGGAGGCCGTGGACAACCGGGTCGTGGAGCTACCGGCCACGACCGCCCGGTCCCGGCACCGGCCATTCGTGGTGGCGGGCACGGGCGTCTCCGGATTCTCGGGTGACGGGGGCCCGGCGGTGCGCGCACGCCTCGACGGTCCCGGCGGTGTTTCCGTCGACGCCGTCGGCGACCTGTTCATCGCCGACACCGACAACTGCGTGGTCAGGGAGGTACCGGCCGAGACGGGAACCTTCTACGGGATCTCGATGGTCGCACACGACATCTACACCGTCGCCGGGACCGGTGTCTGTGGATCCTCGGGCGTCGGTGGCCCGGCACGGTCGGCCCAGCTCTGGACGCCCGTCTCGGTGGCCGTTGACGGCCACGGTGACATCCTCATCTCCGCGCAGGGCGACGGCGCTGTCCTCGAGGAGGCGGCCACGAGCGGGACCTACTACGGCACGTCCATCGCCGCGGACAACGTGACCACCGTTGCCGGAGCGGGCCTCTACGGGACCTACCTGGGTGACGGGTTCTTGGCGACCTTCGGTGGCGCCGGCCTGAACTTTCCTGACGGTCTGGCCGTGGACGGCGAGGGCGATCTGTTCATCGCCGACACCTACGACCGGTGCATCCGCGAGGTTCCGGCCGTCACGGGTCCGTCATTCGGCCGTGAGGTGACGGCGGGTGACATGTACACCCTGGTCGGCGCCACCCCCGCGCAATCCCAGTACGACGTCACGAGCGCGGCGGCCGCTCAGACGGTGTATCCGACGGGGATGGCCGTCTCGCCGTCCGGAAGCGTCCTCTTCTTCTCCGATTCCGGCACCGACGAGGTACGGAAGGTGACGGCTCCGGTGTCGTGACCTACGCGACGAAGCGGTACGTCCCGCTCCCGACGGCCAGGGTGACCTGTCCGCCGGCTGCGCCCACCACCGTCACTCCCGCCACTCGCGTCACCGGCGTGCCGTTCTCGAGCACCCGGTCGGCACTGGTGCCGGGAAGCACGACCACGGCGTCGGCATTGGGTGGCAGGCTGAGGGAGAGGGTGACGGTGCCGTCGGATCGCCGCCACGCGGCGGAGACGGGGCCGGCGGCCGTGGGCACCAGGCCGCTCGCCCTCGACAAGCCGATGGCCGGTGGGCGCACTTCGAGAGAGGTGGTGTCGTCCTCACCCTTCGGATCCTGAAGGGCCACGCCCAGCAGCGCCTCCTGGACGGCCACCAAGGCCGAGGAGCCCCAGCCGTGGGACATCGAATCGCCGTCGAGATCGGTGGGGTCCCAGTCTTCCCACGTGAAGGTCCCTCCGGACGCCAGGATGCGAGCCCAGCCCGGAATGGTCCGGTCGGTGAGGATGTGGGCGATGTCGGCGTCGCGGCCCGCCGCGTGGAGGCCCCGGAGCAACTCCATCCCGTGGTCGGGCCCGAGCGCCATCCCCAGGCTGGCGGTGAAGTCGGCCACCGCGGCCACGGAGGACGAGGGCACCACGCCGTAACACAGAGCCAGGCCGTTGGCCTGCTGGGATGCGTGCGTGCTCTGGGCGCCGCCGGATCGCAGTCCGTCGATGTAGACGCCGTCGGGGCGGGTCAGCCGGGCGTTGATGGCGTTGCGCAACGAGGTCGCCCGCGTCGCCTGGGCCGAGGCTCCGGTGCCGTCGCCGGCCAGGACAGCGATCTGGGCGACCCGGGCGATGGCGTTCATGCCCAGGATGTTCACCGTGGTGCGCGCCGCGGTGTCCATGTCGTACCCGTAGCGTGATTCCGGCGGCCAGTCGACGAGTCCGTTCAAGTAGTCGGTTCCCCCACCGGGCAGGTTGGTCACGAGCCCCGTGGACGGGTCGACGGCGGCCCAGATGTAGTCGGCGAGCCGCAGGACGACGGGGTACAGACCCACCACCGTCGTCCGGTCGCCCGTGTTCTGGTAGTACCGCCACACCCACTCGGGATAGAGCTCGGTGAAGTCCGGGATGTCGTCGGCACCGTTGCCGTCGGGATAGACGTCATTGATCCGGCCGTCCGGCCAGAAGCGGGCCTGCGACCGGGCGAAGTCCCGGAGCGCTTGCCAGGTCATGTTCTGGTCGCCGTAGGCACGCATGACGGCCTCGGACTCGTTGGCGCCGTCAGACACGTACTGCCCCTTCTGACGGGTGGGGGTGTCCACGAACTGCTCGTGGGACGCGTACAGAGCGGAATGGGTGCACAGACCCCAGACGGCGTCGAGGGAGGGGTCAGACGAGGAGAACGATGCCGCGGCGACGGCGGGCATCGCCGCGTGCCGCGCCATGGCCGTCACCTGCCCGGATCGGAGCGACTCACCGGGATCGTCGATCTCCAGGTAGCGGAATCCGAGGAAGGTATAAGGGGTGAACGTCTCGGAGCCCCCGCGTTGGATGTACGCGAAGGCCATGTTCGTCTGCTGCACGGCGTGGGTGGTGGAAACGTGACCGTCGGCGTCGAGAACGTAGCCGGCGTGCACGTTGACGGTGCGTCCCGGTTGGCCGTGGTCGAAACGGACGATGGGGCGCGCTGCGTACACCTTGCCGAAGTCGACCACCACCGCCCCGCTTCGCAGACGGTGGAGAGAGACCGGCGCGACGGCGTACTCGGCGATGCGAGTGCGCTGGGCGAAGAGAGCGGTGAACGGTGGCGTGCCGGCCGGGCCGCGGACAGTCACTGGCTCCCAGTGAGCGTCGTCATAACCGGCGTCGGCCCACCCGACGGGTGTGGACCGTCCGTCAATGATCTCGACGAAGTCATTCGCCTCGGTGTTGCGCGGAGGTGCCGGAAGCCATTCCGCCGCGCGCTGGCGGACCGACCCGTCGGTGACGATGAGTCTGCGACTGCCGTCGGCGTGATGCACCGACACCTGGGCGAGGATCCCGGGAGTGGACTGGGGCCGACCCGTCCCCCGGCCGTACCAGTGGTGGAGGAGGCCGATGGCGTTGCCTTCTCCCGCCCGGACGAGGGCGGTGATGTCGCTGGCCTGGTAGTAGGACTCGTCGGGATAGCTGAAGCTGGGGCCGGTGTCGGCCAGTCGACCGTTCACCCACAATTGATACTTGTGCGCCGCGGCGACGTAGGCGGTGGCGCGTACGACACGGCTGGGCGGCAGCACCTTCTCGGTGCGCAGGTAGGTGTAGTGCTCCGGCGCCGGGTGGCCGGGACCCGGGCGCAACCATTGGGCCCGCCAGTCAGAGGTGCGCAGACCGGTGACGAAGGTGGACGCCGACACCGGCGACCAGATGCCGTTTCGGTCCTGGGTGCTCACCGCCCACCCGTATTCGGTGTCCGACGACAGGCGAGGGCCGCCATAGGGGACGAAGGCCTGCCGGGAGGACGTCACCGTGCCGCTGTCCCACACCGTGCGGGAGCCTGTGCCCGACCCCGCCGGGCGGAACACGCGCACCCGGTAGCCCCGTTGAATGGCGGCGCGCCGTGGATCGGAGACCGTCCATGCCAGGAAGAGTGCGTCGGGATCGACCCCGATGGCCGTCTCGAGTCCGTTGACCCGTAGCGTTCCCGGCCGGCCCGGCGAGCCGGTGACGGACGCCTCCGCGGTCGCATCTCCGACGAGGACCCCGGCCGAGGAGCTCACGGCGGCGGCCACCGCCGCACGCGCGCCCAGTCCCACGAAGGTCCGTCGATCGAAGCGTTCCACCGTCACAGCCCACCCCTCCGAGCCCGCCCACGAGACCGTAGTCCGGGGCCGGCCGCCCGCGTCTGGTGGGCACACGAGCGGCCGAGCAGGTTCCGCCGGGCGGGAAGCGACAGCCATGGACAGGGCCCGCACCCGGTGGATATCAGTCGGGCGCCCTCGTCGCCCCGGCGGGCGTAACGTCCACCGAGGGTGCTCGGTCGGTGCCCTAGAGATCGACGTGCCGGCCGGGCCCGAGTTCCGACCAGCAGAAGGACCCTCCCATGGCGATGAATGTCCAGCCCATCCCGACGATGTCCGAACGGATCAACGAGATCCGCGCCCTGACGGCCGAGATCGTGAACAAGGAGGTCCTCCCCCACGAGAACATGTTGTGGGCATCGCGGACGAACCCCGGGGTCACCGCTGAGGATCTCGCCGAAGCCAGAGAATTGCGCGAGGGCATCAAGGTCAAGGTGAGACAAGCTGGGCTGTGGGCGCCACATCTGCCCGTCGAGTACGGCGGGGCCGGCTTGGACTTTCTCGAGCTGGCCTACATGAACGAGGTCCTGGCCTATGCCATCGGAGCCGCCTCACTTTTCGGAGTGGTCGCTCCGAACTCGGGGAACCAGACGCTGCTCGTGAAGTACGGGACCGAAGAGCAGAAGAAGACCTGGCTCGTCCCGCTGATCGAGGGCAAGCTCGAGTCCGGGTTCTCGATGACGGAACCGGATGTCGCCGGTTCGGACCCGCGCTCGCTACGCACCACGGCGCGCCGGGACGGCGATGAATGGGTCATCAATGGCCACAAGTGGTTCACGTCGAACGGCAAACGAGCCGACTTCTTCATCGTCATGTGCCGCACGGAGGATCCCGACGGCCCCGCCGACACCAACGGGCGGATGACCCAGATCATCGTTCCCCGTGAGACTCCCGGGGTCAACATCCTGCGGGGCATCAACGTGTGGGGCGTCGAGAGCGATCACTGCGAAATCGTCTACGAAGACGTCCGGGTCCCGGTCGGGAATCAGCTCGGTAGTCGGGGGACCGGCCACCAGGCCGCCCAGGACCGTCTCGGGGCGGGACGCGTGTACCACTGCATGAACTCGATAGGACAGATGTGGCGGGCGTTCGATCTGATGGTCGAACGGACCCGGGTGCGGGAGGTCCACGGCGGCCTGTTGCAGACCAAACAATTCATCCAGGGCTTCATCGCCGATTCGTACATGGACATCCAGGCGGCGCGTCTGATGACGATCCACTGTGCCGAGAAGATGGCGAACGACATGGATCCCCGCACCGATATCTCGGCCATCAAGGTCTTCGTGCCCGCCGCCTACGGGAGGGTGGTCGATCGCGCCATCCAGGTCTGGGGCGCCGCCGGCGTATCGGGTGATCTCCCGCTCTACGCCATGTTCCAGGGGGCCCGCACGCTGCGATTGGCGGACGGACCTGACGAGGTCCACCGCATCCTCATCGCCAAGAACGTTCTCGCCCAATTCAGTCACGGGATCGGCTGGGATTTCGGGAACTGATCGACCGTACCCGGGGGGAGACCCCGGCTACCCGATCTGGATCACCTGGGGCGCGACCCGTGCCCGGGCCCGTGCCCTGTCCTTGGGATGGCACCGTCCGGACACGCACCGTTGGGCAGGCGTTGTGCAAGGAGGTCGTGTCGGAGGTCGACCACAAAGCGGGATCTGTGGCTCCCGCGACTGCTGCCGGACCCTCCGGCCCCGGGAAGTACAAAGGTGGCGTGATGGCGAACGGCCCGCTGGCGGGAACAACCGAGAAGGTCCGATCCGACCCTGTCACGTCCGCGCCCGACGCCCGGCTCCGCTCGGGGATCGTGGACCGGGCGGCGCACCCCATCAATCTGGCCGTTCCCGTGGTCGCCGTCGCCTTCTTCGTCCTGTGGAAACACCATCTCATCGCCTCGATCTCCTTTTGGGCGATATTGACGACCCTGCTGGCGGCCGAGGGTGCCAGCCTGGTGGCCTTCGGGCTGTGGGGGCAGGCCCGCGAAGGATGGCGGTTGTGGGCACTGGTGGGCGCCGACCTGGGGGCCATCGGCGCCGTGGTCTACGCCATCGGCTGGGGTCCGGTGTTCGCCATCGCCCTCATTCTCGGTGCCGCCGACATGATGCGGCGGTCGGGCTCGGCGGTGACCAGACCTTCCATCGTGGCCGGGACTGTCATCATCGGCGCGGGTCAGCTGGGTGTGGCCATCGGCGTCGTTCCCTCACTCATCCATGCACCGCTTGCCCACAGCCTGGCCGGCCTGGAGTGGGCGGGACTGATTCTCACCATCGCACTCCTGGGTTGGTTCGCCGCCGGGCGTGAGCAGGCCGAGGAGGAGCTCCGTCACCGCGAACGACACTTCTCCGCACTGGTCACCAACTCCAGTGACATCGTGATCGTCGCGGGCACCGACGGGGAGCTCCAGTACACGAGTCCGGCATTCGAATCGATGCTCGGCTTCACGAAGGACGAGGCTCACAGCCTCATGGGCGCCACGTTGCTCCACCCCGACGACAACTCGGCCCTGAGGACCGCCATGGCCGCCGCCGGTTTGACGTCCGGATCCGCCATCACCCAGGAGATCCGCCTGCGACGGTCGGACGGGGAGTGGCTGTGGTTCGAGGCCGCAATCACCAATCTGACGGCGGACCCCGACGTGCACGGCTTCGTGGCCAACCTGCGCGACATCACCCGACGCAAGGACGCCGAGGAACGCTTGGCCCACGCCGCTCTCCACGACGCCCTCACCGGGTTGCCCAACCGCACCCTGATCCTCGACCGAACCGACCACATGCTGGCCCGGGCCCGGCGGGCGCACATGCCCGTCGCCGCCTTGTTCGTCGATCTCGACAATTTCAAGGACATCAACGACACGCTGGGCCACGAGGCCGGGGACAAATTGCTGCGGGCGGTGGCCCATCGGTTCGAAGGGATGCTGCGGGCGAGTGACACTGTGGGCCGCATGGGCGGTGACGAGTTCGTGATCCTGAGCGAATCGGTGGCCGTGGGTGCCGGCCCGGAACTGCTGGCCGAGCGTATCCAGGACATCATGCGTGAGCCCTTTCACATCGAGGGGTTCGAAGGCGTTCCTCTCGTCATCTCGGCCAGCATCGGCATCGCCACGGGGGACCGGGCGTCGGCCAACGACCTCCTGCGCGACGCCGACATCGCCCTCTACCGGGCCAAGGCACTCGGCAAGGACTGCGCCGCGGTGTTCGAGCCGGCGATGCAGTCGGCCGTGTCCGACCGGCTCGAGCTGGAAATGGACCTGCGGTCCGCCCTGGAGCAGGAGGAGTTCGTTCTTCTCTACCAACCGGTGTTCGACCTGGACAATGTGCGCGCCTGCGGGGTCGAGGCCCTGATCCGCTGGCGTCATCCGACGCGCGGCATCCTGCCCCCCGACGAATTCATCCCGGCCCTCGAAGACACGGGGATGATCATCGAGGTCGGTCGGTGGGTCCTTTCCGAGGCGTGCCGGCAGGCCGCCCAGTGGCACGGACGTGGGTTCGCGGTCACCATGTCGGTGAACGTCTCGATGCGTCAGCTCGACACCGACGTCCTCGTCGACCATGTGCGGACGGCCCTGACCGCCAGCGGGCTCGACCCGGGCTCGCTCATCCTGGAGGTGACCGAGACCACCCTGATGCGCGACACCGACGCCACCGTGCGCCGCCTGAGGGCCCTGAAGGAGCTCGGTGTGCTCGTGGCCATCGACGACTTCGGCACCGGGTACTCCTCCCTCGCTTATCTCCGGCAGTTCCCCGTCGACGCCCTCAAAATCGACCGGTCCTTCGTGTCCGCCATGGGCGACTCCACGGAGTCGGTAGCCCTCATCCACACACTCGTACAGCTGGGCCGCAGTCTGGGGATCGAGACTCTGGCCGAAGGGATCGAGGACCAGTGGCAGCTCGAACGCCTCCAGGGCGAGCAGTGCGAGCTCGGGCAGGGTTTCCTCTTCTCCCGACCGGTCGACCCCGCGGCGGTGGAAGCGCTGCTGTCGCAGACACCGGCACCCCGGGTGCCCACCGTCTCATCGGGACTCTGACGACCCACCGCCCACGGCGGGCCGAGGGCGGCAACGCCTTCAGATGAGGTGGAACCGCGCCAACTCGAAGATCCACTCTCCCCCGAGGACGGCGGCGAGGGCCGGGACCGGTAGCCGGATCCTCTTCGGTGCCATGCCCGCCAGTGTCACCGCCGCAGCGGCGAAGACGAGGAGTCCGAGCGGAGCGGCGCGGAGACTGGCCGACAGGTGCCCTCCACCGAGGGCACGGACCGCTGTGGTCAAGCCGCAGAACGGGCAGGGGACGCCCGTGACAGCCCGCAGCGGGCACGGCAGCCCGACCCCCGATGGGAGGTGGGCGAGCACCAACCCTCCGACAACCAGACCGGCGGCGGGGACCCGCAGGTGGGACGCGTCCACCTCATAGCGGGCCGCCGTGATCACGTCTTGGGCGGAGTCAGACTGAGCCCCTGCTTCGGGACGACGACGACGATCGTGTTCATGATCTTGTCGGCGAGGGTCTGGCGCTGGGCATCCCAGAGTGGGAACAGCCAGCCCACGTAGCAGATGATCGAATCGACGAAGTGGGCGATGGCCCGGACGAATCCAAGACCGCCACCGATCGGCTGGCCGGTTCGGGTACCGATGCACTTGAGCCCCATGACCCGCATGCCGGGCGACTGCCCGGTCTGTCCCACCTGGACCGCCAGGTACACGCCCGCCGCGAACACGACCAGATCCACGAGCAACTGCAATGCCACCGTCACCCGCCCGAGGATGATGCCGACGATGATGAGGACGAAGAGCAGGGCGAAGTCGATGAGGTACCCGAGGGCGCGCGTCCCCCAGTCGGCCAGAGTCCCGTACTGCGAGGAGGGACCGCCGGGACCGGCACCGTACCCCTGGGGGGGGATGTAACCCGGCGGCGGGGCGTAGCCCGGCGGCGGAGCGTATCCCGGAGGCTGGGTGTAGCCGCCGGGGGTGCCGAAGCTGGCCGGTGGCAGCGAACCGGGGGCGCCTTGTGGCGGTGGTGGTGGTGGGCCTTCCGGCGGTCCGTACCCGGTCGCCGGTGTCTCAGGGGCGCCCACCGTCTCCAGAGACCCGCCGCACTGAGCACAGACCGCGTCGTTCGCCTCGGTTTCGGTCCCGCACGCCGTGCATCGTCTCATCGCGTCCCCCGTCATGTCGGGCAGAGGCAATCCGTTCGGAGTGTGGCTCTGCGTCTGCGCTGGTGGCCCTTATCCGTGAACGGAGCAGAGCGTATAGGACGACCGCCCGAAATTGACTGACTCCCGAGACCGGTCTCCGGAGGAAGGGATTCCTCGGGCACAGGCGTGGTTCTATTGATGATCGATGGGGAAGGTATGCGTGGTCGGGTCGATCAACCAGGACCATGTTCTGGTCGTCGATCGCCGGCCGGGAGCGGGAGAGACGGTGACCGGCGCCACCCTGGTCACCCGCCACGGCGGAAAGGGGGCCAACCAGGCGGCGGCGGCCGCCGCTTGCGGGGCCACGGTCACCTTGTTGGCGCGCGTCGGGGCCGACGCCGCCGGCATCGCCGAGCGCACCGACCTCGCGGGGCGGGGCGTCGACGTGTCCCTGGTGGCCGAGGTACCCGGGGTCGCCACCGGAGCGGCTTTCGTCACCGTCACTCCCGACGGTGAGAACGCGGTCACCATCGCCCCGGGGGCCAACGACGTCATGCGGGCGGACGACGTCCGTGCGGCGGCCGGGCTCATCGCCGAGTGCGACGTTCTGGTCGCCCAACTGGAAATCCCACTCGATGCGGTGGTGGAAGCGGTCGATCTCTGTCACGGAGAGACGCATGTCCTGGTGAACGCCGCGCCCTTCCGTCCACTTCCGCAACGGCTGCTCGAGAGGATCGCCACCCTGGTCGTGAACGAGAGCGAAGCGACTGCCCTCGTCGGCTCTCCGTTGGTGGGGACGGCCGGCGTCCGGGCGGGCGCCATGACATTGCAGGCGAGAGGTCCCCGGACGGTGATCGTGACGCTGGGCGCCGGCGGGGCCATGGTGGCCGGGGCCGGGGGCTGTGTCCATGTGCCCGCTCCACCTGTTCGGGTAACGGACACGACCGGGGCCGGGGACGTCTTCGTCGGGACGCTGGCCGCGGTTCTCGCCGATGGTCAACCGCTCGGTCGGGCGGCCGTGACCGCTGTCGACAGAGCGTCGGCCTCGGTCACGTATCTGGGAGCTCGTCCACCGATCACCTAACCTGACGACCGCCTGGGAGGAGGAAAGAGGATGCGCCAGAACTCGTTGCGAGCGATCTGGGCTCAACACGGCACGGCCCTCGGTGGATGGCTGACCGTCCCGAGCGCGATGTCGGCGGAGATCATGGCCCACTGCGGCTTCGACTGGGTCTGCGTCGATATGCAACACGGCTTGATCGACTACGCACAGATGGTCCACATGTTGCAGGGGATCTCGTCCACCGACACCGTTCCTCTCGTCCGGGTCCCCCGCAACGAGCCCGGCATCATCGGGAAGAGTCTCGACGCCGGGGCGTGGGGGGTCATCGTGCCCATGGTCAATTCGCGGGAGGAGGCTCAAGCCGCCGTAGAGGCGTGCCGGTACGCACCCCTCGGGATCCGCAGCTACGGCCCCCTGCGGGCCAACTACTACGCGGGATTCGACTACTTCTCACGTGCCAATCGCGAAGTGGCGTGCATCGTGATGGTCGAGACGCAGGTGGCCGTCGAGAACGTCGAGGACATCGTCTCCGTACCGGGGGTCGACGCCGTCTACGTCGGCCCGGCCGATCTCAGTGTCACTCTGGGCCTCGCTCCCGGTCCGGACCAGGCCGACCAGGGCTTCACCGACGCCCTCGAGCGGGTCGTCGACGCCTGCCGACGCCACGACGTCGTGCCGGGTTGCGCCGGGAATGCCCAGACGGCGGTCACACGGCTCGAACAGGGTTTCCGTCTCGTGGAGGTGGCATCGGACGCCGGGTTGCTGGCCCTCGGTGCCGGCAAGGCCCTGGCCCAGGTCCGCCCCGGTGTCGGGCCGGCGGCCTCGTCGGCGTACCTCTGATGGCGGACCCGAAGCGCACCAAAGTGGTGGTCGCCCTGCCGCTCGAAAGGTCCCTGCTCGACCAGCTGGCCGAGTACGACGTGACCGTCGTGCCCGCGGGCCGGCCCGAGGACGGGACCCTCGAGACCGCCCTGACCGAAGCCGCGGGGCTTCTCGTGAATTCCCATGTCTCTGTCGATCGAGGCGTCATCGGGTCGGCACCGAGGCTCCGGGTCATCAGCACCATGAGCGTCGGGGTCGACCACATAGACCTCGACGCCGCCAGGGAGCGGGGCATCACGGTCACGATCACCCCCGTCCTGAGCGACGCCGTGGCGGACCTGGCCATGGCGCTCATGATCATGCTCAGCCGACGCATCCCCGAAGGGATGCGGGCCGTCGCCAGCGGTCGGTGGACCGGTGTCCCACTGGGGGGCGACCTGTCGGGAAAGGAATTGCTTCTCGTCGGATTCGGGCGCATCGGTCAGGCGGTTGCGCAGCGGGCTCTGGCGGCGGGGATGCGGGTGCGCTACGTCGACACGAGGAGTGGACTACCCGGTTGCGCCGGTGTCGATCGCATCGACGGGCTGTCCGAAGGGCTACGTGACGCCGATTTCGTGTCGCTCCACGTCGACCTCAATGCCGGCACGCGGGACCTCATGAGCCGCGAGCAGTTCCGCGCCATGAAGCCAAGCGCGTTCTTCGTCAACACCTCCCGGGGTGGTGTGGTCGATCAAGAGGCCCTCACATGGGCCCTCACCGAAGGTGAGATCGCCGGTGCCGGCCTCGACGTCCTCGAGAACGAGCCACCAGACCCCGACGAGCCCTTGCTGAGGATGACCAATGTGATCGTTGTTCCGCACATCGGCTCGGCCACCACCGAGACCCGGGGCGCCATGGCCCGATGCGCAGTTGACAACCTCCTGATGTGCCTCCGCTCGACCGGCGATCCCTACGTGGTGTCCTAAGAGCCGCAGGGGCACGGTCACGGAGGAGGTTGTTCCAGCGTGGCGTTGTCGGGGATCAGCTCGGCGCGCAATTCGCCCATGGCGAACTGCGCCGTCGCCGCCCCGTCGACGACGATGGTCTGTCCGCTCACGTAGCTGGCCAGGTCCGACGACAGAAAGACGACGACCTTGGCGATCTCGTCCGGTTCGCCCATACGACCCAGGGGGGCGCGACTGCGCGGCGCCCTGGCCGGGGCTTTTCCGGGTCCGGCCAAGCGCCCGGCCACGCGGGGCGTGGCGACAGCGCCGGGCGCCACGCAGTTGACCCGGACACCGGCGGGGGCCAGCTCGATGGCCAACGATCTCGTGAGGGACATGAGTCCCGCTTTGGCCGCGCCGTACGGGGCGTGAAACGGGGCCGATGCCAGACCGCTCACCGACGAGACGGTGACGACACTGCCGCCGGTGCCCTGGTCCACCAGCTGACGACCCGCCGCCCGACCGAGATTGAAACCATGGCGGAGCACCGCATCGAGGCTGTAGTCCCAGTCCTCGTCGGTGAGATCGGCCACGCGGCCCCACCGGATCTCGCCGATCACGTCCACCACCACATCGAGACCGCCGAGGGCACCGACGGTCTCCGCCACCGCCCGATCTGCGTCCGACGACCGCCTGAGATCCGCCTCGATGGCCGTGGCCCGGCCTCCCTGGGCACCGATCTCGTCGGCCACCGCCGCCGACCGGCCACCGTCGATGTCGATACAGGCGACAGCCGCACCCGCCTCGGCCAGCCCCCGGGCGCACGACCGACCCAGTCCCGGGCCCGATCCGGCTACGAGCGCCCGCCGTCCCGCCAACCCCAGCTCCAGCAACGCGTGGCTCCCTTTGTGATCAGGTGGCGACGGCACCCTCGCCCAGCCTGGACCGGAGGTCCGCCTCGAAAGCCAGGATCTCCGGCGCCATGGCCTTGGCGCGCAGTGCCTCGAAGCGCGGGTAGCCGGCGTCACGCTCGGCATCCCATTCGTCGGCGAAGCGACCCGACGCAATATCGTCGACCAGCTCCCGCATGGTCGTGACGAGATCGAGGTGCCCGTAGCGTCCCGCTCGTGACAACTGTCCGTACTGGCTCGTGGGCGAGTGGTACGCCATCTGCGCGGCGCCGCCCTCCAGGCGCACCAGCCGGTACGTCCGCTCCACCTCGCCGGAGAGCACGAGCTCGGTGACGATGGCCTCGATGGGTACGCCCCGTTCCAGCATGACCTGGACGAACGACTCGCTGACGCGTCGTAGGGCCGGGGCCAACGCCTGCTCGACGGCCAGGTCGAGCACGGCCTCCTGCTCGGGGGTCATCTCGATGGCACCTTGGCGCAGCCCACCGATGGCCTTGGCCACGGCCAGGACGCGGCCCCGGGCGGTGCCGGTGACGTCGCGCTGGACCCCCACGGCCGTGATGAACCCGACACCCTCGAGATAGCAGCGGCGGACCTCGGGCCCGAGCATCCGGGGCGCCACCATCCCCGCGTCGCAGGGAGGATCGAGCCTCCCGAAAGCCAGCGTGTACCCGCTGGCCACGATGACCAGGGCGTCGGCGCGCGGAGCGAGGGGCAGGCTCGGGATCACGTCGTCAGGGACCAACACACACACGACGTCGGCGTCATTGGCCGCGGCCAGGTCGCCGGCGTCGAATCCGTCCGCCTCGGCCGTGTCCCTGCTCGGGTCGGCCCGGACGCAGACGACGACGTTGAGCCCCGAATCGCGCAAGTTCAGTGCCCACGACCGCCCCTGGTTGCCGTACCCGACGACGGCGACCCGCTGGCCGTCGAGGGCGCCGAGCGGGGCGTCGGACTCATTGAGGATCACAGTCATTTGTCTGTCGGGGGTGTGGGCGCCTGCCGTGCGGGCCCGTCCCCCGTCCCCCTTTCTCGTGTCACTCTCTCTCGTGGGCCCGGGCGTGGCGGCTGCCACAACCCGTCTCAGCCCCTCAGCAGCCGCGCCGCCCCGGCTCCGTACGGACAACGGCCGTCGGGCGCCGGGGAGCCATCGCCTCAGTGTCGCAGCTTCTCGGCCCGTCGAGCGAGGCAGTGACCCCGCCAGCACGAAGCCGGTGAGGTGCCGGACGCGCGCCGGCCGCGCGTGCCCTCGTCGGGACCGGTGGTTTCACCCAGGTGGATTCTCTATCCCCACCCGCCGCCGGAGATGAAACGCTGGCCGGGTGGGCGGACACCATCTCCGGGCGGCGGACACATCGGGAGCGGTTCATCCTCGGCCGCTCCGAGCCCGCGCCGGGCGCGAGGAGAAGGGGGCCGGACACCAGTCACCCGGACCCCACGAGCGGACACGGGTCTGACAGGCATGGCGCACTGGGGAAAGGCGCGGAAGTCGGAGCTGCTGGCGCAGATGCCGCTCTTCTCGACGTGCTCGCGGCGCCAGCTGGCACAGCTGACGCCCCTCACGGTGGCCGACACACTCCCCGCAGGAACAGTCCTCACCCGCCAGGGCGCCGCCGGTGGCATCGCCTACATCCTGGCCTCGGGCCAGGCCGAGGTTCTCCAGACGGGCCGTCGCCTGGCCCTGCTCGGTCCGGGCGACATCGTCGGCGAGCTCTCTCTCATCGACGGCAAACCGAGGTCGGCCACGGTGAAGGCGGTCACCGACCTCGAGGTCCTGGAGATCGACTCCCGGGACCTGACCCGGCTGCTGCGCAAGGCGCCCGCCGTGACCCGGAACCTGCTCGAGGCGCTGGCCCTACGGCTCCGCCAGGCCGACGCGCTGTCCACGGCCGGCATCTGAGGACCCGGCTGTGGTCGGAGAACCGGTCGGCGGGATGGCCCTATCCGACCTGACGGGACCGACGCGGCGGCCGGGTGGACCGGGGCGCCGGCGCCCGCCTGATGGCGGCCTCGAAGACGGCGGCGATGTCGTCTCCGTAGAGGGCGGCCGCGTCCCCTCCCACCTGGACGACGGACATGAGCAGCGACAGCATGATGGCGACGATCCCGTTGGCCATGGTGCCCACGTCGATGTCGGACCGGACGATCCCGTCGAGTTGCTCGGTCCGGAGCTGCTCGGCGCACGCCTTTCGGAGCTCCGCCAAGGCCGGCATCTCGAGTACCCGTCCGGTGACGTCGGGCTCGAGTCCGGCGAGGAGCCGACGGGCCAGCGGGTGACGCTCGAGGGCTCCGACGAGGGTACGAATGAGCGTCTGCCACCAGTTCGGGACATGGGTCTGGGCGAATGCGGTGGTCAGCCCCTGGTGGATGACGCCGGCGGCGTCCTCGTCGACGGCGGCAAAGAACAGGGCTTCCTTGTTGGGGAAATAGGCGTACGCGACCGTGCCACCGACGGCCGCGTCGCGCGCGATATCGGCCACGGAGGTCGACCGGTACCCCTCGCGGCCGAACCGGGCGATGGCGGCGTCGAGGATGGCCCGACGCGTCTGTTCGCCTTTGGTCGGCTCCGGGGCGGGGTTCATCCTCACTCACTTTAGCAAATGAGGACTTGAGTAAAATCCTCAAATCCTCTAAAGTGCGCGTGTCGGGGGCCCGGACCAGAGCGAGAGGACCGACCATGATCCAGACCAGCAATCCCGACCGCAAGGTCCAGACCCGCCGCCTGGCCCTGGACGAGTCGTTCCGGGATGTCCCGAGACACTTCGCCGCCCAGGGCGATCTGATCCAGAGTCACCTCATGGCCTCGCTGTCGGCGGTCTTCCCCGACGGGGAGGACTTCTTCGTGCGATCGGTCCGGCGGTTCCGTGACCAGATCACCGATCCGGACCTGAAGCGCCAGGTGGCCGGCTTCATCGGGCAGGAGGCTGTCCACGGACGAGAGCACCGGGCCTTCAACGACCACCTCGACCGGCTGGGCTATCCCACGAAGCGGATCGAGCGGATCGTGAAACGGGGTCTCGAGATACGTGAGCGCTGGCTGTCGCCCAAGTCCAATCTGGCTCTGACCGCCGCTCTCGAACACTTCACGGCCACATTGGCAGAGCTCCTCCTCACCAGCGAGGAGACGCGGACACAGCTCGGTCACCAGGCGGTGCTCGATCTGTTCCTGTGGCACGCCCTGGAAGAGTCGGAGCACAAGGCGGTCGCCTTCGACGTCTACAGAGCCGTCGAAGGCGGTGAACGCCTGCGCGTGATGACGATGGACATCCTCTGCGTCGTGTTCACCGTCGGTATGGCGTTTGCGATCGTCGTGTCCCTGCTTGGCGACCGGGCCACCTACCGACCCGGCACCCTCCGCCGGAGCTGGCGCGCCTTCCGGCGCTCCCCCATCGTGAGCCGGACGCTCTGGCGTCAGCTGCGCGACTACACACGTCGGGACTTCCACCCCGACGACAGCGACACCGCCGATCTCGTCGAATTCTGGCGCCGAGCCCTCTTCGGCGACCACGGCACGTTGAACGACAAGCTGGCCACGGCCACCGTCTGACGGTACCCGTCGGCGCCCACCTCGACGACGTCGGTCGGGACTACGTACCTCTCAGTGGAGGTACTTCTTGATCAGCTTGGCCGGGGCCGTGTACGACGATCCGGCGAGGACGGCGGAGTTCGATCCGGCGGCAGAGGGCAGTCCCTTGTCCAGATCGAGGACCGTGTCCAGGGTTCCGTCCGGTCCACAGTTGTCGGTTCCCGGCACGGCGAAGGCGTTGTCGACGAGCTCCACCCCCGTGTCCGTGATGAGTCCCTTGTTGGTGCTCGAGACGGTTCCCACGGAGCCCGTGATCGGTGTGTTCGGTCCCGGAGGATCCGTGGTGCCGGTGGTCAGGTTGAGCGTGATGGGGTCGGCTGCGTCGCCGATGGTGCAGTCGGGCCCGAGCGCACCGGTCGGAGTGCTGATGAGGACGTCGAGCGGCATCGTCAGACCGGCACCCCGGGCGCCGAGGAGATTCGCCAGGTTCACGTCCGGAAGCCCGACGAGCTGCGGGGTCACCGTGACCGCCAGGGGTCCGCCGTCCACCCCCGGGATGCCGGTCAGGCCACCGGGGAGCGGAATCGGGGGCGCCTGCAGCGCCTGTGTCCCGTCATTGGGCGTCACCGCGATGGGCTGGCCCGTCTTCGTATAGCGGAGGCCGAGCGACAGGGTTGTGGGACTCGTCGAGGTGACGATGGTGGAGCCGATCTGGAAGGTCGTGTTCGTCGTGGACGAGAAGAGGCACGTGGCCACTCCCTTGACGTTGATCGGACAATGGGCGAACTCGGCCAGGCTGCTCGGAAGTGACCTCGCCGTGGCCGACTCGGGGGCCGCGGCGACGAACAGCGACGCCCCGGAAAGGCCCGCCGCCATCGCGTACGTCGCCAGACGGCGTCGCCGCAGCGACCGTCGCTGGACAGAAGGAACAGTCACCGACACGATCACACCCCCAATCGCGAGCACGGCCTCGTCGGCCGTCTCGTTCCCGCCGATCCCGTTTGACCTCTTCGACAAGGATATTTGTCTCCGTCTCCGGTGCACTCCGAGAATCCACCTGCGAGGTATCACCTCCCCCCTGGTGGACCGTCGGCCGCGCCGGGACTCCCGCGGCCGACGTCGGCGTGAGTACGTCAGTGGTCACCCGGCGCCGTGGGCGCCCGGGCCGACGCGATCAGAGCAGGGCCACCTGGTCGATGAGCCACCGACCCCCCGAATCGACGAGAGTGATCTCGACCTGACTGCGGTCGGTCGTCGGGTTCGTCTGATTGGAGTTCGTGATCGTCTGGTCGAGGAAGACGAGGGCGACGGCTCGGCCCGTGCTCCCGGACACGAGGCCGGCCGAGACGACCTTGGCCGCGGCGGTGGCGTGATATCTGGTGAGGGTGCTCCGCAAGGCGTTGCTCGACTGCGAGAAGCTCCGTCGGAACGTGGGGGTGGAATGGGCCAGGACCACGCCGAAGTCACGGCTCAGGTGCCGGTAGTTGTAGCCCGCCAACTCGACCGCATCGGTCCGCGCCGCGGCCAGGGCGCTGACCCGCGCACTGCCGAGGGCGTTTCTGTTTCCGAGGGCCGCCAGGGTCAGCGCCAGGGCGACGGCCAGGGCGAGCGCCACGCCTCCCACGATGACCGTCGCCGCATGGGTGATCACCCATGCACGGGCGCGCCGCGGCAGGGGAGGTGGGGACGCCCCGGGCTCGTCGCTCTCACCGTCGTGGACGCCCACCTCGCCCTCGTGGGCCGCATCCCCACCCGGGTCCTCGGCCCCGACGGGACCGTCGTCGGCCGGAGCCTCCCCGGGGTCGGGGCCCTTCGCCTCGTCCAGAGGGATGTCATCCGTCATCACACCGGTCCCCAGGCTCACCGGGCACGTCCTGGGAACGCCCCGGGAACGGACTGTTCGTCCGGCGTCATTCTGCCAGGATCGCCGGGACAGGAAGAGATGAAGTCGGTCAGGGTCGGTGCCGGTGCCGGTGCCGGTGCCGGTGCCGGTGCCGGTGCCGGTGACGGTGCCGGTGCCGGT
>Ga0209415_10006304_pt1 | contig 21149 bp, 21 predicted proteins | sample PeaSoiSIISIP2007_FD_187696 | JGI IMG/M metagenome (GOLD analysis project Ga0209415, IMG submission 187696) | Peat soil microbial communities from Weissenstadt, Germany - SII-SIP-2007 (SPAdes) (version 2) | ecosystem: Environmental > Terrestrial > Soil > Wetlands > Peat | place: Germany...
TTGTTCAGCAGCGACTCGCGGTAGGTTTTCTTTTCGACTTCGGCGGCGCGCTCCAGCGCCTGCTCGACCGTTCCAAAGCGTTTGATGATCTCGACCGAGCCCTTGTCGCCAATGCCGGGAGCGCCGGGAATGTTGTCGATGGCGTCGCCGCGCAGCGCCATCACGTCCACCACGCGCTCTGGTGGCACTCCCAGAATTTCTTCCACCTTGGCCGCATCGCAGATCAAATTGTCTTTTGGCGGATTCAGTATGTGCACCTGGTCATTGACCAACTGCATCATGTCCTTGTCGCTGGAAACGACATACACGGGATGCGACGCCTCGACCGCCTTGCGCGCCAGCGTGCCAATTACATCGTCGGCCTCGAAGCGGGTGACCTCAAGAATCGGAATGCGGTAAGCCTCGAGCGCGCGGCGAATGTAGGGAACCTGCTGCACCAGGTCTTCCGGCATGGCGGCGCGATTGGCTTTGTAGCCTTTGTATTCGACTTCGGTGAAAGTCTGGGTCTTGATGTCGAATTTGCGGATGCTGGTAACGGACTCGGCCTGCTCGTCGCGAAAAGTCGGCCCTGCCACGTCGAAGACCGCGGCCAAGTACTCGGGAGAAAAATCGTCGCGCAGTTTGCGCAGCATGTTCACGAAAACGTAAGTCGCCGCCGTGGGCAGGCCGCTGCGGGTGGTCATGGGGCGCTGCCGCGCCATCGCGTGATAGGCGCGGAAAATGAACGACATGGTGTCGATGAGATAGATGCGGCCCGGCAAATTGCGGCCCTTTTCCGGCGCGCCCTGAAAAGGCGCGCTGGCCGCGGCTTTGCCGTTCGACGCGCGATCGGCAGAAGATGCCGCTGGCGTGGCCGGTTCCGGTGATTTTTTGCGCGCGGGCAACCCGCCTAGTTTAGCAGCAGAAAAGTCTGGCAGCAGCAAGGCGGGGCCGCGGCAAGGCAGGGCAGCCGTGGGAACCGGCGCTTCTTAGAAGTCGATGCGGAAGTCTGCCTGGACCAGTTTCGGCCCCGTCTGGCGCGAGCTGTTGCGGAAAACCAAATAATACTTGGCGGGCTGATTCATGGTCGGCGGCAAGCCGGTGTTCACTTCCTGGTCGTGAGCGTCCTCGGCGGAAAAGATTGCCTCGCTGTCGCGGCCGCTGAGAAACTCGGCGTACTGGCTCTCCGTCAAGACCAGGAATTCCACATTCGCCGCCTCGCTCGATTCGGTTGCGCCCTTGCCGCCCGCCGGCTTCACGAACGAGCTGTAAGTTCCCCGCAGGTGCGGAGTGGCCGCGTGCGGCGGAACTTCAAAAGGCAGATCCACTGTGTTCTTGACGGCAAACGTTGAATGCAGAATGGAGTTGCCCGTGCCTACCACCGATCCTCCAACATGATCGGAGGCCACGGTTTTGCGAGAAACCGGCTGCAGGGTTTCGACTTGGGGCTGATCCTGGTTCTGGCCCTGGGCCTGCGGTTGACGCGACATGTAACCGGCGAGCGGTCCGGCGACGCCCACCATGCGCTGCGCCTCGCGCACTTCCTCATAGGTCTTCTCCGTCTCACCCTCCTGCGCCGGGGTGGCCACTGCATTCGCGATGTGGCGCCAGTGCGTCCACCCGTAAGAACCGACTAGCACAAACACGAAACTCGTCGCCAGTAACTTGAGCCACAGCTTCATATCCGTCCCTCAACAAAATGGTAGTCAGAGGCGTGCGGATGCGAAAGCTATCGATGGATCGGCGGAGTTACTTCGGTTTGCCGTATTCGGTGTTGAAGTGCAGCTGAATTTCGCCACACGTCCCTTGTTCGGGCGAGTAGACCACGCAGGTATCGAAGGGCCGCGAGTACACGTGCAGGCTGACCGCGCGCTGGTTGAATTCCCGGGGATTCACCACGCGATGCACGGGATCGGCGGGATCGACGGCGCAGGGATGCTCGATATTCATCTCGACTGTGTTGGTGGGTTCGAGGCGGCAGGTTCCGCCTTGCAGGTCCTGGTGGACCAGGTGAAAATTTTCCACCAGCAGGCGGCCGATGGGGACCGCCATCCAGCAATTCTGGTCGCGATGGTTGTGCACCGAACTCGCCTGCCCCACTTCCCAGCAGATGGCCATCAATTCGTAGAGCGGAGTGCGGACGATGAGGTTGCGCGTGTAGTGCTGCCGGTCCCAGGTCAGATAAGGTGCGAGCGATTCCGCGCTGACAACCGTCGCCTGCAGAAAGCGGCGGACGGTTTCAATGTTGTCGAAGGCGGACTCGGGCAGTTGCCGCAACCCTTCAACCAGAGTTTGGATGGGAACAGGCTTAACGGCGGTTGCCATCGATGATCTCCGGGGACTGAGTATAGCGCAGGCCCAATATCCATTTCTAAATTCTCACCAACTCAACTCCCGAGCTCCGTGCTCCCTGCTTCAGTTGGCCGTCGAGGGTGGCCAGCGGGAGGCCTTCGCGCATCGCAAGTTCCAGGTAGGCCGCGTCGTACTCGGTGAGTTTCTCTTCCCGCGCGACCGCCAGGATTTGCCCGAAGGCGCGATGCACTTGGATGGAATCCACGCTGATCGGCAGGCTGGCGATACGCTGCAACATGGACGTCACCTGCGCGGTAGTGATGCGCTTGCGCCGTTCCGCTACCAGCAAAGCGTTCGCGACTTCGAAGGGCCAGATGGCCGGAGCCGCCGCCTCGGCGCCGTTGGCCAGCAGGTCGAGGACGCCTTCGGTGTAGGCCGTGCTTTCTTCCGGAAAGCACCACGCCAGCGTCACGGATGCGTCGAGCACCAGGCGCTTAGTAACGGCGGCCTTCATCAATCAACTTGCGAATCGTCAGCCCTCGCAGGTTGGCTCCTTTGCGAATTTCGCGGATATCGCGCACGACCTGTTTCAAGTCTCTGTGCTCTCCATCTTCGGCGGGAACCAGCTTGGCTACGGGAACCCCGCGCCGCGTGATCCGAATGGTTTCCCCCTGCGAAACCTGGCGCAGCAGCTCATTCAAATGCGTCTTGGCTTCGAAAGCGCCCACGGTTTTCATTCAACTAGTCTACCAACTAGTCGGTTCTGGGCGCAACTCCACGACTGGTGGGTGCGGAGATCTTCGACCACAAAGGACACGAAGTCACACGAAGGAAACCATCTGCCAGGTCTGCTATTCCCTACGGCTCCCGCCCCGCATCCGAAATTTCCTGGCTTTGCCCCTGCGCGACCACCGGATACACGGCGCCTTTGCGGCGGCGCAAATCTCCCGGAAGTTCCGAGCGCAGCAGCCACAATCCTGCTGCCACGGCCGCCAGCCATGTGATCGAAACCAGCGCCAACCGCAGCACGTCCGCCACTCGGCTGCCGTGTCCTGACGCGGCCAGGGGCACCGCCTTCGCTACCTCAAAGCTGATCGCGCCCGCCACGAGCGCGGTCAGTGCGGCTTTGCCCAGTTCCCGCCAGCGCAACTCGCTGAGCGGAACCAGTTTCTTGTAGTGCAGCAGTCCGGCCAGGGCCAGCAGATTGACTCCAATGCCAATGTCCGAGGCCCACGCCAAGCCTATTACGCCGAATGTGTGAAACAGGATTTTGTACACCGGCAGCGACGCCGCGGTAATGATGCTGACGGCTAGCATCGGCGTGAGCGTGTCCCCGGCCGCATAGAACGCGCGCGCGTAAAGTCCTTGCGCCGACCACAAGGCCAGCGAAAGCGAGAACCAGAAAAAGTACACCGCGCTGGTCTGCGTATCGTCGATTAGAAACTTTCCGCGCCGGTAGACCAGATCAATCAGCGGAACCGCCGCTACCATCATCCATCCCGTTGCCAGCAAAGATGCCGCCGCCACCCGGTAGACCGAATCGTTCACCGTCGCGGCAAATTCCTTCAGCTTCTTCTCGTTGAACAGGCGGGCAAAAAATGGCAGTGATGCCTGCCCGGTGGCCTGCCCCAGCACCGCAATCGGGACCGCGAACAACCGCTTCGCATAGGTGAGGCGCGAAATGTCTCCCACGCCGCTGGCCGCGTAGTGCCGCAGAATCCAGTCATCCGCCGTGACCAGCGAAACGCCCAGCATCAGCGGCACCGACAGTTTCACCCACTCGCGAAACGCGGGGTTCATCACATCGAACGACGGCCGGTATCCCGTGCCAATGCGCGCTGCACCAATCACGCTCGCCAGAAACGGCCCGGCAACGCTCCCGATCAAAGCGCCATAGGCCAGCGACGCGATGCCGAAATGCTTTCCGCCCAGCACGCCGCCCAGAATGATGAACACGTTGTAGAGCAGCGGCCCAAACGCCGGAAACAAGAACAGGCGGTGCGAAAGCAGCACCGCGGAAACTACGCCGCCCACGTAAAAGAAAATCTGGGCGGGCAGCAGAATCCGGGTGAGGTGGATGCACAACTCGATCTGCTGCGGCGAAAATCCTTTTACAAACCAGCGCACAAACTGGGGCGCGAAAATCTCCGTCAGGATCGTCCCCACGATCATCACCGCGGTCATGACCGTGATGATGATGGAAAACGTTTTCTGCGCGTCAGCCTCGCGCTTCTCGGCCAGAAAGCGAGTGTAGATCGATATAAACGTGATCGACGCCGCGCCGCCCGCCACAATGTAATTCAGGAAATCCGGCAGGGTGAACGCGGCCACGTACGCGTCCGTCTGGCCGCCAGCTCCGTAGGCCCATGCGATGTAGGCATCCCGCGCATAGCCGATCACGCGCGACAGCATGACCGCCGAAATCAGCAGCATGGTCGCCGAGAATGCCGTGTGCTGATGCGACGGCCGGAAGAAGCGCAGAAGTTTCGTCATTGAGACCCGATCAGAATGTTCAATCTTATCGGAATCTCAGGTGGGGCGGACACTTGCCCTCCCGCTCGTATTGTCCTGATTACCCAACGTCCCGGAGGGACCTCTGACAATAGCCCGCCAGTTCACTGGCGGGGTCGGATAGATAAAGGGAATCGCGTCCCAGGGGGACGCCTGAAATAAAGGCTCGTGCAGGCGCCGGACTGATGGGATCCGGTTCAGGCATCCCTACGGGATGCGGCGGCGGGAAATTGAATCGAACCCGGCGTTTGAAACGCCGGGCTATTTTCACATGTCCCTCCGGGACCGTCGCATCGACGCCGTGAATCTCGTTCAAAAGGGACGAAAGCGGCATGAAGGTCGCGTGCGGACTGCGAATTCATCTGGATAGAAACAATTCGAATCCGCCCGGTAGCGAGAATTAAGGACGCAGCGACTCGCCGCTTACTTCCCCTCCGGCGAAAGGTAAACCCTGCCCGCCGACACCAGGTCGACTCCCCGCACTTCGGTTCGCAGCTTCACCTGCTGCCATCCCGCCTTTTTCGGCGGCTTGGCCAGGAACGTCAGCAAATACTGGTGACTCAGCCGGTGCGTCAAATCGTCCAGAAAAGGAGCAAATGCCACCGCCGGCCCATTGAATCCAATGTAGTAAGACTCGCCGCCCGTCTTGTCCGCCAGCTGCGCCAGATAGAGCTGGCCCCAATACGTCTGCCAGCGGCTGTGCCCGAAATGCCCGGTGCCCGGCATATAAATGGCAGAAACCACGATGCCGGCGCGCTGCGCATCGTCGATCGCCTCCGCCAGATAAGGATCGTTCAGGTCCCCAGAGCCGTAATAAAGGTCGATGCCGTCCGAGGCCATTACGACCTCGCGCCGCGCCGTGCTTTGCGGCCAGCGCTTGATCAGGTCGCTCAACGAAAAATATGGGCTGCCATTCACCCCGCGCACGCCCATGGGCAGCCGCAGAGCCTTCGCTGCCAACGCATGATCGCTGGTCAAGTCCTGCACGATCTTGGCGGAGCCATCCTGCATATACGCAACGCCAATCTTCGTGGTCGCCGGCTGTGCGTTGATGAACTGCCGGATGTCGTCCAGCTGCGAGCCCAGATCGCTGCTCGATCCGTCGTCGAGCATAACGAAGAGTTCGAGGCCGGCGCGGTCGCCCTGCGCCGGAATCCATTCCGCCACCTTGTCGCGATCCTTCCCTTCAAACACCAGCACATCCTCGCGATTGACTGCCGGCACGTCGGACCCATGATGCGGTTCGACCGTGACCACCAAGTGTGCCGGAATGCCACTGCCCGATGCCGACTGCGCCGAGAGCATTTGGGCTGCGCCCAGGCACACCGCCAGGCCCAACACCACGTTCGACATGAAACCAAATCTGTTTGCCATAAGGTGCTCCTTACAGAACAAAAATGTTCTACCTCTTTAGATGTTCCAAAAAGGCAAAAGGTGGGACATTCGACAAACTCCACCCCCGGCGCGTTGCAGGAAATGAAGGCCCTGACTGCGGAGCCTGTGCTGGAAACGGATGCGATAATTTGACCGTGGCCGACTCGACACCGATCTCATCCCGCTCCTCCGTCTTCCAGCGATCCCTCCGCAAGAGCTTCCCCGCGGCCGTCCGAGGCGAAGGCGTCTTTGTGTGGGATGCCGATGGCAACAAGTATCTCGATCTCGCCGGCTCGGCCGCGGTCAACTTCATCGGACACGGCGTGCCGGAAATTTCCGCTGCCATGGCCGAACAAGCGGCTAACCTCGAATTCGTCCACACCAGCCAGTTCACCACGCCCGTAGCCGAAGAGTATGCGGAGGAGTTGCTGAGGTTCGCGGGAGAAAACTTTCGCGGCGGCGCGGTTTATTTCACCTGCGGGGGCTCCGAATCGGTCGAGACGGCGCTGAAGCTGGCTCGCCAGTATCAAGTTGAAATCGGCCAAGCACGGCGCCACCAGATTCTCAGCCGGCAGCAGAGCTATCACGGATCAACGCTGGGAGCGCTATCGGTGTCGGGAAATAAGCGCCGCCGCGAGATCTACTTGCCGATGGTGAAGGAGTTCGCGCACGTCGGCATGCCCTACTGCTACCGCTGCGCCTTCGATTGCACCGACGGATGCCGCAACTGTGGCCAGCAATACGCCGCCGAACTGGAACGAGCCATCGAAGCGGCTCAGGGCGAAGCCGCCGCATTCATCTTCGAGCCAGTCAGCGGAGCCACGCTGGGAGCGGTCGTCCCGCCGCCGGGATATCTGCAGGCGGTGGCTGAAATTTGCCAGCGCCACGGCGTGCTCCTGATCGCCGACGAAGTCATGACCGGCATGGGCCGCACCGGCCGCAACTTTGCGGTGGAACATTTTCTGGGTCAGGATGATAATGTTGCCGCCGACATCCTCGTCACCGCGAAAGGACTTTCCAGCGGATACGCGCCGCTCGGCGCCGTCATCGCCAGCAACAAAGTTGTCGACGCCATCGCCGCAGGTTCGGGCGCGTTCCTGCACGGCTTCACCTACAACGCCCATCCCATTTCGCTGGCCGCCGGCCGCGCCGTGCTGCGGCATCTGCAAAGCAGAAAGTTAGTGGAAGCCGCCGACTGCAGCCTGCCCGGCAGTCCGGCTGGCGTTTTCAAGCGAGCGCTGGAAACTCTGCGCCACGAAGAGGCAGTGGGAGACGTGCGAGGCATCGGCCTGCTCTGGGCGGTGGAATTCGTCGCCGATAAAAGCAGCAAGCGTCCCTTCCCGCCCGAACAGAATTTTTCGGCCCGTGTCGGCGCCGCAGCCCTGAAGCGCGGCCTCCTCGTCTATCCCATGCAAGGCAGCGTCGACGGCATCTCCGGCGACCACCTGCTTCTGGCGCCTCCGGCCATCATCACTCCCGAGCAGATTACGTGGGCCGTGGAGCAGTTGCGTGCGGCCACGCGCGAGGCGCTTGCTTCATTCGCAAAATAGCGGCGCCAGGACTGCACAAACTCTGGAAAACAAGTCTCCCAGGCCACTACTGCCTGCGCCAACGCCGCAGCGCGCCGCGCAGCGCGCAATACTCGTTGATCGGCCGGTCGTCGCGCAGAGCAGGCGTGGCTGGAGACTTCGCAATCAGCGTCTCGATTTTAATTTCATTCCGGAGCACGGTAGCAAAGGCGAGTAACACGGCAGGACGGCCCCTCGGCGGAGGATCCCATTCCGCGAGATCGGCGACTGCGTCAGCCGGCAGCTTGCGGAGCAAGTCGTCCGCGTTTAGATGGGGCAACGGCTGTTGGCTGGCCAGAAAGTGGAAGCCAATTCCTTGGACACCGCCGAAAACGCGGACGTAAGGGAACGAGTTGCGCAGGGCCTGCGACACTGCGGCAATATCCTCCGCATCGCCGGTGGGCAGCCATTGCGCCAGAATGCCGTTCGGACGCAGCCGCTTCCTGGCCGCGGCGTAAAACTCTTCTGAATACAGCATGCTCGACCCTGCCGCCGCCACCGGGGGCGGTGGATCAATCGTAATCAGATCGTACTGCTGTGCCGTGCGCTCCAGGTAGCGCCGGCCGTCGTCAATGGCAACATGTGCCAAGGGCGACTGCACGACCGTAGCGGCGTCGTCATGAAAGTAGGGGAACATTTGCGGCACGCTGGGCACCAGTTCGACTGCAGTCGTCGATATTTTCCAACTGAGCAGCGAGCGGAAGGTGGTTCCCATGCCGAAACAGATGTCGAGCGCATCCTGCGGCGGGTGGTCGAGAAACGCCAGCGGCAGATGCGCCATCATTTTCGTGATGGGAGTCAGCACCGTCATTCCGTATCCGTTGACCAGAAGCTTCTTTTGCATCCCACTTCCGGTGGCGATGACGGTGGCAGTCGAGTCGCGCAGCACTTGCCGCCGCGGATAGATCTCATCGTAGCCTTTGCTGCTGACGATCAGCAGGGCCGCCAAAGGCACAAGAGCATAAGCGGCGCCCTGGGCGAGACGAGACAAGCCAGCACCTGGCCGCAGCGCCCGCAGCCCAAAAATAAGCCAGGGCAACGACAACAGGATCAGCGACCAGCGTTCGCTCAAATAAGGCAGCAGCACAAAACCCGCCAGCAGAGGTCCGAGGATGCATCCCAGTACATTGACGGCGTATGCGCTTCCAGCCTTGCCGGGGTCGCCCGCGGACCGGCGGTCTACCAGCATCGGCGTCAGAAAACCCAGCAGGCCCGTGAAGGGCGCAACGCCGAGAGCCACCCTCAGTGCGCCGAGATTTTTAGAAAAAGGAATGCCTGGGCTGGACATCAACAAAGGCAAAAGCGCGGCGACCGCCAGCAGCGTCCACAGGATTGAGCTTTCCGTGGAGTTATCGCCGGCGCGCGAACTCCACCGCCGGTAAATGCGCGATCCCACGAAAGTGGCCGCAAGATACGCGCTGAGTATCCCGGCGAACGCGTAGACCACGGTTCCGACATAGGGTGTGAACTCACGCACCCAGACCACTTCCATCCCCATGCTGGTCAGGCCGGTCAGGAAGAGCAGCGCCAGGATTGTTCCTCCGTTGGTCGCTCCTGCGACCAAAACCACCGGCGGCTTGGCCGCTTCTTCTGGGGATACTCTCGGAGAACTCCGTGACAGTGACAGTGCGATCGCCGCTGTCGCAATCGCGGCGTTGCATGCGGCGCCCACCCACAAAGTTCCGCGAAAGCCCAGCAGTTCGATCAGCAGCAGGGGCAACGCCGTGCCCAGTACGGCGCCAGCAACGTTGGCGGTGTAAAGATAACTGAACGAGCGCCCAGCTTCCGTGGGCAGTGTCTGTCGAATCGCCCTCATCCCAACCGGGATTGTCGCTCCCATGAGCGCGCACCACGGAACCAGGGTGCAAGCCACCCAAATCCCGGAAGCGGAGTAGTAGGCGGGCGACGAAGACAGCTCAAGCCTTTCGAGAACGGTGCGGCCCCATCCCAGCTCGTAAGGCACGACGATGGCCGAAACTCCGATCAGTAATTCCATCATTGCATACAAACGAAGCGCCGGAAACTGAGGGCCGTCGCCCCGCAGTCGTAGCCATCGGCCGCTGGCCCACGACCCGCTGACCCATGATCCGCTGACCCATGACCCCAGGCCCAGGCCGGCCATAAACACCGACAGCACGATCGAAACCATGGCTGTGGTCACCCCGAACTGGGCCATCGACAGGCGAAGCCAGACCAGTTCGTAGAGGACGCTGCAATAACCTGAGAGGAAAAAAAAGAGGAAGAACCAGTTCACGCAGATCCCTTCTTGGGGTGGATCGTATCGCAATTGGTGAGCATGCTCGTCGGGGGCAATGAAAACACATCGGTCGAATCCGGGCAAGTGTCCGCAGATGGAGATGATCTGCCGAGCTAAGCGGCTGTAGGCGAAGGACTTTGTGAGTGACGAAGAGTTGAGTTGGGATTGAGCCCGAGTGCATTGCCGCCGGTCGCCCTCTGCGCCAAAGTGGCAATCGGAAGCCAGAGAAATCGAAACGGAGGCAACGATGGCAACTCCCACTCAAACCATGACCGAACTCTGTGAGCAAATAAACCCGCGCGTGCTGCCGGCTCTTCGTGATGAAAAGATTCGCAATGAAGAGACGCGCCGCCTGCACCCTTTCCCCGACATGCTGCGAGTACAGGAAAGCTGGTTGGCCGCAGCCGAGAAACGCGCTCTGCTGTGGCTGGCGGCGCGCGTCCCGGAGCGCATCGGTCCCGACCACCTGACCGTGTTGGGATTCGTCGCGCAGATCGCCGCTGGAGTTTTCTACGCGCTCGCGGCATTCAATCGTTACGCGCTGCTCGCTGTGATTGCCTGCCTCGCGCTCAACTGGCTGGGCGATTCGCTTGACGGCACGCTGGCACGAGTCCGGCAGCGGCTGCGTCCGCGCTACGGATTTTATGTCGACCACATGGTCGACAGCTTCGGCGCGCTTGCTCTGATGGGCGGCCTGGCCGTGTCTGGTTACATGCATCCCTGGATCGCCATCGGCTTGCTGGTCGCATTCCTGACGTTGTCGATCCAGTCGTACCTGGCGACGCATGCCCTGGGCGAGTTTCGGATTTCATTCTGGCGCTTCGGCCCAACCGAGCTGCGCCTGCTGCTGGCGGTGGGAAACCTGGCGCTGTTCTGGAAGCCAGTCGTGCATTGTTTCGGAGGGGAATATCGGTTGTTCGACGTGGGCGGAGCCATCGGGCTCACGGGCATGGGATTGATGACGGTCGCATTCACTGCGCAGAACACCATTCGCCTTTATCGCGAGGAAAGGATTCCGCAATGAAGACGATTGCCCGCGATGCATTGGCGGGAAACGGCCCGAGGTCGATCGCATCCTCCACGCTGCTGCGGTGGTGCAAGTTCAACCTGGTGGGCGGAATTGGCATTGGCGTACAGTTCGCCGCGCTGTTTCTGCTGAAGAGCGTTCTGCACTTCAACTATCTGGCCGCGACCGCGATCGCCGTAGAAGCCGCCGTGGTGCACAACTTTGTCTGGCATGAACAGTTCACCTGGGCGGAGAGGACGAAGCCTGATCGAGAGCAGCGCCTGTGGTCTGGTTCGCTGTCACGTCTTCTGCGCTTCAATCTGAGCAATGGAGCGGTTTCAATCATCGGCAACCTCGCACTGATGAAAGTGATGGTCGGTCAGGGACACATGAATTATCTCGTCGCCAATGCGATCGCCATCACTCTGTGCTCACTGGCAAATTTTCTGGTGAGCGAGACCTGGGTGTTCGGATGAAGTCAAAAATCCCCACTCTAGTCTCGCCAAAGAACGGCGAGACTAGAATGGGTCACCCGATGCTTTTTCCTCAGGCTACCTTCAGCACGACTTTGCCGTAATTCTTGCCGTCTTGCAGGAGTTTGTAGGCTTCGGGGGCGCGCTCTAACGGGAAGACGTGGCCGATCTGCGGGGCCAGCTTGCCTTCGGCGATCCAAGTTGAAAGCTGCTGCCAGGCTGGGTCCATGATTTCGCGTTTCTGCGACAGATACGTCAGCCACAGGCCTTGCACACTGGCGGACTTGGCGTACATGGCGCGGATGTCGAGTTGCGGCGGTTTGCCGGTCGCCGTGCCGTACTGGATGACGCGACCGAAGTCGCGCAGGCAGCGCAGGCTCTTGGCGGTGTGTTCGCCGCCCAGCATTTCGAAGACGGCGTCGACGCCCTCGCCGTGAGTCAGGTTCTTTACCACCTCTTCATAGTCGTGCTGTTTGTAGTTGATGGCGTGCTGCAGGCCGAGCTGTTTCACGCGCGCGAGTTTCTCGTCGGACGATGACGTGCCATACATGTCGACCCCGAGCAGGTGGCCGATTTGCACGGCGGCGGTGCCGACTCCTCCGGCAACGGCGTGGATGAGTACGCGGGGAGTGCGCCGCGAAGCTTCGCTCCGCTGGACAGCCCCTTCGACTTCGCTCAGGGCAGGCTTAGGGGGCTGTCCCCACATGGACTGTGCCGACCCTGCGAGCTGCGTCATGCCGGCCTGCCAGTAGGCCAGGTAGGCGGTGAAATAGTTGACGGGAAAGGCGGCCGCTTGCTCGTTGGTCCAGTGGTCGGGGACGGGCCACAACATGTTGGAGTACGCAGCGGTTTTTTCGGCGAAAGCGGCCCACTGGGCGTAGCCCATGACGCGGCGTCCCGTGCTTTCTTCTACGCCAGCGAATTCGCGGCCGGCAATGAAAGGTGGAGGCGGGGTTCCCGGGTAGCCGCCCTTCGCGGTCATGAAGTCAGCGAAATTCAGGCCGCCGGCAGTGACTCGAACGATTGTTTGTCCGGCTTTCGCTGTCGCTTCGGGAGCCTGCTGAACGGCGAGCGCGTCCGGGCCGGAGAGCGCGGTGATGATCAGGGCTTTCATGCAGGAAAGTTTAGCAGGATGGATTCGCGCAGGTTCAGTTGTCCCCTGGCTTCCCGGCGGGTATATACTCTTGGCGTTGGATTACTGGTCGTCCGGCCGAGCCCCTGCAGGCCGGGACGGGGCGCACGTTCATTCGACATTCCCCTAATTCATGCGCGCCCCGCATGCGTAAGGCCGATTCCCGCCGGGGGCGGCGTGGAGGCGGCACGGGTGCATCGCCTAGTCGTATGGGCATAATGGGCAAACTGCATCCGCGGGGAGGTTTACCGTGGATCTTATTTTTGTACGTCTTCTTTTTGTCATTGTTGTAGCGGTTACCTGCTTCGTCATCGCTCCGTTCGGACAGCCTCGCAATATTGACGCGGGGGTGGGCGCCTTGATTGGCGCGGCCATCATTCTGTTCGAATGGAAGCTGCGTACGGTCAGCCTGAAGCGGCTGATCGGCGCCGCCATCGGAAGCTTCCTCGGCATCTGTGGCGCCTACCTGTTCGCTCTCGTCATCCGCAACAGTATTCCGGAAGGACAGACCCAGAGCTTCCTGCAAATTCTGGTGATGCTGCTCATGGCCTACGTCGGGCTGATCGTGGGGGCGAACAAGGGCGACTTGCTGAACCTGGCGGCGCTGGGCGGAATTTTTGGCGGCGAGAAGCAAGGCAAGAAAAGCTACAAGATTCTCGACACCAGCGTGATCATCGACGGCCGCATCGCCGACATTGCCGAGACCGGCTTTCTCGACGGCATCATCGTGACCCCGCAGTTTGTGCTGCGCGAGTTGCAACTCGTCGCCGATTCCGCCGACTCGCTGAAGCGCAACCGGGGACGGCGCGGGCTCGACATTTTGCAGCGCCTGCAGAAAGTCGCCACGCTCACCATTCAGATTGTGGAAGACGATTTCCCGGCGGTGCGCGAAGTCGACTTGAAGCTGATCGAGTTGGCCAAGCTCTACGAAGGCAAGATCATCACCAACGATTTCAACTTGAATAAGGTGGCGCAGCTGCAGGGCGTGCAGGTGCTGAACATCAACGAACTGGCGAATTCGCTGAAGCCGATCGTGCTGCCCGGCGAGACCATGCGCGTGTTCATCCTGAAAGAAGGCAAGGAATACAACCAGGGCGTGGCGTATCTGGATGACGGGACCATGGTGGTGGTGGACAATGCGCGGAAAATGATTGGCAAGACCATCGACGTATCGGTCACGTCGGTGCTGCAGACGACCGCGGGAAAAATGATCTTCGGCAAGTGGGACGAGCGGGCCGCATATTCGCGGCAGGCTGCGGCTGTGCCGGTGGCTGCGGTTCCGGTCCCAGTGGCCCCGCCGGGGCCGACGGCGGTTCCCGCACCGAACGGCTTGGAGACCAAGCAAGGGACGTAGCTGTCGACCCTCTTTACCGCCGAGGACGCAGAACGCGGAGAAAATCTATTCAAGGGGTTTTCTCTGCGAACTCTGCGATCTCGGCGGTGAATGATTTGAACTCTCCCTCTACGCGCTCGTATACTTACAGCCCGCTATGAAGGTGATTGTGATTATTCCGGCTGCGGGCTTGGGGACGCGCATGGCTCCTATGCCCAGCGCCCTGGATGCGGGAACAAAGACGAAGAAGCCGCATCCCTCGAAGCAGTTCACCGACCTGGCAGGCACGCCCATCCTGATTCATACGCTCCGGAAATTCGCTGCGGTCGATGCTGTGAGCGAAGTCTGGATTGCGCTGCGCGAAAATGAAATCGAAGGCTTCCGCGAGCGGCTGGCCAAAGACGCGGGCGAGGTATTAAAGAAGAAGGTGGAACTGGTGGTGGGCGGCGAGCACCGGCAACAGTCGGTGGAGCACGCGCTCAACGCGGTTTCCGCGGCGGCGGATGACGTCATACTCGTGCACGACGCAGTCCGCCCGCTGGTTACGGCGGAAACTATTCATGACGTAATCGAAGCGGCGAAGAAATATGGCGCCGCCATTGCCGCGCTGCCCGCCGTCGACACGGTGAAGCAGGTCGAGCGCACGGCGGAAGGTGCGATCGTGAAAGCAACAATTCCCCGGGCCGGCGTGGTGCTGGCGCAGACTCCGCAAGGGTTTCACTACAGCGTGATCAAGAAAGCGTTCGATGAGGCGACCGCCGATGGATTCCTGGGGACCGACGAAGCGTCGTTAGTCGAGCGCGCGGGCCACGAAGTCGCGGTGGTAATGGGCTCGCCCAGAAATATCAAGATCACGAATCCCGGAGACATGGAACTGGCGGAGTTCTATTTACGGAAATGAGCCACGGATTTTCACGGATTTTCACGGATACCCCCGCCCTGGGCGGCGTAGACTCGGTGGTGATGACTGCTTCGCCAGGTGCTCTGAAACATTCCGAATTGACCGACAAGATCATTGGAGTGTTTTACGACGTCTACAACGAACTCGGACACGGATTTCTCGAATCGACATATAGAGAAGCGTTGCTCGTGGCCGTGGAAGAATCGGGCCTGAGCGCTGTTCGGGAAGTTCCTGTGCCCGTGTGGTTTCGCGGTAGAAAAATCGGCCAATACTATGCAGACCTCATAGTAGAAGGTGTCGTCCTTCTCGAACTGAAAGCGGCGCGAACCCTCGAATCGGCGCACGAGTCGCAGTTGCTGCACTATCTCCGCGCTACCGACATCGAGGTGGGCTTGCTCCTCAACTTCGGAGTGCGGCCTCAGTTTCGCCGTCTCCTCTTCGACAATGAAAGAAAGAAAATCCGTGAAAATCCGTGCGAATCCGTGGCCAAGGTTTCCGCATGAGAATCGGCTACGGCTTTGACTCGCACGAATTTCACGCTGGCATTCCACTGAGGATTGGCGGCATTGCTTTGCCTCACGATAAGGGACTCGGCGGACACTCTGACGGGGACGTGTTGCTGCACGCCATCACCGACGCGCTGCTGGGAGCGATCGCCGCGCCGGATATTGGGGCGCTGTTTCCGCCGTCGGATCCGAAGTGGAAGGGCGCGGATTCGGTCATCTTTTTGCGCGAAGCGCTGAAGCGCGTGCGGGACGCGGGTTACAGCGTGGCCAACCTCGACGCCAGCCTCATTCTCGCTGCGCCCAAGATTGGGCCGCATGCCAGTGTGATTCGCGCGCGTGTGGCGGAGTTGATGGGCCTGCACTGCGACTGCGTTGGACTGAAGGCGAAAACGCCCGAGGGCCTCAATCTGGACAACGCCGCGATTGCCCATGTCGTGGTGCTGCTCGAGAAGATTCCGCGTGCGAAGAAGAAAGCACCGAAGAAGAAGTAGCCCTGGCATCTCATCGATCCGCGTCCGCCGCTTTCTCGCGGTGCTCCCGCGCGGCGTCAATCAATGCGCGAAAAATTGCGGGCGAGGCGGCATCCTGCTCCACCGAGCGCTCGGGATGCCATTGCACCGCGAGCACGAAATGATCGGGTCCGGTGCCTTCCAGTGCCTCAATGATGCCATCTTCGCAGCAGCGGGCCACGATGCGCAGGCCTTCTCCGATCCTTTCCGCGGATTGATGGTGGGAAGAATTCACCGGCAAAACGATCGGGCTTTGCACTTCTGACCTCGGACTTCGGCTGTCCTTACATAGAATCTCCGCCAGCTTGGAGGCGGGATCAATTTCAACGGAATGCGCGACCGCGACCTTCCCGCCGGCTTCATGATTCACGCGAGTGCGGATTGCCTCCGGCAGAAACTCCGGGATGTGCTGGATGAGCGATCCGGCGCGATAGACGTTCAGGCTCTGCAAGCCGTAGCAGATGCCGAGCACGGGCTTGCGATTTTTATAGGCGTCGTCGAGAAGCAGATCGTCGACGGCGTCGCGGCGCGGGTCAGCGGCGGCGGTGTGGGACGACCGCGCGGCGTGGAACCGCGCCGGCTCCACGTCGGCCTTGCTGCCGGGGAGCAGTACTCCGTCGCAGAGTTCGACTGCCTTCCTTATTTCGTCCCGGCCTTGATCAAGCGCGATGCGCACCGGCTCGCCTCCGGCTAACGTGACGGCGCGCTCGTACTGCGGGATGGCGCGCTCGGCATACTCCGGATCAGAAAAATGCGGCAGGGGAATGGCGATGCGCGGCGGCATGATTTCGATTGTAGCGAAGAGCTGGCACGGAAAATGTGGGGACGGGCGCCCCGCTCGTCCGGCCCGGCAAAGCCCGGCAGCCCCGCCTGTCCTAACCCAGCCTCTCAATGGCCGACAGCGCCTTGTTCTAGCGGTAGTGGCGGATTTCCATGACCAGGGCAAGCACGAAGATGATGCATCCGGCGATCAGCGCCATGGGCAGCGCGATGTGCCGGTAGGCGATTCGCATGTCAGGATGCACACCGCGCAACGCGGCGACGATCACGGTTCCGACGATCGCGAGCAACAAGCAAACCGCGAAGCAGAGCAGCGTGGTGATAAATGTCACCAGCGCGACGCGGACAGGAATGGCGTACCAGCGCGGCGGTCGGGATGCGGGTGCGGCTGCCATAAGTTCCACCGTCTATTCTAATCCGCGCGCTTGCCAAAACCACTGATAGACGGCTTCTAGCGTATAAGATAGTTAGCTATGTCGCAGGCAGCTCCAGCAATCACGCGCAGTCCCGCCGAGGTGGTCCGGGTCACTCCGGTTTCACAGGCGCCGAACGGCATCTGCTACGCCGCCGCCGGCGAGGTTGCGGTAAATTCGTTTGACCTGGAACGCATGATCGCGGCGGTGCCGACCAAAGTGGCGAGCGCGCTGGAGCGCAAGGCGTATTACTTCGTCCCGCTGGCCGTGAGCCAGGGAGATGAAACCCTCATAGCCGACCGCTACGACGTCGCGCTCAGCGACAATGCGGTGTGCCATCGCAATTTGAATCTGGGCGACTCGCAGTGCGTGTTCATCTCCACGCGCTTAATGGACGACAAGTTTTCGGTGGCGTTCGAGTTTTATATCAATGTCGGTCACGCGCTGGTCGAGCGCGCCGGAGTTTCGAAGGACTTCAGCGAGCTGGCCTGGAGCCAGGTGGAGGCGGGGATTCGCGGCGAGACTTCGCTCGACGCCTGGGAGGCGCGCAAACTGGCCACGGCCGGCGGCCCGGACCGTCCGCCGGAATACGAGCGCTACAAGAACGAATATCTGGACGCGACGTTTTCCGACACGATTTCCATTTATCTGCTGTCGCTGTATCTCGACGTGGATTACTACGATCTGCGGGAGCGGGATTATCCGCTGCTGGCGCCCTCGGCGCTGGCCGAGCGGCTGCGGAAGGTGGCGGAGCTGTTTCCGCCGAATACCGGATTTGAATTTGCGGTGCTCTACAAACGGCGGGGCTAAGTCAACTTCTTTGCCACGGATTCACTCGGATTCCCACGGATCAACCTCTGACTAATTCTCTCCTCTGCAGCATGCGCAGAATCCAATAGCCGGCCGCAGCTGCGGCCAGATGCTTGAGTGTGTGGCCGCTGATCATGTGGCCGAGGGCAAAGACCTGGCGGTCGGCTTCCTCAAGAATCTTGGCGAGGACGTAGAAGCCGACGACCGCTGCGAAATCGAAACCGCGAGTGTACTTCGCCGGAAACAAGAGCAAGAGCAGCAGAACGAGAATGGCGTAAACCTGCACGGCGGCGTAGAAGCGAAGATCGCCGTGGCCTTGCACTTCACCCGCACGCCAGACCAGGACGCTGCCGATGCCCGCGGCTTCGAAGATCGGAAACAGCCACAGGCCGGCCGGGACGCTGACGCGCTCGGCAATCACCTCCGCGAGCAGAGCCATGAAGACCATCATGATGGGAATGCGGTCCCAAACCAGGCGTGCATTGCCGGGCGCGAGATGGTACCAGGCCGAGCCGAACGCGGTGAGAATCAGTGCGGCGAACATGATGAGATAGAGGCCGCGCTCGCGGGGATCGTTCACTCTTTCGGGGCGCGGCTTGCGGAGGAAGATCAAGCCGCATAGTCCGACAATCGCGAAGGGAAGGTTGGAAGCGACGTCTCCGAAATTGGGGATGCCCAGCCACGAACGCTGGTCAGCGAAGTTGTGGTAAGCCAGCGGCTGCGGGATGGGAGGAAGCAGCAGCGCGATAATTGCGAGCACGACTGCTAGCGTGAGCAGGAGCAGGGGCGCTTTGGAGCGAGGGAGCACGGTCGGAATTGTCGCAGCTTGGAATCGAAGGTCAAAATCTTTTCGCCGCGGATTTGCGCGGATTCACACGGATAAACCGGAACAGGTCAAAATCCCCACACTAGCCGCAAAGGACGCGACTACGGGGGCGTCCTCGCGTTCTCTCTGGTTCTATGCAGACCTACTTGCCGTTGGAGATGGTGAAGTTGACGCTGCTGACCTGGTTTCCGCCGACGGTAACGGATTTTTCCCAGGTCTTCGGTTCGCTGAATACGGGGCGCTGGACACTGTGTTCGGTGAGCACGTCGTAGGCTTGTTCCTTGCCGACGAGGGTCCAGCCTTCATGCCAGGCCACGATCTCATAGGTACCGGGCGGGACGTTGGTGAACTCGAAGTGTCCGGTTTCGTCGGTGACCGCGTAGTAAGGATGCGGGGCGACGAACATTTCGGCATTCATCCAGACATGGCCGCCATTGCAGCGCAGATGAACCAGGCCCGCGGTGGGCATGCTGCGCGAAGTGGGGCGGCCCACGAAAGGGAACGGCAAGTTGAAGGTGGCCGCGCCGTCCATGTGAATGGTGTGCAGGGTTGCGTCGGAACTGACCATATCGAGCGGGCCGTTTTGTGGGACCAGAAGAATGTGAGGAATGTAGCGGCAGTGTTTCTGGTCGAGATGGCGGCGTTGTTCGGGCAGGTCCATGGCTTTGCCGCTGGAAATGTCCTTGAGATAGACGACCATATTGGCAACGCCGCCTTGAGGTCCGATGATGAGGCGTTCGAGGTCGGCGGTTTTCTTCGAGTCAGGGTCGCAAATCTGCGCGTCTTTCGTGATGGGAAACTCGAGGGTGTGGGGAACGGTTCCCGACCATTTCACGGAGCCGGAAATGCTGCCGCCGTCGGTGACGGGAACGACTTTATAGCCGTTTTGTGCGAAGGCCGCGGTGGTCGCGAAGAACAAGATCAATAAGAAATATGGTGCAACAACTCGGCGCATACTCGTCCCCTAAGCGCTCAGGGTGGCCGGTTTGGCCCGTTTCACCCGAGCTTGAGATTTGGCCGTACTCCTTGCTCCCGCTTGCACCGACTTACATCCCAACTTGCGGGAAAATGCCGCACAGGGGCCCGGACAAAAATCCGGGACAGCATTTGTGTTTGCAGGTCTTGCCTTACGGTTTCAATGGGGAAGGCCGTCTTAACTGCCCACAAGCAGGCGACGGTTGTGATTGAAATCACTCTTAGAGTGCGCCTGAGGGCATAGAGAGTCGAGATTACCTTGGTGGTAGAACGGGTGGAGGATGACTGTACTGGGAGCCCCCCGAGAACCGCCAAGTCTAGGCGGGCCAGCCGCCCGGTTGGTCGTCTCTTAACAATGCCGAGCGTTCGGGACGGTTGGGGTTTGACCGTACGAAGACCATCTGACCTTTCATACTCGCGACAAATCGATCGGCCGAGCTTTCCCTGAAAAACAGCCTCTCGAGGTAGCCGGAATAGTATTCGCCATTGACGGAATAGGAGTAGTCGATACGCGCGGCGTAGAAGTCCTTGTAACGTCCCCTGTGCACTTCCACGCTCCCGAACTCGACCGTTCCCTGGTGAGTGAGCCAGCCCCGGGCCAAAAAGGACTTCACGTGGTTCCAGGCCAGGACCCGAGTTAGGAGAAGAACCAGCGCAATCGCGAAGATAGCGGTGAAGATTTCGTCTCCGGAAAGTGCGTACGCAGCCAAGGGTGAAGCCCTCTTGAACTTCGATGGTGGCAGTATAGGCATACGCGGCAGAAAAATCGACTGCCTTCGCCAGCCGACTGAAGAAACTTGCGTCGAAAATTTATTAGCGGAACCGTACAATCATTTCTCCATGACTGTCACGGTGCGATCGTTCGCGAAGATTAACCTTGGGCTGCGCATTGGGGCGGCGCGAGAGGATGGATTCCATGAACTGCTGACGGTGTATCAGACGATTGGGTTGCATGATGTGATTCGGGTGAGCGTGGGGCGCGGGACTGGAATTGAAATCCGGTGCGACGATCCGCGGGTGCCGAAGGATGAATCGAATACCTGCTTTCGAATTGTCGAGAAAGCGATGCGGGCGCTGGGCTTGAAGGGGCGCGTAGTAATCGAGATCGAGAAGCGGCTACCGGTGCAGGGGGGGCTGGGTGGGGCTTCGACGAATGCAGTGGCGACTCTGCTGGGGCTGGAGCGGGCGCTTCGTAAGACTCTGCCAACTGGCGAGAGGCTCCGGATCGCGGCGGAGGTGGGGTCGGATCTGCCGCTGTTTCTGGTTGGCGGGACGGTGCTGGGGGTGGGGCGGGGGGAGCAGGTGTATCCGCTGGCGGATTTGCCGGCGATGGATTGTGTGGTGGTGACGCCGCAGGTGGGGGTTTCGACGCCGAAGGCGTTTGCGGCGTGGGATCAGTTGTGTGGCGCGGGCACTACTGCCCGCGAGGCAGCGCCTGTGGTGCAAGGGTCTGAGGAGATTGGCGGGCAAGACCCAGCCGAGCTTTGCTCGGCCCGGCCGGATC
>Ga0209415_10006305_pt1 | contig 21149 bp, 13 predicted proteins | sample PeaSoiSIISIP2007_FD_187696 | JGI IMG/M metagenome (GOLD analysis project Ga0209415, IMG submission 187696) | Peat soil microbial communities from Weissenstadt, Germany - SII-SIP-2007 (SPAdes) (version 2) | ecosystem: Environmental > Terrestrial > Soil > Wetlands > Peat | place: Germany...
GGGGGACTTGAACCCCCACGCCCTTGCGGGCACCAGCCCCTCAAGCTGGCGCGTCTGCCTATTCCGCCACTCCGACGTCACTCGGGTCCGCCGATCGACGGCACGAGGTGCCCGACGACTCTAGTCCAACCGGATTTTGCCGCCTCTGGGACCGTCGACGTCAAGACGAAGGGATCGTCGGTGTCCCGGTGTAGGTGGTGGGCTCGCTGACCAAGCGGGCCCAATCGAGGAGCGTCGACAGGAGGCCGGGCGCGTAGGCGTCAGCGGCGAGTCCCGTCGTGAAGTCGGACCAGGCCAGTGCGCTCGGTTCTGCGAACAGCGGCAGGGCCACCATGTCAGCCCACAGCTGTTGGTCGATCTCGTTGTACAGCGGCTGGGCGGTGACCGGGTCGAGCTCCCTGGTCGCCTCTGCGAAGAGGCTGTCGACCTTGGGCGAGGCGTACCCGCTCCAGTCCTGCGCCCCCGTTGTGCCGGGCAGCTCTTGCGGTGTGTACCAGGCGCTCGTCCTGCTCGGATACGGGCTGGCGTGCAGCGGGATGAGCGCCAGGTCGGCCTTCCCCTCGGAGAGATCGGAACCGGCGGCGGTGGCGTCGGGCTCGGCGGAGACCGTCACGGTGAAACCGGCCCGCTCGAGCTGGTCGGCGAGGAGGCCGCCGCTCTCGGCCGCCCACCCGTCACCGGTGTCCACAACCATCCGAAGCGTCAATGGATGCCCCGCCGCGTCGACCCAAGCTCCGGACAAGTTGCGCAGGTAGCCGGCCGCGGCCAGGTCCTTGTTTTCTTCGGTGGGGTCCGACACCGTCGGGAAGTTCTGCGCCGTGATGGCGTTGGTGGTCGGCTGAGTGGTGGTGGTCGAAGCCGTGTTGGCCGGGAGCGGCGCCGGGTTGTCCGGGTACGTGGTCTGCTGTTGGGAGTAGAGGTGACTGGACGACGGGGCGATGTTGATGTTGGCCCACCCGACCACCCGGTCGTCCAACGCTTGGCGATCGATCGCATAGGCGACCCCCTCGCGTACGAGCGGGTCCGCGGTGACGAGCCCGGCGGTCGAGAATTCGAGCTGGAGGAAGGTGGTCGAGATATTGACCTCACTCTTCACGAACGGCATGGAGCTGACCGCCTCCAAGAAGCCGGGATCGAAGTAGGTGGGTGCGCTCACGTCGACCACCCCCCTGTACAGCCACTGCGCCAGCTGTTGGGGCCCGCTCGCCACCTTGATCACGATGCGGTCGAGCTTGGGCTCCTGGCCCCACCACTTCGGGTTCTTCACCAGCGTGATCGTCCCACCCTCGACCGACGCGATCTCATAGGGACCGCCCGAGAGGTCGATGTGGGGGTCGACGGTGCTGCACGCCGGGCTCCAACCGGCTTGCTCGAGGACGTGCGCGGGGAGCAGGTCGCTGAACAACCCCTGCCAGTCCGCATACGGAGTCGAAAAGACGACGGTGACCGTGCGGCCGTGACTGGACGGTGTCATGGACGCGATGTTCTCGTAGCCGTCGGTGCTGGCCACGTCGGCGTCACCGCCGGTCTCCCCGAGCGGCACGGCGCGCTGGTGCTGCCACGCGTAGATGAAGTCGGTGGCCGTGATGGCGACGCCGTCGGACCACACCGCCTTGGGGTTGATCGTGTAGACGACCGTCTCGGGCTTGGTCGACTGGAGCTCGGCCTGCTCGATCAGCGCCGGGTCATATTGCGAGCTCCCGAGGTTGTCGAGTGAGAAGGCGCTGGGGAGCACCGCGCTCAAGACCAGACGGTCGGCGAGGGTGTCCCCGCTGGCGGTGTTGGGGTTGCAGCCCGTCGGCGCCTGGTCGATCCCGATCGAGACCGAGCCGCCCACCGCGGGGAGGTAGGTCACCCGGGGGGGCTGTGCCGGCGGGTTCGTGCCGCACGCCGCGAGCAGCCCGGCCAATGTCGCGAGCACGCACCCCGGCACCACCCGACACCACCCGTTCGGGTGGCGTCCCCGGTGGCTCACTGCAATCGGAGATCCAAGGTGAGCGAGTTGAGGGCGAAGATGAGTGCCACGGTCACGGTGATCCGGTCAAGGTTCCTCTCGACCACCGTCGAGCCCTGAGCCGCCGCGCCGACGCTGCCTCCGAACATGTCCGACAGCCCGCCGCCCTTCCCGCTGTGCATGAGGATCAGAAAGACCAGGGAGAACGCGGAGACGATCTCGACGACGACGTACACCACGGTCAGCACCGCTCGCGCTCCTTCAGGCAGGCCGTGACCGCGTCGGCGCGATCAGGCTCAGGTGGCAGGAGAACGGTAGCAGCCACCGACGGCCCGGATGACTTCGGCAAAGCCGGCCGCCTGCAAGCTCGCCCCCCCGACCAGGAGGCCGTCGATGTCGGGCTCGGCCACGAAGTCGGCCGCGTTCTCGGGGCTGACCGAACCCCCGTACTGGACCCGGACCCCCTCCCCCGCCACCCCGCCGCCGGCCGAGCCGACCGTCATCCGGATGAAGGCGGCCGCGTCGGCCGCGTCCACCGGCGTCGCGGCGCGCCCGGTCCCGATGGCCCAGATGGGCTCGTAGGCCACCACCAGCGAGGCCATCTGTTCGGGTTGGAGCGCACCCAAGGCCGCCTCCAGCTGGGCCGCCAGGCGCCGCTCGGTGGTGCCGCCGTCCCGCTCCTCGGCGCTCTCCCCGACACACAGGATCGGTGTCATCGAGTGCCGCAGCACCGCCCGCAGCGTCGCCGCGACCTGCTCGTCGGTCATTCCGAAGAGGCGCCGGCGCTCGGAGTGCCCGACGATCACGTAGCGGACCCCCAGCCGGGCCAGCATCGGCGAGCTCACCTCCCCGGTGAAGGCGCCGTCGTCGTCGGTGTGACAGTGCTGCGCCCCCAACGCGACCGGCAGCTTCTCACCCTCGATGAGGACCTGGACCGTCCGCAGGTCGGTGAACGGCGGGTGAACCGAGACCTCGACCGATGCCACGTCCTCGGGCTTCAATCGCAACCCGAGGTCGCGCACGGTGTGGAGCGCCACGATGTGGTCGTGGTGCATCTTCCAGTTCGCACTGACGAGCGGGCGGCGCCCGCCCGCACCTTTGGCCGACCGCGCGCCGGCGCTCGATGCCCGAGCCGGGGTCACCGCTCGCTCAGGAACGGCCGGCGAATGGCGCGTTGGGGGCGCCGCGAAGCGCCGCCAGGGCCGGGAGGTCTCCATTCTCCAGCAGCGACAACGAGGCCCCGCCGCCGGTGGAGACGAAGTCGATCTTCTCGGCCAGGCCCAGGTGGTCGATCGCGCTGACGCTGTCGCCGCCGCCGACGATGGTGGACCCGGCGCAGTCCGCGATCGCCTGGGCCACCCGATGGGTCCCCTCGGCGAACCGCTCGTCCTCGAAGGCCCCGACCGGGCCGTTCCAGAACACCGTGCCCGCCCGGGCGATGGCCTCGGCGAAGGCCGCCGCGGTCTCCGGACCGATGTCGAACCCCTGCCATCCGTCGGGGATGTCCGAGCCGAGCACCTTGGTGTCGGCCAGGTTGGTAATCCCGGTGGGGCTGGCGCCGAGGGCCATCCCGCCTGGCTCCAGCGCGACCACGTCGGTGGGCAAGAGGATCTCGGTTCTGCGGGAGTGCAGGAGCTTGCGGCACTCCTCGATCCGGTCCGCGTCGACGATCGAGGCACCGACGTCGTGGCCCAGGGCCGCCAGGAAGGTGAAGGCCATGGCGCCGCCGACCGCGACCACGTCGGCCTTCTTGGTCAGCGCGCGCAGCACCCCGAGCTTCTCGGCAACCTTGGAGCCGCCCAGGACCACCACAAAGGGGCGCGTGGGCGCGTGGAGGAGGCCGCCCAGGACCTCGACCTCCTTGGCCAAGAGCCGGCCGGCGGCGCTCGGGAGCCGGCTCGGGGGCCCCACCACCGAGGCATGGACCCGATGGGCCACCCCGAAGGCCTCGTTCACATAGGCGTCGAAGCCGTGGATCAGTCGGTCCACGAAGGCGGCCGAGTTGGCCTTCTCGCCCGGGTCGAACCGGAGATTGTCCAAGAGCTCGACGCCCGGGCAGATCTCGGCGAGGCGCTCCCTGACCGGCGACATCGACCATTGCTCGTCGGGTCGGCCGTCGGGTCGGCCGAGGTGGGAGCACGCGGTGACCGCCGCACCGCGCTCTTGGAGCCAGTGCAAGGTGGGCAGGGTCTTGCGGATTCTGAAGTCGTCGGCCACGCTGCTATGACCGTCTTCGTGCTCGAGCGGCACGTTGTAGTCGACCCGGACGAGCACCTTCTGGCCGGCCACGTCGGGCAGGTCCTCCAGGAGCGGCAGCCCCACCATGGGGCCCGGACGCGACCTGAACCTCACCGCCGGGCCCCGGTCCCTGCGCGCGGCGAGCGGTCGTCGTTCACTGTCCCCGGCCTACCAGGAGTACGAGGTCCACCAACCTGTTGGCGTACCCCCACTCGTTGTCGTACCAACCGTTGGCCTTGACCAGGGTCTGGTCGCCGCCGATCGGCTGCACGATCGTGAGGCCGGCGTCGAAGATGCACGACGCCGGGTTGCCGAGCACGTCGGACGACACGATGGGGTCCTCGGTGTAGTCGAGCACCGCCGAGAGCGGTCCGCTGGCCGAGGCGGTCCGGAAGGCCTCGTTGACCGCTCCGACGCTCACCTGGGCTGGCACCAGGGCGGTGAAGTCGGTGATCGATCCGCACGCGACCGGGACCCGCAGCGCCGAGCCTCCGAGGAGCCCGGCCATCTGGGGAAGGACCTCTTGGGTCGAACGCGCCGCACCGGTGCTCGCGGGGACGATGTTGATTGCGGCCGCCCGGGCCCGCCTCGGATCGCGGTGGGGCAGGTCCAAGAGGTTTTGGTCGTTCGTATACGCGTGCACGGTGGTCATGAGGCCCCCGACGAGCCCGAACGCGTCATAGATGACCTTCACCATGGGCACAAAGCAGTTGGTGGTGCACGACGCGTTGGAGACGACCTGGTGCACGTTGGGGTCGAAGTTGGCGTCGTTCACGCCGATGATCAGCGTCGCATCGGCGTCACGAGAGGGTGCAGAGATGATCACCCTCGACGCTCCGCCCTTTAGATGCCCGCTCGCGTCGGCGCGCGAGGTGAACACTCCTGTCGACTCGATGACCACCTGGACCCCGAGCTCCTCCCAAGGGAGGCTCGACGGGTCGCGCTCGCGCAACACGGCGATGCGGCGCTCCCCGACCACAAGGTCCGTCCCATCGACCGCGACCGCCACGCCGAGCGGGCCGTGCGTCGAGTCGTAGCGGAGGAGCTGCGCGTGGATGTCGGCGGAGGTGACGTCGTTGACCGCGATCAGCTCGATGTCCGCGCCGCCGCGGATGACCGCGCGCAGAAAGTTGCGGCCGATCCGGCCGAAACCGTTCACCCCGACCCGGACCGTCATGGCTGTCGCCGACCCCTGTCCATCCGGTGGCCGTTCATCGTCGTCGCTGGAACCCCCTGCGACCGCTTCGTCTGCATGGCACGGGCGCTCATCCGAGCAGACCCGCGAGCGCCTGCGCCAGTCTGCCAGGATCGTGCACCCGCCCGGCGGGATCGGTGAGCCGGACGTCGGTCACCGGCAGCTCGAGGTGCCCGAGCTCCATCCCGGCCGAGGTGTCGCAAAGGACCAGGTCCACCGGGATCCCATGGGCCTCCAGGGCCGAGACGTGCCGGCCGACGTCGTAGCCCTCGGTCTCGGGGACCTGCGGGCGCAGGTTGCACACCAACACCCGCTGGGCCGTCGTCGCGCCGATGGCCGCGGCCAGCTCGGGCACCGCGGCGGCGGCCAGGACGCTCGTGTAGAGCGACCCGGGCCCGATGACCACCTGGTCGGCGCCGAGGATCGCCTCGACCGCCGCCGGCGGCGCGCCGGCGTCGCCGGGGACGAGCGACACCGACCGGATCTGGCCGGCCAACGAGACGGCGACCTGGCCGGCCACCTCGCCCCCGCCGCAGTCCGCCTTCAGCACCACCGGCTCGGTCGTCGCCGGCAGGACGCGTCCGGCCGCTCCGAGCAGCCGGGCCGCCTCGTCGACGGCGAGCACCAGATCGCCGGTCGCGCCGACCAGGCCGGCCAACAACAGGTTTCCGAGCGCGTGCCCGGCCAGCTCGCCCTCCTCGAATCGACGTTCGAACGCCTTGGCCAGCGGTGCGTTCTCGTCGGCCAACGCGACGAGGCATTTGCGCATGTCGCCGAGCGCGACCACGTCGAGCAGCTCCCGCAGCCGACCGCTCGAGCCTCCGTCATCGGCCACCGACACGATGGCGGTCACCCGGTTGGTGTAGCGCATGGCCGCGCGCAGCGTCACCGCGGTGCCATGCCCGCCACCGATCGCGACGACGCCCGGTCCGTCCGAGCCGCTCATGGGCGCGTGCTCCTCAACGCTCGATGTCCCGGTGGAACACCGTCGTGGCCATGCCGCCCTCGGCCAGGCGGCTCCGGAGCACGTCGGCCAGCACCACCGACCGGTGCCTCCCGCCGGTGCATCCGAACGCGATGGTCAGGTAGGACTTCCCCTCCCGGACGAACGCCGGCTCGAGCGACAACAGCAGATCGACCACCTTGTCCAGGAAATCCTGGGTCTCGGGACGGTCGAGCACGTATTCGCGGACGAGGTCGTCCTCCCCGCTCAACGGGCGGAGGCTCTCCACCCAGTAGGGGTTGGGGAGGAACCGGCAGTCGAAGAGGAGGTCGACGTCGAGCGGGATCCCGTGCTTGTACCCAAACGAGACCACCGACGTCTGCATCGTCTGGATGCCCGGCTCGTCCCCGAACAGCTCCCTGATCCGCGCCCGGAGCTGGTTCACGTTCAGCTCGCCGGTGTCGATCACGACGTCGGCGTCCGCGCGCAGGACCTCGAGGAGCACCCGCTCGTCGGCGATCGACTCCTCGACCCCGCGGGCCGCCAGTGGGTGGCGACGACGGGTTCCCTCGAACCGCCGCACCAGGACCTCATCGGGAGCGTCGAGGAAGAGCACCCGGACCCGGTGCTGCGACCGCCGGAGGGTGTCGAGGACCGGCGGGACGTCCTCGTAGGGCTCGCCTCCCGCCCGACCGATCACGAGGGCGATGTGATCCCCCTCCACGCCGGGGCGGCCGACCAGATCGGCGACCCCGGTGATCAGCGACGGCGGAAGGTTGTCGATGACGAACCAACCGAGGTCCTCGAGCGCAGCTCCGACCGTGGACCGGCCGGCGCCCGACATCCCGGTCACGACGAGGAAATCCCCCATGACGGCACACAGTCTCCCCCATGGGCCACCCCCCGGGCGGATGGCCGGCGCCTCTGGTCCGTATCTCAGCCGGTCCGGCGGGCTGGGCCGGCCCCCTGGAGGCGCTCGCACAGGGCCGCCGCGACCGCGTCGGGCAGCCAGGCGAGCGCGGCCAGCTCCTCGGGGGTGGCTGCGCGGACCGCCCGCACGCTGCCAAAGGTCGCCAGCAGTCGCTTCTTCCGTGCCGGCCCGAGCCCCGGGATGCCGTCGAGGACGCTCGTCGTCATTCGACGCCCCCGGCGCTCCCGGTGGAAGGTGATGGCGAACCGGTGGGCCTCGTCCCGCACCCGCTGGAGGAGGTAGAGGGCCTCCGAGCCGCGCGAGATCCGGATCGGTTCGCTCGAGCCGGGCCGATAGACCTCCTCGAACTGCTTGGCCAGCGCCGCGATCTCGATCTCGTCGCTCAACCCGAGCGACTCGAGGACCCGCACCGCCACCGCCAGCTGGCCCCTGCCCCCGTCGAGCAGGAGCAGCTGGGGAGGGTACGCGAAGCGCTTGCGGGCCGCCGCGCGCCGCTCGGCCAGGTCGTCCTCGCTCGCCGATTCGTGCCGGCGACGCAGCTCGGCGCGTTCGGTCAGCAGGTTGCTGAGACGCCGGGTGAGCACCTCTTCCATCGCCGCATAGTCATCGTTGCCGGGCACGCTGCGGACGACGAAGCGGCGGTAGTCCGACTTCTTGGCCAGCCCGTCCTCGAACACCACCATCGACCCCACGTAGTCGGTCCCCTGGAGGTGGCTCATGTCGAAGCACTCGATGCGCAGCGGCGACCGCCCGAGCCCGAGCGCATCCTCGAGCTCGGTCAGCGCCCGCGACCGCGCGTTGTGGTCCGTCGAGCGCCGGAGCCGGTGCCGGGTCAGGTCCTCCGCCGCGTTGCGGGTCACCGTCTCGTGCAGGGCCCGCTTTTCGCCCCGCCGGGGGACGCTCAGTCGAACCGGCCCGCCGCGCAGCGACGACAACCACGCGATGACCACCTCGGGCGAGTCCGGGAGGACCGGCACCAGCACGTGCCTGGGCACCTCGACCCCGGGCGCACCGTAGAGCTCCTGGAGCACCCGGCCCATGAACTGCTCGGAGGTGAGGTCCTCGACCTTGTCGGCCACCGACCCGCTGCGCCCGACCACCCGGCCCCGCCGCACGTGGAACACCTGGATGGCGGCCTCCAGCTCGTCGTCGGCCAGGCCGATGAGGTCGAGGTCCTCGGCCTGGTCCGAGACCATCTGCTGGGTCTCGGCGGCCTTGTGCACCGCCACCAGCCGGTCCCGCAGCCGCGCCGCCCGTTCGAACTCGAGCGCGTCGGACGCCTCCTCCATCTCCTTACGCAGCCGTGCCACGACCGGCGCGGTCTCGCCCGACAGGAACCCCATCAGGTCCTCGACCATCTGGGCGTAGCGCTCCGGCTCCACCGCGCCGACACAAGGCCCCGAGCAACGCTCGATGTCGTAGAGCAGACACGGCCGGCCGAGGCGCGCGTGCCGCTTGAACTTGGCGTCCGAGCACGTCCGGACCGGGAAGCTGCGCAGGAGCAGGTCCAGGGTCTCCCGAAGGGCACCGACGTGCCCGTAGGGCCCAAAGTACCGGATGCCCTTTCGCTTGCGGCCCCGGAACACCACCGGGCGCGGCCATTCATCGCCCACCGTCACGGCGAGCCACGGGTAGCTCTTGTCGTCCTTCAGCCGGACATTGAAACGCGGCTTGTGGGCCTGGATGAGCGAGTGCTCGAGGATGAGGGCGTCGACCTCGGTGCCCACGACCACCCACTCGACCCGCTCGGCCAGCGCCACCATCTGGGCCGTCCGGGGCGCCAGGGCAGCCGGGTCGGCCCAGTAGTTGGTCAGGCGGTGGCGCAGCGACTTGGCCTTGCCCACATAGAGGACCTGGCCGTCGGCGTCCAGGAACTGGTACGACCCCGGGGCGTCGGGGATCGAACTCGTGGGTGGACGGACCTTCACGCCTCCACTATGGCGCCCCGCGGTGTCACCCGACGCGCCGCTGGCCTGCGGCGTCGGAGCCGCCCGGGCGCGTAGACTGAGTGTCAAGCCGGCCCGGTATCCCGGCTACACACAAGCTCTGAGGCCGACAACCCCGCGGATGGGCGACCGGTGCTGTCCCCGCCGGCCACATCGGAGCTTCCCCAAAGAGGGGGTACACGATGATTCGACTCCAGGGCGCCCTTCCGGGGCGTTACACCGGTGCGCCACCAGAAGAACTGGCCCGGTGGATCGGCGCGGCCAAGGCCACGCTGGGCGACCGGGTGTTCATCCTCGGGCACCACTACCAACGCGACGAGGTCATGGAGTGGGCCGACGCTCGGGGCGATTCCTTTGGCCTGTCAAAGATGGCCGCAGCCAAGCACGACGCCGAGTTCATCGTCTTCTGTGGCGTGCACTTCATGGCCGAATCGGCCGACATCCTGACCGGGGACCACCAGCAGGTGCTCCTACCCGACCTGAACGCCGGGTGCTCGATGGCCGACATGGCCGACATCGACGCGGTCGAGGAGGCCTGGGACGCCCTGGCGGAGGTCACCGACGTCGAACAGATCGTCCCCATCACCTACATGAACTCGTCGGCCGCCCTGAAGGCCTTCGTCGGCACCCACGGCGGTGCGGTGTGCACCTCGTCGAACGCACGGGCGGTGCTGAACTGGGCGCTCGACCCCGCCGGGACCGGCCGGCCGGCCGGCGACAAGGTCCTCTTCTTCCCCGACCAACACCTCGGTCGCAACACCGGCTACGAGCTCGGCTACGGGGCCGGCGACATGGCCGTGTGGAACCCGCTTCTCGTCCAAGGTGGGCTGGAGGACACCGCGGTGAAGGCGGCCACGCTGCTGCTCTGGAAGGGCCACTGCTCGGTCCACCAGCGTTTCCGGCCCGAGCACATCGCCGCGTTCAGGGGCGTCCACCCCGACGGGATCGTGCTCGTGCACCCCGAGTGCGCGCACGACGTGGTCGAGCTGGCCGACCAGGTCGGTTCGACCGACGCCATCATCCGGGCCGTCGACGCCGCACCGGGGGGCTCGACGATCGGGATTGCGACGGAGATCCACCTGGTGAAGCGGTTGGCCGACACCCACCCGGACAAGCAGATCTCGTGCCTCGACCCCCTGGTGTGCCCGTGCTCGACGATGTTCCGGATCGACGCCCCGCACCTCGCCTGGATACTGGAGGGACTGGTGGAGGGCGAGGTCCGCAACCGCATCACCGTCGACCCCGAGACGGCCCGCTGGGCTCGGGTCGCGCTGGAGCGGATGCTAGAGATCACCTGAACGTTCCCGGTCCCCTTCACTCCTGATCGGAGTCGATGCTGGAATTGCGACCGTGCCCCAGACCGTGACCATCTCCTCGTCCTTCGGAGCCGGCGGCAACGTCGTCGGGCCGGCGGTCGCCCAACGACTGGGCCTGCCGTTCTTCGACCGGGCCATCCCCGCCGCGGTGGCGACCCGCCTGGCGGTGCCCCTGGAGGAGGTGGCGGCCCAGGACGACAAGCCGCCCTCCACCTGGACCAGGCTGGGCAGGGCGTTCGCCAACATGGCGGTCCCGATGGTGCCCCAGGGCATGTCTCCCCAGGACGACCCGGACAAGTTCCGCGAGGAGACCGAGCGCATCCTCCACGAGATCGCCGACACCACCGGCGGGGTCGTGCTCGGCCGGGGCGCCATGGTGGTCCTCGGCGGGCGGCCCGACGTGTTGTGTGTGCGCCTTGACGGCGACGTCGACGCGCGCGTCGCCCGGGTGGCCGCCAACGAGGGCATCGACGTCCAGGCCGCTCGGGTCATGCAGCGGGACACCGACGGCGCGCGGGACGGCTACGCGCGGTTCTTCTACCATGCCCGCCCGAACGATCCGAGCCTCTACGACCTGATGATCGATACCACCGAGATCCCGCTGACGACCTGCACCGAGCTCATCGTTCTGGCCGCCGCGGCCAAGGGGTCGGGCAAGACCGGGTAGCCGGTGTCAGCCGGTCAGGTGCGCTCGCAGCACCTCGCCGGTGTAGCTGCCGGCGGTCTTGGCCACCTGTTCGGGGGTGCCCTCGGCGACGATCCTCCCTCCCAGGTCTCCACCCTCGGGCCCGAGGTCGATGATCCAGTCAGCGGTCTTGATGACGTCGAGGTTGTGCTCGATCACCACCACCGTGTTGCCCTGGTCGACCAGCCGGTCCAGGACGTGGAGCAGCCGACGGGTGTCCTCGAAGTGCAGTCCGGTGGTGGGCTCGTCGAGCAGGTAGAAGGTGTGCCCGGTCGGCCTTCTGGAAAGCTCGCTCGAGAGCTTGACCCGTTGGGCCTCCCCGCCCGACAGGGTGGGCGCTGGCTGGCCGAGCCGGATGTACCCGAGACCCACGTCGACGAGCGTCTGCATGTGCCGGGCGATGGGCGGCTGGTTGGCGAAGAAGCTGAGCGCCTCCTCGCACGACAGGTCGAGCACGTCCGCGATGGTCTTGCCGCGGAAGGTCACCTCGAGGGTGTCGCGGTTGTAGCGGGCACCATGGCAGATCTCGCACGGCACGTAGACGTCGGGCAGGAAGTGCATCTCGATCTTGATCGTCCCGTCGCCCGAACAGGCCTCGCAGCGCCCGCCTCGGACGTTGAAAGAGAAGCGGCCGGGCTGGTACCCCCGGACCTTGGCCTCGGGGGTCTGGCTGAACAGCCGGCGGACGTGGTCGAACACCCCCGTGTAGGTGGCCGGGTTCGACCGCGGTGTGCGCCCGATCGGCGCCTGGTCGACGTCGACGACCTTGTCCAGGTGCTCGATCCCGGTCACGCTCTGGTGCCGCCCCGGGATCGCCTTGGCCCGATGCAGCTGATGGGCGAGCGATCGCAGCAAGATGTCGTTGACGAGGGTGGACTTCCCCGAGCCCGACACGCCGGTCACGGCGATCATGCAACCGAGCGGGAAGCTCACATCGATGTCGGCCAGGTTGTGCTCCCTCGCCCCCCGGACCACCACGCTCTGGCCGGTGCCCGGCCGTCGGATGTCGGGTAGGGGGATCTTGCGGCGGCCGGACAGGTAGCTCCCGGTGATCGAGGCCTTGTTGGATACGAGCCCCTTGCTCCCGGTGACCGGGCCCGCGTGCACGATCCTCCCGCCGTGCTCGCCGGCCCCGGGTCCGATGTCGACCACGAAGTCGGCCGTGCGGATGGTCTCCTCGTCGTGCTCGACGACGATGACGGTGTTCCCGAGGTCCCGGAGCCGGAGCAACGTCCCGATGAGCCGCTGGTTGTCCCGTTGGTGCAGGCCGATGGACGGCTCGTCCAGCACGTAGAGGACGCCGACCAAACCGCTGCCGATCTGGCTGGCCAACCGGATCCGCTGCGCCTCGCCGCCCGACAGCGTTCCGGCGGATCGGACCAGCGAGAGGTACTCGAGGCCGACGTCGAGGAGGAACCGCATCCTCTCGCGCACTTCCTTCAAGACCCGGTCGGCGATCATGTGGTCGCGCTCGGACAGCTCGAGGTCCGCCACCGCCTGCACCGCACGGGCGATCGAAAGCGAGCACAGCTCGAAGATGTTCATCCCGCCGATGGTGACCGCCAGCGATTCGGGTTTGAGGCGGGCCCCCTTGCAGTCCGGGCAGTCGATCTCTCGCATGTACTGCTCGATCTGCTCGCGCGAGTAGTCCGACTCGGCGTCGGAGTGCCGCCGGTTCAGCCACGGCACGATCCCTTCGAACTGGGCGGTGTAGGAGCGACGACGGCCGAACCGGTTCCGGTACTCGATGTGCACCGGCTTGCCCTGGGAGCCGTACAGCACCAGCTTGCGGTCCTTGGCCCGGAGCCGCTTCCAGGGCGTGTCCACCGAGAAGCCGCCGACCTCGGCCAGCCCGCTCAAGATCCCCGAGAAGTACTCGCTCCGCGCGGTCGCCCAGGGCGCGATCGCGCCGCCCTCGATCGACAGGCTCGGGTCCGGCACGACGAGCTCGGGGTCGACCTCGAAGCGGGTCCCGAGGCCCACGCAGGTCGGGCAGGCCCCATATGGCGAGTTGAACGAGAAGTTTCGGGGCGCCGGCTCCTCGAAGCTGAGCCCGCAGTGGGTGCACGCCAGGTGTTGACTGAACGTGATCGCCTCGTCCTCCTCGGCGTCCCCGCCCGGTTCCTCGGCGTCCCTGTTGGCCGCGCCCGTGGCCGATGCGCCGGGGGCATTGACCAACACCTCGGCCGTGCCACCGGTGAGCTCGAGCGCAGTCTCGATCGACTCGGTGAGCCGTTCCCGGATCCCGTCGCGGCGCACCAGGCGGTCCACCACCACCTCGATCGTGTGCTGTTCGTAGCGGGCGAGCGACACATCGGCCCGGTCAGCCAGCTCCAGCGGCACGCCGTCGACCCGCACCCGCGCGAACCCCTGCCGGGCCAGGTCCTCAAGCAGCGAGCTGTACTCCCCCTTCCGGCCGCGCACGATGGGGGCGAGGATTTGGAACCGGGTGCCCTCGGCGAGCTCCAACACCCGATCGACGATCTGCTGAGGGGTCTGGCGGGCCACCGGGCGGCCACAGTTCGGACAGTGCGGCTTGCCGACCCGGGCATACAGCAGCCGCAGGTAGTCGTAGACCTCGGTGATCGTGCCGACCGTCGAGCGGGGGTTCCTCGACGCCGACTTCTGGTCGATCGAGATCGCCGGCGAGAGCCCCTCGATGAAGTCCACGTCGGGCTTGTCCATCTGGCCCAGGAACTGACGGGCATAGGCGGACAGCGACTCGACGTAGCGGCGCTGCCCCTCGGCGTAGATCGTGTCGAAGGCCAGGGAAGACTTCCCCGATCCGGAGAGCCCCGTGAACACGATCAGGCGATCCCTGGGCAGCTCGAGCGAGACATCCTGCAGGTTGTGCTCGCGGGCCCCGCGGATCACCAACTGGTCAGACACAAGCGGAGGATACCGGAGGGGTCTGACCCGTCGATCTGGGTTCAGCCGGCCTCCGCCGTCGACCGAAGCTCGGTCAACTCGTCCCGGAGGAGGGCCGCCTCTTCGAAGCGGAGCTCGGCGGCGGCTCGGCGCATCTCGGCCTCGACCTCGTGGATGATCTTGACCAGCTCAGGCGGGCCGACCTGCTCCCCGGGCGCTCGGGGATCGGCCAACCCGGCCCGCACCCGGAGGGCCCGGGTGCCCCTCCGCGACCGCACCTCGGCCCGGCTGCGCTTGGCCCGCGCGGCCCCGTCTCCGCTCCCCCGCAGCCGCTCCAAGATGTCGGTCACCGCCTTGCGGATGGTCTGGGGGTCGATCCCATGCTCGGCGTTGTAGGCGGTCTGGCGTTCGCGGCGTCGCTGGGTCACCGAGACGGCTTCGCGCATCGAGTCGGTGATCGTGTCGGCATACAGGACCACGCTCCCCTCGACGTTGCGGGCGGCCCGACCCATCGTCTGGATCAACGATGACGCGGATCGCAAGAACCCCTCCTTGTCGGCATCGAGGATCGCCACCAGGGACACCTCGGGAAGGTCCAACCCCTCACGCAACAGGTTGATCCCGACCAGAACGTCGATGTCGCCCAGACGCAGGCTCCGGAGGATCTCGATCCGGGTGATCGTGTCGATGTCCGAATGGAGGTACTGGACCCGGATCCCGGCGTCGGCCAGATAGTCCGAGAGGTCCTCCGCCATCTTCTTGGTGAGGGTGGTGACCAGGACCCGGCCGCCCCGTGCCACCGCGTCCTCGATCCGAGTCATCAGGTCGTCGATCTGGCCCTTGGTCGGCTGCAGGACCACCTCGGGGTCGACCAGCCCGGTCGGCCTGATCACCTGCTCGACCACCTGGGTCGACACCTCCAGCTCGTAGGGACCCGGGGTCGCGGACACGAAGATGGTCTGGGGGGTCCGCTCCACGAACTCGTCGAAGCGAAGCGGACGGTTGTCCACGGCCGATGGCAACCGAAACCCGTGCTCTACCAGCACGTCCTTGCGGGACCGGTCCCCGGCGTGTTGCCCGTGAAGCTGAGGCACCGCGACGTGGCTCTCGTCGATGACGGTCACGTAGTCCTTCGGGAAGAAGTCGAGCAACGTGTAGGGCGTCTGCCCCGGTTTGCGGCCGTCAAGGTGGCGGCTGTAGTTCTCGATCCCCGAGCACACACCGGTCTCGGCGAGCATCTCGAGGTCGTGCTGGGTACGCACGCGCAAGCGCTGCGCCTCCAGCAGCTTGCCCTCGCTCTGGAGCTCCGCCAGTCGCTCGCGCAACTCGGCTTCGATCGTGGCGATGGCCCGCTGGATGGTCTCGTCGCCGGCGACGTAGTGGGTGTTGGCGAACACCACGATGTCCTCGAGCTCGTCCCCCATCTCACCGGTCATCACGTCGAAGGGGACGATGCGCTCGAGCGTGTCTCCGAAGAACTCCAGACGAACCGCCGACTCCTCGTAGGCGGGATGGATCTCCACGGTGTCCCCGCGGGCGCGGAACGTACCGCGGACCAGGTTCATCTCATTGCGGTCGTACTGCAACTCAACCACGCGTCGAAGGAGGTCCCGCTGTTCGTGTTCCTCGCCGACACGTAGCGCCACGGTGCGGTCGCGATACTCGTCGGGCGATCCGAGGCCGTAGATGCACGACACCGACGCGACGACGATCACGTCTCGGCGAAGCAGCAACGAGGACGTGGTGGCGTGGCGGAGGCGGTCGATCTCGTCGTTGATCGACGAATCCTTTTCGATATAGGTGTCGGTCGAAGGGAGGTAAGCCTCGGGTTGGTAATAGTCGTAGTACGACACGAAGAACTCGACCCGGTTCTTAGGGAAGAGGTCCCGCAGCTCGGAGGAGAGCTGGGCGGCGAGGGACTTGTTGGGCTCGATGATCAGCGTGGGCCGCTGCACCTGTTCGATCGTCCACGCGATGGTGGCCGTCTTGCCGCTGCCGGTGATCCCCTGGAGGGTCTGGTAGCGGTCCCCTCGCCGCCCCCCCTCCACCAGTGCCGTGATCGCGCTCGGCTGGTCGCCAGCAGGCTGGAACGGTGAGACGACCTCGAATTCGGGCACGTCAGTGGATGGTACCGGTCGGCTGTGTCAGGACACCCCGACGGGACGGCCTAATCGTGGAACGACGACCGCCGTTCCACTATCCATGCCCACAGGCGTGTCACCTGGGCGTCGAGATCCTCGAGAGAGGACGAGTTGTCGACGACGTAGTCCGCGCCCTCCAGGCGCTCCTCGCGGCTGATCTGGGCGCCGATGCGCGCCATGGCGTCCTCACGACCCATCCCGCGCCCGGCGACGAGCCGTTCGACAGCGATCTCGATCGGGCAGTCGACCACGACGACGGCGCCGAAACCCAGCCGCTCCCGGTGCACGGGGCGCAACAACGGGATCGCGAAGACGACCACGTGCCCCGTCTTGCCCAACGTCTCTCGGAGCTCACGCATCCGCTCGCCGACCAACGGATGGGTGATCGCGTTCAGGTCTGCCAACGCGGCGGGGTCCTTGAACACGATCGCTGCGAGCGCCGGTCGGTCAATGGTCCCGTCGGCGGCGCGGATGGCTTCTCCGAAGCGGTCGATCAGCGGTTGGTACGCGGCTCCGCCGGGACGCTCCACCTCGTGAACAATCTGGTCGGCATCGATCAGCTCAGCGCCGCGCGCGACCAGCCGATCGCTCACCGAAGACTTTCCACTCCCGATCCCTCCGGTGAGGGCGACGCCAAACACTGAGGTCATCCAGCCTTTCTCCCCCAGTCATGCTAGCGAGCTGGCCAAACGGGACTCCGAGTGGTCGATATGCTTCCGAACCGGTCTGAACCGATGAGCGTCGCCTCCCTTTCGCCGCCCACGTCGGCCTCGCCACCACCGACGGGTCTGTGGTCCCGCGTCCGTCGGCTCGATCCGGTGGTGAGCGTCGCCACCATCTTGCTGGCCGCGGCCGCCTACGTGCCGTCGTTCCTGACCAAGCCCGGCATCGTGGCGGACGACTCCAAGCAGTACCTCTACCTCGATCCCGGGAAGCTCATCCAGAGCGCGATCTCGATGTGGGACCCCGACGTCGGCATGGGCACCGTGACCCACCAGAACATCGGCTTCCTCTTCCCGATGGGCCCTTACTACTGGATCATCCAGCAGCTGCACATCTCGATGTGGGCCGGACAGCGGTTCTGGATGGGGAGCTTGTTCTTCTTCGCCGGCACCGGCGTCTTCTTCTTGGGCAAGTTGCTCGGCTTGAGCTCGTGGGGACGCGTCGCAGCCGGGGTCGCGTACACGTTCACGCCGTTCGTCGTCGACTACATCACTCGCATCTCGCCCATCGTCATGCCCTGGGCGGCGCTCGGGTGGATGGTCGGCCTCGTGATCCTGTCGGTCCGGCGTGGCGGATGGCGATATCCGGCCCTCTTCGCCGTGGTCATCGCCTTGGTGGGCGGGGTCAACGCCACATCCATCCTTCTGGCGGGGCTCGCTCCGGCGCTGTGGATCGTCTACGCGGTATGGATCACCAAGGAGGTGAAGGCCCGCCGCGCGCTGGCGGCGGTCCTTCGGCTCGGCGTCTTGAGCGCCGGTGTCTCGCTGTGGTGGGTGGCCGGCCTGTGGGCGGAGGGCGTCTACGGACTCAACATCTTGAGGTTCACCGAGACGATCCCCACCGTCACCAGCACATCGTTGTCCTCCGAGGTGGTCCGCGGGCTCGGCTACTGGTTCTTCTACGGGCAAGACAAGCTCCAGCCCTGGACGAGCACGGCGATCCCTTACATGCAGTCGGGGTGGCTCATCGGCGTCAGCTTCGCGGTTCCGGCCCTCTGCGCCATCGTCGGCGCCTTGGCCCGTTGGCGCTACCGGGCCTTCGCAGTCGGCTTGATCTTCATCGGGGTCGTCGCCGCCGTTGCCGCCTATCCCTTCGCCAACCCGTCACCGCTTGGCAAGGCGCTGCGCGCCGCGGGATCCGATTCAACGATCGGTTTGGCGATGCGCTCGACCAACCGGATCGTCCCACTGATCGTTCTCGGGTTTGCCCTCCTCCTCGGTGCTGGGATCAGCGCGATCGCTGCGGTGCGCCTCAAGACCGGTCTCCTCGTCCTCCTCGTGGCGATCGCCGTCGCCGTCGCCGACCTGCCGCCCCTTTGGAACGGGAGCCTCGTGGCGAACAATCTCGCTCGTCCCGAGCGCTTGCCCTCGTACGTGCTGGCGGCCGCCAAGTACCTGGACACCCAAGGCACGCTGCGGGTCTTCGGGATCCCGGGCGAGGACTTCGCCTACTACCGCTTTGGCGTCGCCGGCGACCCGGTGTGGCCGGGGCTCATCGATCGTCCCTACGTGAGCCGTCAGGTCGTTCCACAGGGAGAACCGGCAAGCGTCGATCTGTTGCAGGCGATCGACGAGTCGATGCAAGACGGCGTGTTGGTCCCATCGACGCTTGTGCCAATCGCCCAACTCATGAGCGCCAGCGACATCCTCTTCCAGGGCAATGAGCAGTACGAACGGTTCAACACCGCCCGGCCGCAGCCCCTTTGGCTGAGCTTGATCAACCCGTTGACCGGGCTCGCACCACCGGTGAGCTTCGGCAAGCCGACGATCTACAAGACCATCACCTATCCGCTCCAAGACGAGACCCAGCTCGCGGTCCCGACCGGAGCCTCGGTGGCCCCGCCGGTGGCGGTGTTCGCGGTGAGCGGCGCCCGGCCTCTCGTACGCACCGAGACCACCACCGCGCCATTGTTGGTCGCCGGCAGCGGGGCAGGCTTGGTCAACGCGGCCGCCGCCGGGCTCCTGGCCGGGAACCCCACGATCTTCTATTCGGCGTCGTTCGCCCATGACACGCCCGGGCTGGACCAACTCTTGAACAGCGGCGCGGTCCTCGTGTTGACCGACACCAACCAGAAGCAGCTGGACACCTGGGGGTCGCTCGACGACAACACGGGCTATGTCGAGCAGGTGGGCTCGGGACCCCTCGTCGTGGACCAGCACGAACAGGCGCTCGTTCCGGTACCAGGCGCTGGAACGTCGTCTCAGACGATCACCACCCTGTCGAGCGTCAAGAGCATCCGGGCGACCGTCTACGGAAACCCGATCACGAACACGGCCGAGGACGCGGCCTACAACGCGTTCGACCAGAACCCGCTGACTCGATGGGCGGAAGGGGCGTTCGGACCCGGGACCGGTGCACAGCTCCAGGTGACGCTGACGAAGCCGGTCACCACGTCACAGATCCGCTTGTTGCAACCCCAGACCGGTCCCCGGAACCGCTGGATCACCAAGGTCAGCCTCACGTTCGATGGCCACCGGACCGTGACCCGGAGCCTCGTCAAGGCGTCGCGGATAGAGCCGGGCCAAGAGGTGCACTTCCCCGTCCAGACGTTCACGAAGCTCACCATCACGGTTGATGCGACCAGTTCAGGGATCCGCAAGACCTACAACGGGTACAGCGGGGTCGGGTTGGCCGATGTCACCATCCCGGGGGTGGCGCCGGTCGTCCAGACTCTTCGCCTGCCGACCGCGCTGCTCAAGTCGGTGGGCCAGACCTCCATCACCCATCCGCTGGTCATCCTCATGAACCGGATCCGGGCGGCCCCGGTTCCACCCCGAAGCGATCCCGAGCTCGACATAACCCGCAGCTTCTCGCTCCCGACAGCGCGGACGTTCTCGGTCGGAGGCTCGGTTCGCATCTCCACCACCGACCCCGACCCGGTCATCGATCAGATCATCGGCAGGACCCCGGTAACCAATTCGGGTTACACATCCGAAGCTGCTCCCGCGGCGACGGTCGTCTTCGCGAACTCCTCCGGACGCCTACCCGGAGACCTCAACGCCGGTGCCTATGCAGCTATCGATGGCAATCCAGCGACCTCGTGGATGCCGGGCTTCGGCCGTCAGAACGGCAACTGGCTCTCCTACACGTTTAACCGCCCGGTCAGCTTCGACGACCTCGACCTTCAGATCGTGACCGACGGCCGTCACTCGATCCCGACGAAAATCACGATCACCGCCGGTCTCACCTCTCGGGTGGTCACCCTGCCGGCGATCCCCGACGGGAAGGGTCGACCTCAGGGCTTCACCACGACCGTTCCCATTACCTTCCCGGCGCTGAGAGGCCAACAGGTCCGCATCACTATCGACAAGACCCGGGCACTCAAGCAGCTCGACTACTACTCCATTGCCCGCCAGACCTACCCGGTCGGGATCGCCGAAGTGGGCATCCCGGGTGTGGTTGCCCCTCCCACGCCGGTCGCGATGACATCGGCATGCCTCGGTGACCTCCTCATCATCGACGGGACACCCGTCGATGTGCAGGTGAGCGGTTCAACCTCAACCGCGCTCGCCGGCGGGGCGCTTCAGCTCTCTGGTTGCGGCAATTCGGCAAACGGGATCAGCCTCAGCTCCGGGACCCACATGGTGCAAACGGCGCCATCGGTGGTCGAAGGCCTGAACCTCGATTCGCTCTGGCTGTCCTCGGCAACCGGAGGCGGTGCACTCCCCCTCACTGCGGCTGGCACCATCGCGACGCCGGCGACCCCGACCAGTCCCACCGCTCGCGTCTTGCACCAGGACCGGACGCACGTGAAGGTGACGGTCACCGGAACCGGCACACCGTATTGGCTGGTCCTCGGGCAGAGCCAAAGCGCTGGCTGGAAGGCTTCGATTCAGGGAGGGCCAAATCTCGGCTCTTCAACCCTGATCGACGGATACGCCAACGGATGGTTGATCTCGGGCCGCCAAGCGAATGGCACGCGCGTCTTTAACCTCACCTGGACCCCGCAGAAGGTCGTTGACGCTGCCATCATCGCCTCGGCGATCACGTTGGTCGGAAGCGTCGGGCTCATCGTCCTCCCAGCCTCGCTCTTCGCGTGGGCGTGGGCTGTCCCCCGGCGGCTGTGGCGTCGGCGGTATATCGGGTGGCGTCGGCGGTCACCATCGACGTCCGATGAGTCCACTCCCGAAGAGGACTCCACCCAATCGAACGTCGCAAGCGTCGGGCTCAGAGTCCTCCTAACGTCGCCCTTCGCTTGGGCGTGGACTG
>Ga0209415_10006306_pt1 | contig 21145 bp, 24 predicted proteins | sample PeaSoiSIISIP2007_FD_187696 | JGI IMG/M metagenome (GOLD analysis project Ga0209415, IMG submission 187696) | Peat soil microbial communities from Weissenstadt, Germany - SII-SIP-2007 (SPAdes) (version 2) | ecosystem: Environmental > Terrestrial > Soil > Wetlands > Peat | place: Germany...
GATCCACGGCGAAACGGACGTAACCGCGTCCGATCGCGGCGAGCACGTCGGCGCCGTCGTCCCCGCCCGTGCTGGCTATCTCGTCGGCGACGGTGCGGGCCAGCGACTGGTAACCCTGGGCCGCGAACGCGGTCAGCAGTCCCGCCTTGTTGCGGAAGTAATGCGCCGGTGCCCCGTGCGACACGCCGGCCCGGCGGGTCACGTCGCGCAACGAGAGCGCGCTCACGCCGTGCACCTGCACGGCCGCCTCCACGGCTTCGAGCAGCGCATTCGGCAGATCTCCCTGTCTGTAGCGCACGTAATGCATCTTGTCACCCTGCCGTTGACAAGCCGCGGGCCCTGAACTAGACACTGTCTAGTTCAGGCCGTTCTAGGCACGGAGGCGAAGCATGGGAAGACCGATCCACTTCGAGATCGAGGCCACCGATGTCAACCGCGCACAGCGGTTCTACGAGACGGTGTTCGGTTGGAACTTCCAGAAGGCAGGCGACTTCCCCTACTGGTTGATCACCACGGGACCCGACGGTGAGACCGGGATCAATGGGGGCCTCGGAGCCAGGCAGGGACCTGAGCCCGGGCCGGATGTGCCCGTCAACGCCTTCACGTGCGTCGTGGCAGTCGACGACCTCGACGAGACCGTGACGACAGCGATCGGCGCCGGCGCGACGGTCATCACCGAGCGTCACGCCGTCGCCGGGGTGGGGTATCTCGCCTACCTCCGGGATACCGAGGGCAACAGGGTCGGTCTCTTGCAGGCAGACGCGTCGGCTACCTGATCGAGACACGCCGCTTGGAGCATGAGCGTCGCTGAGACGAAAGGAAGCAGAGTGATCTCCGAGATGGAATCACCTTCTGAATACGCTGCCGAGGTTGCGGCCGCGCGCGACCGTCTTGTCGGCTTCGTGGGACAGTGCTCGGACGCGTCGTGGGTGTCAGTTTCAGCGGCAGAAGGTGACCCGCGCCCGGTCGGCGTCATTGTCGATCATGTCGCAGACGCTTATGAGTACCTAGCCACTTGGATTCGGGCCCTCCTCGACGGCGAGAGCGTCGATGCGACGGAAGAAGTCGTAGACGAGCTCAACGCGCGGCACGGGTTGGCTGCCTCCAACGTCACAAGGAGTCAGGCGGTCGCGCACCTCCAAAGGAGCGGCGACATGCTCGTCGAACTGACCGGATCTCTCAGCCCGGAAGCGCTGGACCTCGACGGCGGGCGAGTTCGCCGGTTCGCGAAGATTGCCGCCCTGCATGCCGACAGTCACCGACGAGAGGTTGAATCCCTCACGGCAACTGCCTGAGAGGTGGTCATGGACACGTGGCAGGCGATGGACGAGGAGCGGTCGGCGCTGGCTGACGACCTCGCTACGCTCGACGACAGCTCGTGGGGCACCCAGTCGTTGTGCAGCGAGTGGAAGGTCCGGCACGTCGTCGGCCACCTGATCAGGGGGGCGGACTTGAAGACGGGCCCGTTCCTTGCGGGCATGCTCAAGACCCGCATGAACTTCAACCGCTTCATGGCCCGTGAAGGCCTGGCGCTGGGAGCGGCGCCCCCGGAAGAACTCCTGGGGCAGTTCAGGAAGACGATCGGGACGCGACGCACGCTGGCGGGGGCGAAGCCGGAGATCATGCTCATCGACCTCGTGTGCCACAGCGCGGACATCCGCCGACCGACGGGAATGACCCGGAGCGTGCCTGAGGCCACGTTGTTGACGGTGGCCGAAACGATGAAGCGCATAGGTTTCCCGATCCACGCCAAGAGGCGCATTGCCGGTCTGCGCATGTCAACCACGGACTCCGACTGGTCGGCGGGGGACGGTCCTTCCGTCGAGGGCCCGCTGGCGTCGCTCATCCTCGTAATGGCGGGACGAAAGGCGCCGCTCGAGGACCTGTCAGGCGAAGGAATGCAAACCCTTCAGACCCGAATGTAGCTGGCGCGCCGCGTCGGCTCGGAGCGAAGGCGATCGGCTACCCGACCGACACGGCAGCAATGAGGACGCCCAACTAACATCGATCGGGCCGAGCTCGACCGCACCAAGCGGGGCGAGCTCATCATCCATGACGTCCGCCCCGAACCCGAATTCCGCGGCGGCCATATCGGGCTCTTCTCGATGAACTGGGGCGCGTGAACATCTGACCGCGCTCCGATAGGTATCCACCGGCGCGGCAAGGGGCCTCGCCATTCTCGTGGCCGTCGAAAGCTTCGAGAGAGGAAGGCCCCCTGCCATGGGTGACGGGGCGACGCGCTGTTGGGACTGCCCGGCTTCTGGGTGCTGGCTGTGACCGACGACGGCGCGGAGCTGCTCGTCGGCATCGAGACGATCCGCCGAGCAGCCGGGTGTCCGCCTGTGGGGTGATCGCGAGGACAAAGGACCGGCTGCGGGTGGCCGTGAGAGACCTGCGGCGTTCAACCGGCGCGTGCGACTGGTCTGGTCCAAGCGCCGCTTCTCGTGTCCAGACCCCGACTGCCCGCAGCAGACCTGGACGGAACGCTCAGCCGAGTTCCCCGATCGCCGCGTGCTCTCCGCGAAGGCTGGTCGCGAGTGCACGCGCGCCGTCGGCGAAGAGGCGCGCTCGGTCGCCTCGCTCGCACGATGGCTCTGTGTCTCCTGGGCGACGGTGATGTCGGCGGTGCGCAATTAGGGGACGCCCCCGCTCACCCCTCAGATGGGGTCACTGACAAAGAACCAGGCGATCGAAGCTCTCGAGGCTCCGGCGTCAGACGAGGGTGTGAGATGGGCGCCCGACGCCCTCGAGCGCGTGCTGGAGGTCACCGAGTGTTTCCCATACTTCCTGCAGGAGTTCGGCAAGGCGGCCTGGGATGCTGCAGAGGGCCCTGCGCAGATTCCGCCGGCGGATGTGGGGAGCGGAGTGTGCCGGTGGCAGTCGCCGCCCTCGACGACGGTTTCCTCAGAGTGCGTGCGGGATCTGACGTCAGACTCCGAGCGCGCCTATCTGCGAGCCATGGCCACCCACTCGTATCGAGCATATGAACCACTTGAACCGAGCCTTCTACACGCTCAGTCATCGAGGCTTCCGACCGCCGTGGGACCCACGCTGTCGACCCTGGGTCCGCCCGAGCTCTACCGATCAAGATCGACCTGGTGAGGGGAACACGTGCTGAGCGATCGAGCCGAACGATGAAGGCGTCCAATTCAGTTTCAGTCCGGGTTCACTCCGGTACCTACTCGTCCGTCTCGCCGGGAGGAGTCAGGAACCGACACAGGGTCCCGGGGGCTCGGCTGAGCTTGGTGTCCAGCGTCGCCAGCGGCGCGTCGAGCAGTTCGGCAAGAGCGACATACCAAGCGTCGTACGCGGTAACGTTCTTCCGCAGTTCCCAAACCCGTCTGCCGAAGAGTGCGTAAGGGAACAACTCCGTCCGAATGCTCAACAGTTCGCTGTGGGCGAGGGCTGCGACGTCCGCAGAGATGTCGCCCACGTTCGCCATCCGCCTCAAGATGTTGGCAGTTTCAACCGGCAAGAGGTGCGGTGCAGCCAGGGGCCCAGCCAGCAGAACGGACTCGGCCCAGGCGCCCAACGATCCGGAATCAACCAGTGCGGCCGCGACGACCGAGGCATCGACCACGGTGGTCATCTCCGTTCGGCGTCTCTGTGGCCGAGGATCTGGTCGACTGTGGCGCGGGTGTGCGTCGTGGACTTGCGTTCGCGAATCGCCGCGAGCAGCGCGTCGGCATCGGGGCTCTCCGCGAGCTCGATCAGCCTCGCCCGGAGGTATTCCTGCAGCGATCGCCCCGTGGCTGCCGCCCGCGACGCCAATCGCTCGCTCGTCTCGTCCGGAACGTCTCTCACGGTGATCGACTTGCTCATGTCAGCACTATACATGCTGTGCAGATGAAATGCATGCAGGTCCAACGAACGAGCCGGACCTGAGATGGGAGCTACCCTGCGCTTTCGGCACGCGCGGCCGGAAGAGCCCATCGAGGCACACGTGCTCTCACCGGATGACGAGCACAACCCAGAGGAAGAAGCTCTCCTGGCTGACTCTCTGGGGGTCGCGCTCTTGGTGGTTCTCGAACAGCTCTCGCCCTCCGAGCGGATCGCTTTCGTCCTCCACGACATCTTCTCCCTGCCGTTCGACGAGATTGCCCCGATCATCGATCGTTCGTCCGCTGCCACTCGCCAACTGGCGAGCCGGGCTCGGCGCCGTGTACGAGATGCGCCCGTTCCCGGTTCTGGTGCGGATCGTCAACGAGCCGTGGTCGATACGTTCCTCTCCGCATCGCGAAGCGGGGACTTCGCAGCACTGCTGGCGCTCCTTGATCCCGACGTGGTCCTGAGCACCGCTCGCGCGGCTGAAGCCTTCGGGGCGCCATCTGAGCTGCGAGGGGCGCAAGATGTCGCCATGATGTTCTGCGGACGAGCCCTCGCTGCCGAGCGTGCGAGCATCGACGGTCGGCCCGGAGCCATCTGGGCACCAGGTGGAAAAGTTCGTGTTGCTTTCGACTTCGCCGTGGACGGAGAACGGATCACCAGGATTCACCTGATCGCCGACACCAACACGTTCGCCGAGCTAAAGCTGGAGGCGCTCGATACCTAGACCCAACTTGTCCGGTTGACGTCTAGACCCCGTGGAGGATTGCCCGGACGCACGTCGAAGCGTCGCCGCTGGAGACGATCTCACGGCAAGAATGATCGGATGGAAGACGACAGGATCGCCAACCTGCTCCATGGTCGGGATGACCTTCTCGACGAGGCGTCTCGAAGGGCTCGTGCCTATCTCGAGGGACTGGCAACGCGGCGAGTGCGGCCGACGGCGAACGAGCTTGGCGAACTGCAGCGATTCGGTGTCACGCTCCCCGGCACCGGCCGCGCCTCAGCAGAGGTCCTCGCACAGCTCGACGAGGTGGGCTCGCCGGCCACACTCGCGACGGCGGGCCCCCGTTACTTCGGCTTCGTGAACGGCGGCACGCTCCCGATTGCCGTCGCAGCCGCGTGGTTGCTCTCCGCCTGGGACCAGAACGTGGCGCTGGAGGTGATGTCACCGGCCGCTGCACGCCTCGACACCATCGCTCTTGCCTGGGTGGTGGAGCTGCTCGGCCTGCCCGCGGGCACCGGCGGCGGCTTCGTCTCGGGCGCGACAATGGCAAATGCCACGTGCCTCGCAGCAGCGCGGGACGCGGTCCTGCATGCCGAGGGATGGGACGCCTTCTCCGATGGGCTCGTGGGCGCCCCTCCAGTGGAGATCGTCGTGGGCGAGGAGGCTCACACCACGGTGCACAAGGCGCTCGGCATCGTGGGCCTCGGCCGGGGACGGGCCCTCTGCCTTCCCGCTGACAAGGAGGGGCGCATAATTCCGGTCGGGCTCCCGCGGCTCGAACCACCGGCGATCGTGTGCCTCCAGGCAGGCAACGTCAACGGCGGAGCGAGTGATCCCTTCGTCGAGCTCGTCGCGTGGGCGAAGGAGTCTGGCGCTTGGGTGCACGTCGACGGCGCGTTCGGTCTGTGGGCCGCGGCCTGCCCGGAGCTAGCGCGCGAGGTCGTCGGCGTCGCTGACGCGGACTCCTGGGCGACCGACGCGCACAAGTGGCTCAACACCACCTACGACTGCGGCATCGCGCTGGTCAAGAACGCCGAGGCGCTGGTGTTCGCCATGCAGGCGACCGCCGACTACCTGCCCCTCGGAGCGGCTCGTGACCCGATGCGCTTCACACCGCAGAGCTCGCAACGCGCCCGCGGCGCGGAGGTCTGGGCGGTTCTCTCCGTGCTCGGGCGCGACGGCCTCGCAAGCCTCATAGCACGGTCGTGCGCGCACGCCCGACGATTCGCGCAGGCGCTCGTTTCGGCGGGCTACGAGGTGCTGAACGAGGTGCACCTCAACCAGGTCGTCGTCGACTTCGGCGGCGACGAGCGCAATGCAACTGTCATAGCCCGGCTCCAGGCGGAGGGCACGTGCTGGTGCGGACCGACCCGCTGGCGGGGCCGGTCGGGCATGCGCATCAGCGTGATCTGCTGGGCGACCGCGGCCGACGACGTGGAGCAAAGCATTGAAGCCATGCTGGCCGCAGCCAGGGCCGCGGCCCGTGTCAGCCCGTGATCCGATCCGGGCGAGGGGGCCAAGTGAGGGCCGCGTCTCGCGGAGCGCCAGGGCCGCCGTTCGGATGACTAGGCGCGCGCGTCCCTCGCGAGCTCCGTTTCGGCGAGCCCGCCGAGTTCCGGAGATCACCGTTTGCTTCTGGGTTATCAAGGCTCTGTCGACCGCCATGGGGCGAGGCGACCTCGGACTATCTCGTTCACGTGCTTCACCCTGTTCCTGCGGTCTTGCTGGGTTTTGTCGGCTTCGTAGTTGCGCTTGCGCTCCAGTTCTCGATGCACCGATATGTCGCGTGGACCTACTGGTTCGCAGTTGTCATGGTCGGTGTCTTCGGCACGATGGGTGCTCCACGTCGGGTTCGGTGTCCCCTACTTCGTCTCATCCACGCTGTACGGAGTCGTACTCGCCGCGGTCTTCGTGACTTGGCAGAAGAGCGAGAAGACGCTCTCTATTCACAGCATCGACACCCCGAGACGCGAGGCCTTCTATTGGGCAGCGGTCGTCGCGACCTTTGCCCTCGGGACCGCTGTCGGAGACCTGACCGCAGTGACCTTCCACCTGGGGTATTTCCGTTCGCTCGGGCTCTTCGCGTGCGTGATCGCCGTCCCAGCCTTCGGGTACTGGAAACTCAGGTGGAACTCGATCTTCACCTTCTGGTTCGCCTATGTCGTCACACGACCGCTCGGCGCTTCGTTCGCCGACGGGGTGGGGAAGCCTTCCAGCGTGAGCGGTCTCGGCTGGGGCGAAGGACGAATAAGCCTGGTCCTCACAGTCGTCATCGCCTGCCTGGTCGCGTATCTGGCGATCACTCGCAGGGACGTGCAGCCCCAGCGAGCAGTCGCACGAGGTCCATCGTGAATCCGTGCCGTCGGCGCCGAGCTTGCCCGGCTGGTCGCGCCAGCCGGGTTGGCGGGCTTGGCGGGCTTGGCGGGTTTGCCGGCTGCTCTCGCCAGCCGGGTTGGCGGGCTTGGCGGGTTTGGGGGCCTGGCGGGCTTGCGGGCCGGCCCGGTGGCACTCACCGAGATCGGCACCAGGACGGAGGACCGATGAGCCCACTCATCTTTCATCTAGATCGACCTGATCGGCCAGCACCCGGCCGTGCAGCCCGATGGCGCTCGGCGGCGTTGGGTCAAGGGTCGGTGCGAGGTCTCAGCGATTCCTTGAGGATCTTGCCGCTTGAACCTTTGGGCAGTTCGTCACGGAATTCGACACTCCGCGGGTACTTGTACGCAGCGAGCCGCGCTTTGACGTGATTGATCAGTTCCTCCTCGGTGGCCGTCGTCCCCTGCCTCAGCTCGACGTACGCCTTGATCTCTTCGCCCAGGAGGTGGTGAGGCACGCCAACGACGGCCGCCTCGGCGACACTCGGATGGGTATAGAGCACCTCTTCAACCTCTCGCGGGTACACGTTGTAGCCGCCTCGGATGATCAGGTCCTTCTTCCTGTCGACGATGAAGAAGAACCCGTCCTCATCCAGCCAACCGAGGTCACCGGTATGGAACCAGCCGCCCTCGAATGCCTCAGCTGTGGCCTCGGGGTTCTTGTAATAGCCCTTCGGCGTGTTCACACCGCGGACAACCAGTTCCCCGACGTGATCGGGGCCGGCCGGCAACGTCTGGCCCTGGTCGTCCCAGATCGCAACCTCCACGCCCCAGATCGGCTTGCCGACGCTGTAGATTTTGCGTTCCTCGGTGCTCACGTTGAACGTCGTGGTGGAAGCGGTCTCCGTCATGCCGTAACCCTCGAGGATGACGATTCCGAACTTCTGCTCGAACCCGTCGATGACCTCAGCTGGGATCGCCGCCCCACCTGAGATCCCGACCCGCAGCGACGAAAGGTCGTAGTCGTCGATGTTCGGGTGATTGAGCAGAGCGATGTACATGGTCGGCACACCCTCGAAGACCGTGACCCGATCGCGTTGGATGATCTCCAGGACCTTCGAGACGTCAAAGCGCGGGACCAGCGACATCGTGGCGCCGAAGCGAACGCACACGTTGAGCTGACTGCTCAGACCGAAGACATGGAACAACGGGAGCACGACCATGACGACGTCGTCGGCTCGGATTCCGAAGAGCCGACCGGGCGTCTCGGCGTTCATGTAGAGCTGAAAATGGGTCAACTCGGCGCCCTTGGGATGGCCAGTCGTCCCTGACGTGTACACGATGGCCGCCGTGTCGCCCGGCTCCGTCTGCTCGAAGATCGGCGTCGCGGGCTGCTCGCCGCCAAGCAGCTCCTCAAAGGGTCGGCCGACGCCCACCTCGGGGGTCCCGGGCGTGGCAACGACCCAGATGCGGTCGATGCCGGCGTCCGCGGCACCCTTGGAGGCCTCGTCGGCGAACCCCGCCCAGGTGACCAGAGCTTGGGCCTCCGAGTCCCGGAGGTGGTAGGCGACCTCCGGCGCTCGCAGCAGGACGTTGAGGGGAACGACGACCGAGCCTGCTTTGAGGATCCCGAAATAGGCGATGAGGAATTGCGGAAGGTTCGGTAGCTGCAGCCCGACAGCGTGTGTCGGTCCGATGCCCTCGCGGCGGAGGCCCGCGGCGAAGCGGTCCGAGAGCGCGTCGAGCTCGGCGTAGCTCAGCGCACCGCCGTCGAACAGCGCGACTGGTTTGGTCGGGTTGACTCGCGCCGACTCGCGCAACATGACCGCCAGATTGAGACTCATGGGACAGCCTCCCCTCTGCCTGTGTCGTCGTGCGTGCCAGGCCGGAACATCGTCGGCACCGCTGGCCGCCGAGAGATGACCCGGCCGGTTTCCACTTCACAGGCCGTTTCTCGACCTCGTTGTGCCCTCATGCTAAGGAACTCATGACGGGCGGACCAGAGCCGAAAAGAGCCTCCGGGAGGGACTATTGGCCCTCTCGGGTCGAAGCCGCAAGACGTAGGATTCTTGCGGCAAGAGGCTCGCCTCGGAGACGACCTCCACGGTGCCGACGTTCGGTCCGCTTGGCGTGGTTGCACAGCCGTCCACCATCGGCTTTCCGCTCCATGCGAGACTCGGCCGGATGAGTCGTGCTACCGGCTCCGCCGGGTCTTGGAAGCGTCGATGCAGTTCGACGCTGGGTCGGTGGGATGAGACTCTCGCCGCATGAGCAGGAGCGGCTCTTGGTCCACGTTGCAGCGATGGTGGCGCGTGACCGGAAGGATCGAGGTGTGGTCCTCAACTATCCCGAAGCGGTGGCGCTGCTGACGTCGTTCGTCCTGGAGGGTGCTCGCGACGGGAGGGGGGTGGCCGAACTGGCCTCGGCTGCCCGTCACGTGCTCAGTCGGGATGACGTCATGGACGGCGTTCCAGCCATGCTCGGCGAGATCCAAGTCGAGGCGACCTTCCCCGACGGCACGAAGCTCGTGACCCTTCACCACCCGATCACGTGATCAGTGAGGCGTCTTCTCCATTGGGGAGCGTGCCGCCCTTGCGCCCAGGGGAGGTCCGGTTTGGGACGGGACCGGTGGCCCAGCCCGAGCCGGTACTCACGATCACCGTTACGAACCGGGGAGATCGTCCGGTGCAAGTGGGGTCGCACTATCACTTCGCCGAGGTCAACCCTGCGCTGGCTTTCGATCGCGAGGCGGCGTGGGGAATGCGGCTGTGCATCCCCGCTGGGACGTCGGTGCGTTTCGAGCCGAACATGGAGCGAGTGATCGAGCTCGTGCCGCTCGCAGGAGCCCGGATTGTGCTGGGGCTCCGGGGGCAGTCCGCGGGACCACTCGAGGCACGCAGAGAGACGCCATGAGTCCTCTTGACCGCGATCGTTACGTCGCGTTGTTCGGTCCGACCGTCGGCGACCGGATCCGATTGGCGGATACCGATCTGTGGATCGAGGTCACCGAAGACCGTTCGGGTCCGGGCGACGAGGCGGTATTCGGCGGCGGCAAGACCATCCGGGAGTCGATGGGGCAGTCGGCGCGAACCCGAGCGCAGGACACACCTGATCTGGTGATCACCGGGGCCGTGATCCTGGACCACTGGGGTGTTGTCAAGGCGGACGTCGGCGTGCGAGACGGGCGCATCGTGGCACTCGGCAAGGCGGGCAACCCCGACATCACCGACGGGGTCCACCCACGGCTCGTCATCGGCCCGTCCACCGAGGTCATCTCGGCGAACGGCCTGATCCTCACGGCCGGTGGCGTTGACTGCCACGTCCACTTCATCTGCCCGCGGATCGTCGACGAGGCATTGGGCGTCGGCATGACGACACTGATCGGTGGCGGAACCGGCCCGGCGACAGGCACCCGGGCGACGACCGTGACCCCGGGTGCCTGGAACCTGGCCCGGATGTTCGACGCGATCGAGGGACTGCCGATCAACGTCGCGCTCTTGGGAAAGGGAAACACGGTCAATCCGGAGGCGCTGTGGGAGCAGCTGCGCGCTGGTGCCGCAGGCTTCAAGGTGCACGAGGACTGGGGATCGACGCCTGCGGCGATCGATGCCGCGCTCACGGTCGCCGACCAGGCGGGGGTACAGGTGGCGCTGCACTCGGACACCACGAACGAAGCGGGGTTCGTCGACAGCACGCTGGCTGCGATCGGGGGACGCGGCATCCACGCCTACCACACCGAAGGGGCGGGCGGCGGCCACGCCCCCGACATCATCGTGGTCGCCGGATATGCCAACGTCCTGCCGTCATCGACGGACCCGACCATGCCGCACTCCATCAACACCGTCGACGAGCACCTGGACATGCTCATGGTCTGCCACCACCTCAATCCCCATGTCCCCGAGGACCTGGCCTTCGCCGAGAGTCGGATCAGGGCGTCGACGATCGCCGCCGAGGATGTGCTGCACGACCTGGGTGCCATCTCGATGATCGGATCGGACTCTCAGGCGATGGGCCGGATCAGCGAAGTTCCCCTACGCAGCTGGCAGACGGCGCACGTGATGAAGCAGCGACGAGGGGCCCTGCCGGGCGACGGTCACGCCGACAACATCAGGGCACAGCGGTACATCGCCAAGTACACGATCTGTCCAGCGATTGCGCACGGTCTGGATGGCGAGGTCGGCTCGGTCGAATCAGGAAAGCTGGCTGACCTGGTCCTGTGGGAACCCGCATTCTTCGGGGTCAGGACGCACCTGGTCCTGAAGGGCGGGATGATCGCGTGGGCCGCCATTGGAGACGCCAATGGGTCGATCCCGACGCCGGAGCCGGTTCTGCCAAGGCCGATGTTCGGGTCGATGCCGCGGAGCGCAGCGGCACTCAGCGTGACCTTCGTATCGCCCGCCGCGATCGAGGACGGGCTTGAGGCGCGGCTTGGATCGACCCGACGTCTCCTACCGGTTGCCGACGTGCGGCGTCGCACGAAACAAGACCTGATCAACAACGACGCGCTGCCCCGCATTGAGGTCGATGCAGACTCGTTCGCCGTGACGATCGACGGCGAGATCATCGAGCCCGCTCCGGCGAGCACGCTTCCCATGGCCCAGCGCTATTTCCTCTTCTGAGCAGTGATCGGACGGCTCGAATCGCCATGACCTTCACCGCCCTGACCCTGTTGCTCTCGGACTCGCGGCTTCCCGCCGGAGGACATGCCCACTCTGGGGGGATCGAGGAGGCCGTGGCCTCAGGGATCGTGAACGACGAGTCGACGCTGGCCGATTTCCTGGAAGGGCGGCTCTTCGCGGTCGGCCTTCTCACTGCCGCGGCAGCGGTCGGCGTCTGCGCCCGGGGCCGCGGCTGGATCGAGGAGGGGGATGCCCGGTGCCCGGCGGCTCTTGACGAGCTCTGGGCCGAGGTCGACGCCGAGCTCGACGCCCGTACGCCGTCGCCCGCCCAGAGGTTGGCGTCGAGGCGTCAAGGGTCGCCGCTCCTGCGGGCAGCTGCGGCGGTCGTCCCAGGGCCGGTCGTGTCCTCGCTCGTCGACTGGTCGACCGGCCGCGGGACACATCACGCCGTGGCGTTCGGAGCGATCGGGGCGTCGGCCGGTCTCGCGACGGTGGAGCTTGCGACCTCGGTCGCATACCAGTCGGTCGCCGGGCCTGCCTCCGCCGCCGTGCGCCTGCTCGCGCTCAGTCCCCTACGGGTGACGAGGCTTGTCGCCGATCTCGCCCCGGCGCTGGACCGCACCGCCGCACTGGCGCAGCCTTACGCCACTCTGCCGTTGCGGGAGCTCCCGGCACACGCAGCGCCCCACTACGACCTGCTCGCCGAAGCCCACCTCGAGAGAAGGGAGCGCTTGTTTGCTTCTTGATCCCACACCAGACGTTCGGCACACCCATGGTCCCGACTCCGACGGCGCCGACGCGATCCGCGGGTGGGCGACCGTTTCACTCGCATCGCCGGCAGCGGGTGGGGCTCCCCCCCGCCCGCGAGCTCGCCGGCTCGGTATCGGCGGCCCGGTCGGCAGCGGGAAGACGGCGCTCGTCGCGCTGTTGTGCCGCCGGCTGGGCGACCGCGTCGACATCGCGGTCGTGACGAACGACATCTACACGACGGAGGACGCGGACTTCCTCCGCCAGGCTGGCGTGCTCGAGCCGGCGAGGATCCTCGCCGTCCAGACAGGGTGCTGCCCGCACACCGCCATCCGGGACGACATCGCCGCGAACCTCGAAGCGGTGGAGGCGCACGATGCGCGCTTCCCCGGGTTGCAGCTGGTGATCGTGGAGAGCGGCGGGGACAATCTGACCGCCACGTTCTCCGGCGGACTGGTCGACCGCCAGATCTTCGTCCTCGACGTGGCCGGGGGGGACAAGGTGCCACGCAAGGGTGGCCCCGGAGTGACGCGCTCCGATCTCCTGGTGATCAACAAGACTGATCTCGCGCCCCTCGTCGGAGCGGATCTTGCCGTCATGGAGTCCGATGCCCGCGCTATTCGAAGAGGAGGAACGGTTGCTCTGATCTCCCTTGCGACCGGTGAGGGCGTCGATGCCGTGCTGGCCTGGGTCGACGAGTGGCTCGAGGGTCTGGGCGCAGCCTCGGACGACGATCCAAGTGAAGGCGGAGGCGCCGGTAGTGCGGACGTCGGGGCCGTGAGTTGAGACCGAACTCGATCCCAACGGCATTGGCACCACCTGAACCTGCGCTGGCGCCCGACTCTGCGGTCAAAGCGGCTGGTCCCCGTGTTGCTGAGGGCCGCGTCACGGTAAGGGTGGAACGTGACCGTGACGGCGTCGTCCTCGCGCCGGTCCTCTTCTCCTCTGGGGTCCTATCCGCCCGGCTGACCCCATGGGGGCTCTGGCTTGTCGGCGCTTGCGCACACCCGATTGGTGGCGACCAAGTGTGCGTCAAGCTCCACGTCGGCGAGAACACGACTCTCGACGTCAGGTCGACCGGCGCCACTGTCGCCCGGGCCGGGGCTGATCAATCGGCTTCGACAACAGATGTTGTAGCTGAGGTGGGCGATCACGCAACGCTGCGGTGGCTGGTCGAACCGGGAATGGCCGTTGCTGGCGCGACACACGTGGCTGAGGCCACGGTCCGGATGTCCGCGTCTGCCCGATTGCTCTGGCGCGATGAAGTCGTCCTGGGTCGTTTCGCCGAGGCTCCCGGTACCTGGTCGACCGGATTGCGCGTGGAACAAATGGGCCGTGCCCTTGTCACCACCAGATTGGGCGTCGGCCCGTCGGCGCCGGGCTGGGGTTCATCAGCAGTACTCGACGGCAGCCGGGTTGTCGTGAGCCTGGTTGTTGTGGATCCCGACGGCTTCCCCTCGGCTAGGGGACCGGTGTGGGTCGTCGAGACTGGCGTGAGGGGCACCATTTCGTGTCCCGAAGGTTCGTCGTTTGCGCAGGTCACTGCCTGGGGCGACACGTTGAGAGCGTGCCGAGCAGTCGCTGCCCGGCTGTTGGGTCAGCTGGGATGCTCAGAGCGGCAGCGCCCACTGCGCCCTCGGAGTCCTCTCTTGGTGGGGGAGCGGTCCGAGTGGAGCACGAAATCTAGTTTCTGAGACCTCGAGGACGGCCAGGGCTGGGATTCGGACTCGCCACGTTCAGGGGCTTGACATCTCAGACAGTAAGTTCTAACTTACCGTTAGTGGCGACTTACCAAGACTCCCTTACAGCCCTTGCCGACCCGACCAGGCGCCGCATCTTCGAACGGCTGGCTGAGGGCCCGAGAGCCGTCGTCGATCTTGCCGAGGGGCTTCCCGTCAGTCGCCCGGCGGTCTCCCAACATCTTCGGGTGCTGAAGGAGGCCGCCTTGGTGGTGGACCGAAGTGTTGGCACGCGCCGGCTCTACCAGCTCAACCCCCAGGGCATCAGCGTGCTTCGTAGCTACTTGGACCAGTTCTGGGGCCAAGCGCTCGTCAACTTCAAGGCAGCCGTCGAGAGCGAACAAGAAAAAGGAGAAGGAACATGACGATGACCGATCTTCCCGTTCGAAAGACCGTGACCGTCCAGGCACCGGTCGAGAAGGCCTTTCGGGTCTTCACCGAAGGCTTTGACCGCTGGTGGTTTCGCGAGCATCACATCGGGTCTTCGGATCTGAAGCAGGTCGTGCTCGAATGTCGAGAGGGTGGCCGATGGTACGAGATCGACGTCGACGGCAGCGAGTGCCAATGGGGGTACGTCCTGCACTGGGAGCCGCCGAGCCGGCTCGTCCTCGCGTGGCAGATCGACGGAACCTGGCATTTCGACCCAGCATTCCTCACGGAAGTCGAGATTCGCTTCGTCGCCGAGGGACCGGACCAGACAAGAGTGGAGCTGGAGCACCGTGACCTCGATCGTTTCGGTGACGCCCAGGAGCAGATCCGGGCGGGTTTCGACTCGGCCGGCGGGTGGCAAGGACTCCTCGAAGCATTCGCCGAAGCTGCGACCGCCTAGCGGCCCGACCTCGCTCGGAGGAAGCGAGTGCTACCTAGTTGACCTCGCCGGGGCGGCCCCTCTTGGCGATCAACCTCGGGTGTACCAACCAGGCGAGCTCCCCTTTGCCCGGGCCGAGCTCGACCCACGAGTCCAAGTCGAGCTCGACTCGGGCCATCGCGCCTGTCGGCATTCGGACTCGCCCTCCTCCGATCAGGATCTCGACGGTTTCTGACCAGGTGGGCTCATGGCCGACGATGAGGAGCACCTCGACGTGGACGGGTTGATCGCGGAGCTCGTCGAGCAATTCGGCCGGACCGCCATAAAGGGCCTCGCTACTGATCACTTCGCAGTTCCAACCGCCTGCATCCATCGCCAGGCGAAGCGTCTCCTCGGCCCTTAGCGCAGGGGAGGTGAGCGCGCGATCGGGCAGCTGACCGCCATGCGCGAGGAAACGGCCCATCGTGCGCGCGCTTCTCCGTCCCCGGGACGACAGGGGCCGTGCAAGGTCATTACCATCGCCGGCGTCCCAGTCGGACTTGCCGTGGCGGAACATGATCAGCGAACGCATAGCTCACATTCTGCCCGCGCTCGCCAGGTCGCTCCCGACGACGCAGGCCGATGTCGAGCGCCGTCCCGATAGCTTGCTCTTGTGCCTCTGCACGGCGAGTACGAGCCAAGCAAGCAGCAGTGGGTGAGGGACCAGGTCGAGCTCTACGAGCGTTCGCAGGGCGCCGAGGGCACAACTTTGCGGGGAATGCCGGTGGTCGTGATCACGAGCCAGGGCGCAAGGTCCGGGAAGCTCCGCAAGAACCCCGTGATGCGAGTCGAGCACGACGGGCACTATGCCGCCGTCGCGTCAAAAGGGGGCAGCCCTACCCACCCGGCCTGGTACTACAACCTCGTCGCTCACCCGCATGTCGAGATCCAAGACGGTCCTGTGAAGACCGACATGACCGCCCGGCTCGTCAGTGGGCACGAGAAGGCGGTGTGGTGGGAGCGGGCCGTCGCTGCCTACCCCGACTATGCCGACTATCAGAAGAGGACGACGCGGGAGATCCCGGTCTTCGTGCTCGAGCCTGACATCGACTGACGCGGCGCCTCGGTCGAGTCAGAGCACCACCGCCCCGAGAGCCGCCCGGGGATCGTCGACGGAGACGATCGCCTTGCCCAAAGGGCGCTAGGTCCGCCCGCCTCACTCCGAGCGCCGTGGTCGACCTCGAAACGGTCCAACGCAACCTTCTCGAAGTCGTCAACCGGGCCGTCGAGCCCGCCCACGCGTCGGTGTGGATCAGGAGGCGGGAGTAACGCCGGACACGGAGCAACCCGGACAGACTGTGGCGTGGCCCGAAAGCGCGTTCAGCGGATCTTGAGCCCACGCCGCCGGGCGCACCTGTGGGCCGTCCCGCCGCGGAAGTGGCCGGCAGTTGGGGTGCGAGTCGTCAAGGAGTCCGCTCGAGATCGCATCACCATGATCGCAGCCAGCCTCGCCTTCCACGGCTTCCTCGCTCTCCTACCGATCCTGATCGCGGCGGTCGGGCTGCTGGGCCTTGTTGGCTTGTCCGGCAATAGCCTGCACCACCTGTTGCACGCGACCAGTGTCTTGTTGCCAGCCCAGATGTCCCAGGTGCTGAACCAGCAGCTGCTCAAGCCCCCGAGCAGGCAGGTCAATGTCTTGGAATTCGTGCTCGGCCTCGTTGTCGCCTTGTGGAGCTCGGTCGAGGCGATGTCCGCCCTCCAGGTCGCCCTCGACGTCGCTTACGAGGTGCCGCGAGACAGGGGTTTCGTGGGGCGGCGGGTGGTCGCGTTCCCGCTGATCGGCGTGACGGTCCTGCTCGGTGGTGTCGCCTCGGTGCTGCTCGTCTTCGGTGACGACCTCGTGAAGCTCCTGCCGTCCGCGTTCGCCCTCGTCCGGCCCGAGTTCCACGCCTTGCTCCTCGTGGTCCGCTACGGCGGCTCCCTGCTCCTCGTCATGCTGCTGTTGTCGGCTTACTACAGCTTTGGACCGGCGCGCGAACGCCCGTCGTGGGAGTGGGTCAGCCCGGGGAGCATCGTCGCCGCGGCCGGGTGGGTGGTCGCGGCCGCAGCTTTCTCTTTCTATCTCGATCATTTCGGGCACGAGTCGCGAGACTATGGAGCGCTGGCCGGGGTCGCCGTCACGCTCTTGTGGATGTTCCTTACAGCTGTCGTGGTCCTCTTCGGTGCCGAGCTCAACCGGGAGCTCGAACGAATGGCCGGTGAGGTCGCGTCGCCCGGGTGATCCCGCCGGCCGCAGGAGACGCGAAAGTCGTTGACACGACTGCGTTCGACTTTCAAAGAGACGAAGGGTCTTCGGGCGACAGGCCTCGCCCTCCTGGCACTCACGGCGAGCGGAGCCGAGGCGGCATAACCATGGAGCCAGGCAGCGTTCCAAGGGGCACCGGATTCCGAACCGCAGGCGGGTAACAGCGAATACCTGCGTCGCCCGCCGCTGGGTGCCGTGACGGCCCATGATGCCCGGCAAGTCTCGTCTCCAGCCGGCTTCGCCAGGCTTGCCGATAGAAAGGGTGCGAGAAGGCGAGCGAGACGGAGGCGAGGCGATGAGCAGTCCAGGTGCGGGTGCGGGTGGGTGGAGGGAAGCCCTTGGGCGGGTGGGGGTATGGGTGTTCTCCAGAGCGATCGGGCAGGATCCTGGCGGCTTTGCCCGGGGGATCGAGCGGCTCGGCTACGGCGCCCTGTGGGTGGGCGGCGGCCACACCGACGAGGCTGCCTTCGACCTGCTCGAGCGGGCACTCTCCGGAACGGACCGCCTCGTGGTCGCGACCGGGATCACGAGCCTCTGGGCCTGGGAGCCTGCGGTGCTCGCGCGGCGAACTGAGGCTATGGAGGCGGCGCACCCCGGCCGCTTCGTCCTCGGTCTCGGAGTGAGCCATGCGTCATTGGTGGAGGGCCTCGGCCGGCAGTACGAGCGCCCTTTTCAGGCGATGGCCCGTTTCCTCGACGGGCTGGATGCTGCCAAGGATCAGGACACGGATGGCGGGGGCAGGCCGGCGCCACCACGGGTCCTCGCTGCGCTCGGTCCGCGGATGCTCGAGCTCTCCCGGGATCGCTCTGCCGGGGCGCACCCGTACTTGACGCCACCCGAGCACACCGGGCAGGCGCGCCAGGTGCTCGGCGAATCGCCACTGCTCGCGCCCGAGCAGGCGCTCGTTCTGGACATGGACCCGGTGCAGGCCCGGACTACGGCGAGGGCCTACGTCGAGGGCTACCTGAGGTTCCCCAACTACCGCGCGAACCTGGAACGACTCGGCTTCGCAGAAGAGGACATCGCCGGGCAGGGGAGCGACCGACTCGTGGACGCGATCGTCGCCCACGGCAGTGCCGAGGATGTGCAGAGCCGAGTTCGCGCTCATCTCGAGGCGGGCGCCGATCACGTCTGCGTCCAGGCGCTCGCGCGCGGCGGCGGCATCGATATCGTGGCGCTCGAGATCCTCGCCCCGCTCCTGCTTGCCCTCTGAGCTCGTAGGGTTCCTCCATTTGTGACCCTCGATCGCGCGCGCTCCTCCGACGTGCCTAGCCTGGAGCTGGGTCACCGACTGTCGGTGACCCGAGCTGGTGGAGCCGGTGGAGCTGGTGGAGCCGATGCCCGTGACTCCCGGCCAATGAGAGGAGCGCTCGAGCAGATGGACTTTGGTCCTGACGGCGTAGGCGACGAGGCCGTCGGCAGGGTGGGACGGGTTTCGGTGCCAATTTCCCCAGGAGTCCCGGGCGAGGTCATCATCCAAATCCGCGGGGGCTCAGAGGCCTATACGGCCTACACTCAAACCGAGGAGCCGCTCGCCGTGAATACCCGGATCGTCGTGGTCGAGCAACTGTCGTCGCGGACGCTCCTTGTGACCACCTACTGATCCGTCGAGAGGGAGAGGGCGGATGTTCTTTTACAGAATCCCGGCGCCGAACGAGGCGATGGTGGTCTCGGGGTCCAAGCGAGGCAGCGACGGTGGCCAGTTCCGCATCGTGACGGGACGAGGAGCATTCGTCTTCCCATGGACCAACAAGGCACGTTGGCTCTCGCTCGACCTCCGGGAAGCTCTTATCTCCGAGAGTTGCGTGACCAAGCTGCGCATACCGCTCACGGTCGAGGCTGTGGCCGTCTTCAAGGTCGGCGACGACAACTCCTCGATCGCCAACGCGGCGCGCCGTTTCCTCGACCAGCAACAGGGGATGGAGCGGCTCACCTCACAGGTGCTTGCCGGACACCTCCGCTCGATCGTCGGCGGTCTCACGGTCGAGGAGATCATCGGTGATCGCAACCGGGTGGCCCAGGAAGTGAAGGCGGCATCGACCGACGAGATGGAGAAGCTCGGTCTCGTGATCGATGCCTTCCAGATCCAGGAAATCAAGGACGCCACCGGTTACATCGAGAATCTCGCAGCGCCGCACGCCGCGGCCGTCGCACGCGATGCCCGAATCGCGGCTGCGCAAGCCGATCAGGCCGCCACGGAAAAGGAGCAGGAGGCGAACGCTCTCAAGGCGGGCTTCGTGCGTGAGGCCGAGATCAAGCAGGCGGGCTACCGCGCCGAGATTGAGCAGGCTCAGGCTGCGGCGAGCCAGGCGGGCCCGCTCGCGCAAGCCAAGGCGACTCAAGAGGTGACTGAAGAGCAGACGAGGCTCGCCGCCCTCCAGGCGGAGAAACGTGAGAAGGACCTCATCGCAGAGGTCGAAAAACCTGCCGACGCCGAGGCCTACCGCACGATCCGCCTCGCCGAGGCGGACAGGGATGCCATCAAGGCCAGGGCCGAGGCCCTTGCCGGCGGCAACCAAGGCCTCATCGCGGCCAACAGGATCGTCGAACAGCTGCCAGCTCTTGTGGAAGCTGCGGCCAAGGGGCTCAGCGGAGCGAACATCGTCCTCGTCAACGGCACCGAGGGCGTCACGGATCTGCTCACGAACCTCGTGACTCAGGGCTACTCGATCTACGAGGCGGTGAAAGGGGGCATCCCTCAGATCTCGATGAAGCCGTTCGAGGCGCCGGCCGGCAACGGGCCTTCGCCGGCGCCGGTCAGCGATCAGAGCGCCGAAACGTGACTGATCCTGCGCGCCCTCGGTTCACGCTTGCGACGACGAAGGGTAGCGATCTTTGCGGTCCCGCCGTTGCATCCGCCGGCGACCTCGCGTAGCGACACGTGGGCTCCCGCCTTTGCATCCGCCGGCGACCTCGCGTAGCGACACGTGGGCTCCCGCCTTTGCATCCGCCGGCGACCTCGCCCGGTGAGGGGATGAGCGTGGCGGTTTGACGGCCGGCATCGCCATCTTTCACCCCGAAGGGCACGGCGTCGGGTCGTAGGGAGGAGGGGGCTGAACGGCCAGGCTCGGCGGTCCGAACGTGCTAGCCGATGGAACCGTCGTCGTCGTGCCCCCTGTCGAAGCATGGTGGACCAGGACGACGAAGTTCGAGCCGGTGACGACGGTCATCCCCTTCGCCTGCGCGGCCGTTTGGATTCCGGCGAGAGGGCCGATGCTGGTGGCAGGGTCGTTGTATACGCGGCTGCTCCCGAGGTCGCCGGTTCGCACGTCCGTGGCGAATGCGATGGTTCCCGTCTGAATGTCCGCGGAAGTAGAGAGCGTGTACGGAACGTTGGCTCCGATGACGGCGATCGTCTTCACGGTGCTCGCGACGGGCAGCGTGCTATTGGAATTCTTGAGCAGCACCATCGACTCGAGCGCCGCCTGGTACGCGAGCTGGACGTGGGTCGCGTCGGTGACCGAATAGTTGCCCGAGTTGAACGTCGACGTGGTCGCCTGGAGCCCCTGGCCGCCCGACAGCGCGGTCCCGAAGCGGTACTGCTGCGTCACGATCCGCTCGGCCGACGTGGTGATCTGCGTCGTCAGACCGTCGGCCTCGAGCTGACTGTAGTTGAGCGACCACGGCATCTCGAGGTCGAGACCCGCGTTCGCAGCGGTCGAGGCCACCGGCTCCTCGGCGCCGGTGGTGGGGCAACTCTGCCCGTTGGGCATCGCCCACCAGTCGGACACGACGAAGCCTTTGAAGCCGAAGGTCGTCCGGAGCATGGTGGTCAAGAGGTCGGGATTCGACGTGCAATGGGCGGCCGCGCCGCTGCCGATTTGGATCTCGTTGTACGCCGCCATGATGCAGGCGACGCCGGCGTCCTGGATGACCATCTCGAAGTGGCGACCGTACGACTCGTACGCCGTCTGCTCGTCGAGGATGGAAACGTTCCCGCTCTCTCGGCCATTTTCGATGTTGTAGGCTTCAAAATGCTTGGCGCACGCGGGGAGGTATTTCTGAACGCCGTCGACGAACGCCGTGCCGAGCCGCCCCAGGAGAAACGAGTCCTCTCCGTACGTCTCCTGGGAACGGCCCC
>Ga0209415_10006307_pt1 | contig 21138 bp, 18 predicted proteins | sample PeaSoiSIISIP2007_FD_187696 | JGI IMG/M metagenome (GOLD analysis project Ga0209415, IMG submission 187696) | Peat soil microbial communities from Weissenstadt, Germany - SII-SIP-2007 (SPAdes) (version 2) | ecosystem: Environmental > Terrestrial > Soil > Wetlands > Peat | place: Germany...
ACCGGGAGGGCCTCGTTCGGTTCGCCCAGCGACTCTATCAATGGAGACTGGAGATGACCCGTGAACGTCGCTGACGTCCGATCGCTTGCCGACGCCATCCGCGCGGAGATGGCCAAGGCCATCGTCGGTCAGTCCGGCACCGTCGATCTGCTGCTGACCGCTCTGTTCGCCGGCGGCCATATCCTGCTCGAAGGCCCGCCCGGAACGGCGAAGACCTTTCTGGCCCAATGCTTTGCGCGCACGCTCTCGCTGAGCTTCGGGCGCATCCAGTTCACGCCCGACCTGATGCCCGGCGACATCCTGGGCGCCAACCTGTTCAACTTCCAGGCCAGCGCCTTCACCTTGGTCAAGGGGCCTATCTTCTGCGAGCTCCTGCTCGCAGACGAAATCAACCGCACGCCGCCGAAGACCCAGGCCGCGCTGCTCGAGGCCATGCAGGAACGCTCGGTCACGCTCGACGGTGAAAGCCACCCGCTGAGCGATCGGTTCACCGTGGTCGCGACCCAGAACCCGATCGAACAACAGGGGACCTACCCGTTGCCGGAGGCGCAGCTCGACCGCTTCCTGTTCAAGCAGCTTATCGACTATCCGAGCGTCGAGGAGGAGCGGGAGATCGTCGGCAGTCATGGCTCGCGCGCCGGCCAGCCGAAGATCGATGGGTTCGGGGTCTCCTCGGTCGCCGGCGCAGGCCAGCTTGCCGCCGCGATCGGCTGCGTGACCCAGGTCCGCCTTACTGACGAGGTCACTAACTACGTCGTCGCGCTCGCTCGCGCCACGCGCGAGACCGCTGATTTCGCGTTTGGCGTCTCGCCAAGGGCCGCGGCGATGCTGGCGATCGCCGCCCGCGCCCGCGCGACCCTCGAGGGGCGCGACTACGTCATCCCCGACGATGTGAAAGCGCTGGCGCTGCCGGCGTTCCGCCACCGCGTCATCCTCTCGCCGGCCGCCGAGATCGACGGCCGCAAGGTCGACGAGGCGCTCACCGCCATGATCGACCGGGTCGAAGCCCCCCGGTGATCTACCCGACCGCCCGCGCCATCGGACTGGCCGCCATCGGCGCGCCGCTCGCGTTGATTCTGGGCGTGATCGCGCCTCGGCTCTGGCTCTTGGGGCCCGCCTGGCTCGCGCTGGTCTTCGCGCTCGTGCTGTTCGACGCCCTCCTGGGCGCCGATCGCCGCCGCGCGGAGCTGACGCTGACCGCGCCCGGCGCGCTCGCCGCCGGTGTCGACGGCGAGGCGCTGCTCCAGCTCGCCTTCGCCGGCGGCGGGGCTCCCCGGCGCGCGCAGCTTGCGCTCGCGACCAACGTCAGGATCGATGCTACGCCGGCGCGCACCACCGCGACCGTCGCCGAGCGCATTGCCCGCGCCCGCTTTGTGCTCAAGCCGCTCCGTCGCGGGATGGGAGTGGTCGAGCAGCTCTGGGCGCGCTGGCAGGGTCCGTTCGGCCTGGTCTGGAAGCAGAAGATCGAGCCGATCGCCCGCGAATTACCGATCACGCCCAACATCCAAGGGGTGAAGGACGAGGCGATCCGCCTCTTCTCGCGCAACGCGCTTTACGGCGCCCGCATCCAGCGCGACCTTGGCGAAGGCTCGGAGTTCCATGCGCTCAACGAGTTCCGCTCCGGCATGGATAGGCGGACCATCGACTGGAAGCAGTCGGCCAGGCACGCGACCCTGCTCGCCAAGGAGTTCCGCGCCGAGCGTAACCATCCGATCATCCTGGCGCTCGACACCGGCCGGCTGATGTGCGAGCCGCTGGCCGGCCTGCCCCGCATCGACCACGCGCTGAACGCCGCGCTCATCCTGGCCTACGTCAGCCTGAAGGCCGGCGACCGCGCCGGCCTCTTTGCCTTCGACGCCAGGCCCGTGCTCTCGACCGGCGCGCTCAGCGGCGCCAGTGCGTTTGCGCACCTCCAGCGCCTCGCCGCCGCCCTCGACTACTCGACCGAGGAGACCAACTACACGCTAGGCCTGACCCAGCTCAGCGGCCAGCTCAGCCGCCGCACGCTGGTGGTGGTGTTCACCGACTTCGCGGACACGACCAGCGCCGAGCTGATGCTCGACAACGTCGCTCGGCTCCTCTCCCAGCACCTGGTCATCTTCGTCGTCATGCGCGACGACGAGCTCGAGGATTTGGTCCGCCAGCGGCCCGCGACAGCCGACGACGTCTCGCGCGCGGTCGTCGCATCGGCGCTGCTGCGCGAGCGCGACCTTGTCGTCGCGCGGCTGCGACGGCTTGGCGTACAGGTGGTCGAGGCGCCCGCCGACCGAATCGGCCCGGCGCTGATCGACCGCTACCTTGATCTGAAGCGCCGCGACCTGCTTTGAGCTAGGGTTGAGCATGGCCGAGCTTCGACTGAAGAGCGTAAGGTTCCGGGCCGAGCGGGAGGCTGACTGGCTCAGGCTCGAGGCGCTGGTGGACAAGGCCGAGCGCGGCTCGGCCGCCTCGCTGACCGACGAAGAGCTCTTGGCCATGCCGGTGCTCTACCGGGCGAGCCTGTCTTCGCTTTCGGTGGCGCGGGCGACCTCGCTCGATGGCGCGCTGATTGACTATCTCGAGAGCCTTTGCGCACGCGCCTACTTCTTCGTCTACGGCGCTCGCACCCGCGCCCTGGACCGCATCCGCGGCTTCTTCGCCAACGATTGGCCGGCGGCGGCGAAGGCGGCATGGCGGGAGACGGTCGCGAGCGCCGCGTTGACGGCGCTGGGTGCGATCAGCGCCTACCTCTTGGTCATGCGCGATCCCGAGTGGTTCTCGACCTTCGTCCCGGGCGGGTTGGCCGAGGGGCGCGGACCGGACGCCTCGACGGCCGCGCTGCGCGCGACGCTGTTCGACACCCACCACGATCAGCTGTTGTCGGTGCTGGCGACCTTCCTTTTCACCCACAACGCCGGTGTGGCGCTGCTGGCGTTCGCGCTCGGCTTCGCCTTTTGCGTGCCGACCGCCTGTCTGATGGTCGTCAACGGCTGCGTGCTCGGCGCCTTCCTGGCCGTCTTCATCCAGCACGGGCTGGGGGTCGAAGTGGGCGGCTGGCTGATGATCCACGGCGTGACCGAGCTCTTCGCGACCATGCTTGCCGGCGCGGCTGGGTTCCGCATCGGTTGGGCGCTGGCGTTTCCGGGCGAGCGGACGCGGGTCGAGGCTGTCGGTGCGGCCGGTCGGCAAGCCGCAGTGCTGATGGGCGGGGTGCTCTGCATGCTGTTCTGCGCCGGCCTGCTGGAGGGCGTCGGCCGCCAGGTGATCCAGTCAACGGCGATCCGCTACGTGGTCGCGGCGACGAGTGGCGTGATCTGGCTCACCTACCTCTACGCGCCGCGCGGCGGTGGGCCGGCGCTCGCCCGTGGCTAGACCGCCGAACGCCTGGACGCCGGCGGTCGGTGAGCCCGCCGAAGACCGTCTGGTTCGCGAGCTCGTGACGCCCGAGGGAGTCGATCTGCGCGTTCGCCTCGCCGAGACGAGCGAACGGGCGGCCGCCTTTCTGCTGGATGCGGCGATCATCATCGTCGGATTGATTGTTCTGACCTTCGCGGCCATCGCCGCGCTCGTCGGAACGGGCGGCAACGAGGTCAGCGGGCAGGTCGTCGCGGTGATCTGGCTGCTCGGGGCGTTCCTCGCCCGCAACGCCTACTTCATCTTCTTCGAGCTCACGCCCAGGGCGGCCACGCCCGGCAAGCGGGCGCTGGGCCTGCGCGTCGCGGCGCGAAACGGCGGGCGGCTGACGGCTGACGCCATCTTCGCCCGCAACGCCATGCGCGAGTTGGAGGTCTTCGTCCCGCTCACCTTCCTGATCAGCCAAGGCAGCCAGGTGGATGCCTGGCTCGACCTGCTCGGCATCGCCTGGTGCTCGATCTTCGTCTTCTTCCCGCTGTTCAACCGCGACCGCTTGCGGGTCGGCGACATGGTGGCCGGCACCTGGGTGGTCAAAGCGCCGCGCCGCAAGCTGATGGCCGACGTGGCCGAAACGGCGCTCGCCGGCCAGGTCGCCTTCGCCGGCAGGGGCGCAGCCTTCGTCTTCACCCAGGCGCAGGTCGACGCCTACGGGGCCAAGGAGTTGCATGTGCTGGAAGACGTGCTCCGGCGTACCGAGGCCCGCACCATTGCCGCCGTGGCCGAGCGCATCCGCGCCAAGATCGGCTGGCTGCGCGGCGAGTCGGAGTCCGACTACGCCTTCCTCGACGCCTACTACCTCGCGCTGCGCGGGCGGCTGGAATCTCGCCTGCTGTTCGGCCGCCGCCGCCGCGACAAGTTCGACAAGCCCTAGTCGAACACCGCCGCCAGCGCCTCAGGCCCGATGCCTTCACGGGCCGAACGAAGCTCGAAGTAGATCGAGGCGACGCCCACGGCGGCCACCAGCGCGGTGAGCGTGGTTGCCAACGGCTGGATAACCACCTGACTCACGACTTGGCCAGTCGTCGCCGACGCGGCCACGAGCGGAGCCGTTGCGGCGGCGGCCACGCCCTGCACCAGGCCGGACCCCAGCACGAAGATGACCATCAGCCCGAAGATCGGCCAGCGGTGTCCGCGGGTCAGGTCGGCGCTGCGCTGCATGGCGCCGAAGACGCCGGTGCGCTCGACGACCTGCGCCGGAACGGCGACGATCCAGGCCGTCAGCATCATCAACCCAGGCACGATCAACAGGATGTAACCGCAAACCTCGGCGACGGTGACGACGATGGCCAGGAGGAACAGCCATCCAACGTGGCGCAGGCCGGTCGACAGGCACTCGCCGAGGCTGGCGCGGCGACCGTTTAGGTCGGCGACCGCGCCGTAGACGATCGCGCCGCGGAGCACGAACGCGGCGATCGCGCCGACGAAAAAGGTGATGCTGAACGCCGAGGCGCCGATGGCGACCAGCCCGGTGTCGCCCGCCGCGACCGGCGTGGACGTCGCGCCCGTTGAGGCCAGCGCGAGCAACCCGCCGGTCAGCGCCGCTGGAATGCCGGCAAGCAGCAGCGCCAGAAGGGCGAAAACCGCGAAGTTGCGCACGATTGAAGCGAACGTGCGCTCAATCACCCGGCCAAGCTCGAACCTCGTGCTTGCCGCAGCGACCCCGGCCATCGCTCTCCCCCTCGCTTCGACGGTCGAGGGCAGTCTGGCGCCTGCGTACGGTGGCTGTCTATCGCGCGCGATCTCGGCGTCTACTGCGCCAGCACGTCGGCGGCGGATTGCAGCGCGGCCATGGCCAGCCGCTGGGCGCGAGCGACGATCTCGTCCGCGGGCAACTCGCTCAGGCCTCGCGGCCGCGGGAGGTTGACCTGCACCGTCGCCCCGTCGTCGGTCAGCACGGAGACGCCGACAATGGTGGGGCTGACTGTGAATGAGGGCGGCAGGGAAAACGGCTCGGGCATGGCGTTTCGTCCCTCGTCTTGTTGGCCCGCACCGTGGACGCGGCGACGTCGAGGCAACCTTTCGTGACAACCTTAAGCGGCAGGCGATGGAACCTTTTCTCGCCTGGCCCGCCGCGCTGGCCCTCCGCCCCGTTTCGAGGCAAGTTCGGACCCCGTCAGAACGAGGAGCCGTCGGGCCATGATCAGAAACAGCGTTGATCGCGAGCTGCGCGACCGGGCCGAAGCGGTGATCCCGAACGGCATGTACGGGCACCAGGCGGTCGGCATGCTGCCCGACGACTATCCGCAATTCTTCTCCCGCGCCGAGGGCGCCAGGCTGTGGGACGCCGACGGGCACGAGCTGATCGACTTCATGTGCGCCTATGGCCCGAACCTGTTCGGCTATGGCAACCCCGAAATCAACGCCGCCTTCGTCCGCCAGCTGGAGCAGGGCGACACGCTGACCGGACCGACCGCGCGCATCGTCGAGATGGCCGAGGCGATGGTCGCCATGGTCACCCACGCCGATTGGGCGATCTTCTGTAAGAACGGCACCGACGCGACCTCGATGGCCGCGGTCGTGGCGAGAGCGCACACGCGGCGCAAGACCATCGTCCGCGCCAAGGGCGCCTACCATGGCTGGGCGCCGCTGTTCACGTCGCGCCGTGCGGGCATCACGGCGGAGGATCAGGCACACCAGATCATCTGCGATTACAACGACGTGGCGAGCCTCGAAGCTGCTGTGGCCCAGGCCGGCGACGATCTTGCCGGCATCTTCGCCGCGCCGGTCAAGCACGACGCCTTCATCGACCAGGCGCCGCCGGATCCGGCCTATGCGAACCGAGCGCGGGCGCTATGCGACGAGGCCGGCGCTCTTCTCGTGGTCGACGACGTGCGCGCGGGGCTGCGCATCGCCCGCGACTGCAGTTGGTCGACCGTGGGCGTCGAGCCCGACCTCTCGACCTGGGGCAAGTGCATCGCCAACGGCCATCCGGTCTCGGCGCTGCTGGGCTCGAACAAAGCGCGCACCGCGGCGGGCAAGATCTTCGCCACGGGTTCCTATTGGTTCCAGTCCGCCCCGCTGGCGGCTGGCGTCGCCACCATGAAGCTGGTGCGCGACTCCGATTACCTCGAGCGCATCGACACGCTGGGCCAGCGCCTGCGCGACGGGCTGGCGGAACGGGCCTCGGCCGCCGGATTCGGTTTGCGGCAGACCGGCCCCGTGACCATGCCGCTCTTCCTGTTCGACGACGACCCAGACCTCAGGAAAGGCTTCTGCTGGTCGAGCGCCATGCTCGAGCGGGGGATCTACGTCCACCCCTGGCACAACATGTTCCTCTGCGCCGCCATGACCGAGGCCGACATTGACCAGACCCTCGACGCCGCCGAAGGCTCGTTCAAGGCGCTCAAGTCCGCTCAGCCCCTGGCGCCGGTGGAGAAGATGGCCTTCCTGACGGCCTAGGTCGGACGATGAACTTCCCCGACTACTGCGAATACGACGGCGTCGGCCTGGCGGAGCTTGTCCGCAAGGGCGAGGTCAGCCCCGCTGAGCTGGTCGAGGCCGCGATCGAGCGGATCGAGCGGCGCAACGGCGCGCTGAACGCGGTGGTGTTCAAGGCCTACGACGAGGCGCGTAAGACCGCGGCTGGCGCGCTGCCCGACGGGCCGTTCCGCGGCGTCCCGTTCCTGGTCAAGGATCACGATGTGGCCGTCGGCGGCTGGCCGACCACCCACGGCAGTCGTTTCCTGCGCGACAACATCGAGCCCGCCGACTCTGGCCTGGTGCGCCGCTTTCGCGAGAGCGGCGTCGTCCTGGTCGGCAAGACCAACGCGCCGGAGTTCGGCATCACCGGCACCACCGAGGGCGCCTCTCTGGGCGCCTGCCGCAACCCGTGGAACCTGGCTCACAGCACTGGCGGCTCGTCGGGCGGGTCATCGGCGGCCGTGGCGGCGGGCATCGTCCCGATGGCGCACGCCGCCGACGGGCTGGGCTCGATCCGCATCCCGGCCGCCTGTTGCGGGCTCGTGGGCCTGAAGACCACCCGCGACCGCAACCCCGACCTGCCCGACGGCTACGACTACGCCTTTGGCCTCGTGGTCAGCCACGTCGTCAGCCGCACGGTGCGCGATTCTGCGGTCATGCTCGACGCGACGGGAAAGCCCGAGCCGGCGTCGCCCTATCCCGCCCCGCCCAAGGAGCGGCCGTACGTCGAAGAGATCGCCCGCGCGCCCGGCCGTCTGCGTATCGCCTGGCCGCCCGAGCCGCTGGAGAGCCGGCCGGTCGATCCCGAAGTGCAAGGCGCGCTCGAACGGACCGCCGCGTTGCTGCGGGACTTGGGCCACGAGGTCATCGAGCGGCCGCTTGAGCTCGACTACCGGGCGCTGAACGCGGCCTACGGGCCGCCGAGCGCCGCCAACTTCGCCGCGGGAATGCGCCGCTTGATCGAGCGCGTGGGCCGCGAGCCGGAGCCCGAGGAGCTCGAGCACCTCAGCTGGGGCGCCCTTCGCGCCGGGCGCAGCGTCACGGGCGAGGAGGTGATGTGGGGCCTGCAGGAGCTGCGCATGCTCAACCGCCGTACGCTGACGTTCTTCGAAGACATCGATGTCTACCTCTGCCCGGTCATGACCGCCCCGCCGCCGCCGCTCGGCTACCTCGACCCCGTCGCTGTCCGCGCGCGAGAGGTAAACCAGCGGCAAGGGCGGCTCTTCCCCTACGCCGCCGCGTTCAACTTCTCCGGCCAGCCATCGCTGTCGCTGCCACTCGCCTGGTCCGCGGGCGGCCTGCCGATCGGCATGATGTTCACCGCCAAGTACGCCGACGAGGCCGTGCTGTTCCGCCTGGCCGCGCAGCTGGAAAAGGAACAGCCCTGGAAGGACAAGCACCCGCCGGTGTGGGGGTAACAAACCTCTCCCATAGGGAGAGGGAGGGGCCCCGAGCGAAGCGAAGGGGAGGGTGAGGGGTTACAGCGCTTCAGGCAGACCCCAGGCGAACGGCAACGCTGCGCTGATCTCCCCGGGCCTGGGTCCGCCAAGCAAGGCGAGTTGCCGTTTGACGCTTCGGCTGAGCCGGTTGCAGAGTCGAGTGGCCCTGAGCCACGAGGCCGTACCGACAGCGCTCAGGCCAAGCGCTTCATCGAGGCGGCACGTGAGGCCGACTGCAGCGAGGACGAGGCTGAAATCCGCGAGAACATGAAGCGGATCGCCTCAGCGAAGACCGCCCCGGAGAAGAAGGGCGCGTCCGGCTGATGATATAGCCAAGAAAATTTGGCGGCTGCATCTAGGAGAGGTGGCATGGCGACCGGTCGGCTAATCACTGTTGTGCTGGAGGTTTCCGACCTTGCGACGTCGGTCCGGTTCTACCGCGATCAACTCTGCCTAGACCTTCACCCTGGGGCGGACAACGAAGCGGGGGATGACCGCTGGATATCCGGGGGACACGCAGCGCTTTCCTGGCACGAAGGAGCCTTCCTCCACTTCTCTCTGTATCAAGCCAAGGAGAGCGTCACGAGCGGGGCTCAATTGGGCTTTCCGACAGACGATTTAGCCGCCGACCATGAGAGGCTCGTTCGAGCAGGGGTTTCCGTGATCCATCCTCCCCGGACCGAGCCGTGGGGGGCCACAGCCCGATACGCCGACCCCGACGGCAACGTGATCTCGCTCACAGAGCAAACCCGTTAACGCAACGTTGTCCCTGACGATCCAGAGAGCCGGCGTTCGACGCCACGTGGCCAGAACCGCCCCCGCAACCAGCCGCGCTGAGCGTGTTTGTCAACGATATAATTCCCCCCTATGGGAGGGGTTTTGGCCCCGACTCCTTCAGCTGCGCCTCCAGCTTGTCCTTCCACGCCACTGCCCAGGTGTGGGTGCCGTGGCCGTGGGTGTTGGGGCCGATGGGGAGGAGCACGAAGGTCCCGTTCTTGATCCTGGGCGCCATCGCCTGTGCGATCCCGAGCTCGGGCGGATTGATGAAGTCGTCGGCCGAATTGATCCACATGACGTAGGCCTTGATCGCCTCCAGGTTCGCCGACGGGTCGTAGTCGCGCGAGGAATCGATTGCATAGATCAGGTCGTTAGCGTCATCGGGCTCGGTCTTGCCGCCGTCGGGCAGCACACCACTCAGCGCCGCGTTCATGTTGTCGTTCAGGTACGTGTCGACCTTGTCCGGCGTATCCAGCGCCTTCTGCATCTGATGCGGCGCCGAGCCGGCGATGAGGGTGATGTCCTCCGCCGCGCGCAGGCCTTCCTGGGGCTCGGCTGTGTAGTCGCCGCCCTGCCAGGCCGGGTCGTGCTCGATGGCGTCTATGATCATCCGCCGCCAGAGCCGGTTGCGACCGACGATGCGCACCGGCAGGCAGGCCATCGGCTGGATCGCGTCCATCGCGTCGGGCCATTCCTCGGCCCACATGAAGGCCTGCATGCAGCCCATCGACGTGCCCATGATCAGCCGAAGGCGGCTGATGCCCAGGCCTTCCAGCACCAGGCGGTGCTGCGCCTCGACCATGTCGGCGTAGCCGTAATGCGGAAAGCGCATGCGCAGCCCGTCACTGGGCTTTGACGATTTCCCATGCCCGATCCCGTCCGGCAGGATGATGAAATACTTGGAGTCGTCGAGCAGCTGGCCGGGTCCGAACAGCTCGCCGGCGAACTGCGGCCGGATCAGCGAGGTTCCGGCCCCGCCCGTGCCGTGCAGGATCAGGACCGCGTTGTCGATGCGCCCGCTCGCGTCTCGGTGCGGCGCGCCGAAGGTCGAGTAGTGGATGCGCAGCTCCGCCAGGCTCTCGCCGGAGCGGAAGTGGAAGTCGCGAATGACGAAGTCCGTCCCGTGCGGCTCGCCGTAGGGTGGCGGCGCGGGCGGCGCCGGCTGAGCGCGCGCGTTCGCTACGCTCATGACCGAGACGGCGAGCGCAGCGCAAAACGCCAACCCGCGGTGAAGAAGCTCCCGGCGCATGATTTTCCTCCCTGGCCCGCGGGAGTCTAACCACGCGCCCAGGCTCGGCGCCAATGCACTCAGCGGCCGTCGTAGGCCGTGGCCAGGAAACGCGAGGCGGTCTGCTCGGTGGGGGGTTGCACTGGGTCCGCGGCGCCCGCGAGGAGCTGTGTCACCTCCTGCGTGCTCATCGGCTTGCCGAAGTGGTAGCCCTGCAAGGCGCCGCAGCCGGCGACGATGAGAGCGTGACGCTGGTCGTCGGTCTCGACGCCTTCAGCGACCACGCTCATGCCCAGCGAGGCGGCGAGCTTGGCCACCGAGGCGACGATGACCGCCGACTGGCGGTCGCGGGTGATGTTATCGACGAACGACTTGTCGATCTTGATGCAGTCGATGGCGAACTGGTTGAGGTAGACGAGGCTCGAATAGCCGGTGCCGAAGTCGTCCAGCGCAACCCGCACGCCGGCCGAGCGCAGGATGTTGAGGTTCTGGTCGGCGCGTTCGACGTCGTCGATGATCGCCGTCTCGGTCAGCTCGATCTGGATGCGGTCGGGCGGCAGGTCGGCGTCCGCGGCGTATTGCAGGATGCGTTCGGCGACGTTGTGGCGCAGGAACTGGCGCGCCGAGAGGTTCACGGAGACATAAGGCCCGCCCCAGCGCCGGCAGTCCTTCAGCGCTTGGCGGGTGATCCAGTCGCCGAGCTGCAGGATCAGCCCCGTCTCCTCGGCGACGGGCACGAAATCGGCCGGCGAGATCGCGCCGTGTTCCGGGCTGTTCCAGCGGATCAGCGCCTCGAAGCCCTGGATCGCGCCCGTGTCTGCCTTCACGATCGGCTGGTAGGCCATCGTAAGCTGGCTGGTGTTCATCGCCCGCTCGAGGCCGCTCTCGATGCGCAGCCGGTGCTTGGCCGCCTTGTCAATCGCGGTGTCGTAGATGCGGAAGCGGTTCCGGCCCTCCCGCTTGGCGGCATAGAGCGCGAGGTCCGCCTTGCGCATCAGCTCGCCTTGGCTCGGGTTCTCGCCCTGGTGCGCCACGCCGATCGAAGCCGAGACCTGCACTTCGTGGCCGAACACGCGGCGGCTCTGGGCGCAGACGCGCAGGATCAGCCCGCAGAATTCGTCGACGCCGACGTCGGTCATGCCCTCGACGATGATGCCGAACTCGTCGCCGCCCAGCCTGGCCAAGACGTCGCCCGCAGAGACGATCGCTGACATCGCCGCGCAGATCTTGCGCACGAGATCGTCGCCGGCGTCGTGGCCGAGGGTGTCGTTCACCGACTTGAAGCGATCGAGGTCGATCAGGAAGACGGTCTGCCGCTGGGCGCGCCGTGTCAGCCGCGCGGCCAGCTCGTCGACGAAGCCGGCGCGGTTGAGGATGCCGGTCAGACCGTCGTGGCGCGCCGCGTGCAGGGCGATGTCGAGCCGCGCCTTCAGCTCCCGCGCCTCGGTCTCAAGCTGCTCGATGGCGCGCTCGCGCTCGGAGAGGGCGGTGGAAGCCGCGCTCGTCGTCCGGTAGCGCTCGACCACGGCGCGGAAGGTCCTGACTGCCTCGAGCGCGTGCAAGGGCGCCAAGAGGAAGGTCAGCGTCTCCGGCGTGCCGGTGACCTGCACGCAGGCGGCAAATGCCGCCGTGCTCGCCGGGTCTGCGATGACGACGAGCTCGGCGCGGGGATAGCCCTTGCGCACTTGCCGCACCTGACCGGCGAGGTCGCCGACGGTGCGGCCGCGGAAATCGAAGATGAACACGCCCGGCGCATGGCCGGCCCGGTCCGCCGCTTGCGCCTGCACCAGGGCTTCGGCGGCGCGCGGGGCGGCGACGACATTCTCGCCCGGAAGCGCGTCGCGGACGAAGGCGGCCAGTTCGACTGCGGCTTCCGGCGTGGGATTGACGATCGTGACCAAGAGGCGCGTGGACGTCTCGCTCGGCGGCGCCCGCGACGATTCAACAGCCGGCGCTTCCAGATCGAAGAGCGCGCGCCCTGACATTCAGACTTCCCACCACCTCGTTGGCGGGCATCATCCGGGCGTCATACGAAGAAAGCGCTAAGACGGCTGGGGGGCCCGTACGCGCTAGGCGACGAGGTCAAGGCGCTCCAGGCCGCGGAAGAAGGGCAGGGTGCGCCACGTGGGCGGGGCGTCCGGTTCGGCCAAGTGCAGGTTCGGGAACCGTTCGAACAGCTTCACGAGCGCGACCTGGGCTTCGAGCCTGGCAAGCGGCGCGCCGATGCACATGTGGGCGCCGCCTCCGAACGCCACATGCGGCTTGTGCTCGCGGCTGACGTCGAACTTGTGCGGGTTCTCGAATACTTCGGGGTCGCGATTGGCCGCACGCAGCGAGAACATCAGACTCTGGCTGATCTTCACCGGGCAGCCGCCGACCTCCATGTCGCGCGAGGCGATACGGCCGGTGATGTCGACCGGCGGTTCGAAGCGCAGAATCTCCTCGACGACATCCTTCACGATGGCCGGGTCGGCCTTGAGCTTCGCCAACTGCTCCGGATTCAGCAGCAGCTGGCGCACGCCGTTGCCGATGAGGTCGGTCGTGGTCAGGTTGCCGCCGATCAGCAGTGCGGCCAGGTTGATCTGCAGTTCTGTGTTGGAAAGCGCCGCTCCATCGGCCTGCAACCTGGTCATGTCGCTGATCAGGTCGTCCTGGGGGTCGGCGCGGCGGGCCTGGAAGGTCTCGTCGAAGTAGGCGAAGAGGGCCTCGTTCGCCGCCTCCATCTCCACGCGCGCCTCTTCGGTTATGAAGGGGTTCAGGCCCTGGATCACAGCCTCAGACCAGCGGCGGAACTCGGCCAGCCGGCTGTGGGCGACGCCGAGGATAGAGGCGATGACGTCGATCGGGATGGGTATGCAGAAGCTGGTCATCAGGTCGAACGGCTTGGACGCGTCGATCGCGTCCAACGTCTCGTCGACGATCCGTTCGACCTGCGGTCGGAACTTCGCCACCCGGGCGTACAGGGCCTGCGCCAGGGGCTGGCGAATGCGAGCGTGGTCGGGATCGTCCAGCATCAGGATGCTGGTGGTCTCGCCGGGCGGAAGATCACCCAGATCCTGCTGGGCGAAGCGGCGTTGCATCGTCGCCGCTTCCTCGGCGCGCAACGGACTGCGCCAGAGAGTGCGGTCCGAGACCAGCGGACGGATGTCCGCATAGCGGGTCAGGATGAAGCTGCCGGCGGTCTCGTCGCGATGCACTGGGCAGCGCCCGCGCAGGTCGTCCAGGACCACGTGCGGGTCGGCCTGGAAGTCCGGGTTTAAGGGCGTGAGCTGGAAGAGTCCGGGGAGCGGCGGTTCGGCCATGGTTCCTCTGTCATCGTCCCCCGGTGCTGAACGGTCCTACTTTACCGCCTTCGCGAGCTTCTCGAATGACTTTTCGAGTCGCGCAAACCCTTCGCTCATGCATGCCATGATCGCCTGGGCGTCGGCGCTCGGGCCCGACTCCTCGGCATGGCCGTTCATGCGCGCCCGGCCGCGCCGCCCGCCGCTCGCCTTCTCGCGCACGCAGGCGTAGGCCTCGCGCAGCCGACGCCCGCTATCGCGCTCCTCGGCGATGTACCAGGTGAGCATGTTTGCGGTCATCGGGTCGAACGCGCCCTCGGCGAGCTGGCGGTTGATCTCGCGGAACGGATCGCCCCGCTCCTCGCGCTCTTCGCCGATCTTCTCGATATCGCTGATCTCGGGGTCCGCGACCTGGGCCAGCCGGCGGGCGGCGACGGGATCGGGCCTCGTGCGCAGGTCGTAGCCGAGTTCGGCGAGGCGGCGGCAGAACAGGTCGCCGTGGCTGGTTTCCCGCGCCGCGACCAGCCTGAGGGTGCAGGCCAGGTCCTCGTCCGGCGTCGCGTCCGCCCAGGCCCGCAGGTAGTGGCCGGCGTTGGTCTCGGCGAGCGAGATGGCGTTCAGGAGTCCGAGATAGGACGGCTTTTCGATTTGGGCTGCGTTGGCCATGGCGTTTCCCTAAAGACTTGCAGGGCGGGCGTTGCTTGGCGCCCGTCCTTCGTTCACCGGCTAATGCTACGCGCTTGGGGGGAGGGGCCGCAACATTCACTCTAGGTCAGGCGCGGCCACTCTGCTCAGTTGCACCAAAGCTCCATGCCGGTCAGTCGCGGTTTCGGACACGGACCAGCGGGAAGCGGCATTGGTGAGCCGGGCCGCCACAGACCAAGCCGGCTCTCGATGTTCGGCATCTCCGAGTCGATCACGGCCAGGGGGTTTCCGTCGCCGTAGCGCGTCGCGCTGCGGTAGCGCAGGACCTGCCCATAGGTGTAGCTCGAGGTGAGCTTGCTGACCGAAACCCAGAACCTGTAAGGCCTGTCGTCGGTCGGTTCGGCCGAGACGATACTGCCCTCCAGCGGCCTCGATGAAGCGCACCTCCTGATTGTTGTTGCGCCCCGTCAAGTGGCCGTAAATCTGGGCGAACCGATCCGAAGCTCGCCGGTAGGCGAACAGTTGCGTGAAGACCGCCTGATCGCCATCGCCGCTGTGCAGGCTGGCAGTGCGCAGCATGAGGAGGGGCGGGGCCGACGGACCGCGCGGATAAACGACCTTCGAAACGTCCAGGTAGTGCGCGTCCCACCCGCTGGTCACGCCAGCCGGCGTCTGCGGCATGGCCGCTATGCCCGGATCGCAGGGACCTGCGCTGCTCTTCTCCAGGCATAGAACAACCGAGCCAGGCACGGTTCCTTCGCCGAAGATCGGGTCGGTGACCTGTGGCCCCTGGGTCGCGATCAATCGCCATTCCGACCGTGCCGCAAAGGGCTTCGCCAGATCGATGTTGGCGATCACCGTGTCTGCCGACGGCGCCGCGCGAACGGCTGGCGAAGCAAGCGCGACGATGGCCGCCGCGATCGCCGAGCCGGCGATCGGCCACCTCCGGACAATGCCGCTGGTCGCTGGTTTGTTATTCGACAACAGGCGACTCAAAGCCCAATCGTTCTATCTGACGACTTCATAAAGCCCATCTCAGGCGGACTGGCGCGATTCCTGCAAGCAGGACTATGATCTAGAGAGGCTGCCCCACCGCGCGACAAGACCTGACACAAGACGATGCCGAGACCGGTTCGACCACTGCGGAGCCTTTATGCGCTGGCCATCGCTATCGAAGCGACCGCGTCGCGTGACCCGTATCCCCGTCTGACACAGTTCATGCAGTGCAGAATGGAGCCGGTGGCCGAGCCCTATCCGCGACTGGCGCAGGTCATGCAGCACCTCGCAATCCGGCAAGCGGGAATTTACGCGGCACGCTAGGGCGGCGGCCGAACGGCGGCCTCGCGATGGGCGGTGTCACGCCGTGTGCGCGACCTCGACGCCGAGCTCTTCGATCATCTGTTTACGGATCAAGAATTTCTGGATCTTGCCGGTCACGGTCATCGGGAAAGCGTCGACGAAGCGGATGTGACGCGGGATCTTGTAGTGGGCGATCTGGCCGCGGCAGAAGGCGACGATCTCCTCCGGCGCAGCGGTCTCTCCAGGTTTCAGGCGGATCCAGGCGCAGAGCTCCTCGCCGTACTTCTCGTCCGGGACGCCGACTACCGTCACGTCCTCGACTTTCGGATGCCGGTAGAGGTACTCCTCGACCTCGCGCGGATAGACGTTCTCGCCTCCGCGGATGACCATGTCCTTGATGCGGCCGACGATGTTGCCGTAAGCGGCCTCGTCGATCGTGGCGAGGTCGCCGGTGTGCATCCAGCCGTCGATGTCGATGGCCTCGGCGGTGCGCTCGGGGTCGTCCCAGTAGCCCAGCATCACCGAATAGCCGCGGGTGCAGAACTCGCCGGGCTGGCCGCGCGGGACGAGCTCGCCCTTCTCGTCCACGATCTTGCACTCGGTGTGCGGCTGGACGCGGCCGATGGTGGAGACGCGCCGCTCGAGCGGGTCGTCCTCGCCGGTCTGGAAGCTGACCGGACTGGTCTCGGTCATGCCGTAGGCGATGGTCACGTCCCGCATGTGCATGCGCTCGATCACCTGCTTCATAACCTCGACCGGGCAGGGGGAGCCGGCCATGCAGCCCGTGCGGAGCGAGGTGAGGTCGAAGCGGTCGAACTCGGGCTGGCCGAGCTCGGCGATGAACATGGTGGGCACGCCAAAGAGCCCGGTGCAACGCTCCTTCTCGACCGCTTCCAGCACGGAAAGCTGCTCGAAGGCCTCGGCCGGGTAGACCATGGTCGCCCCATGGGTCACGCAGCCCAGGTTGCCCATCACCATGCCGAAGCAGTGGTAGAGCGGCACCGGCAGGCAGAGCCGGTCGCGCTCGTGCAGCCCGATCGCCCGGCCGACGAAGTAGCCGTTGTTCAGGATGTTGCGGTGGGAGAGCGTCGCGCCTTTGGGCAGGCCAGTGGTGCCGCTGGTGAACTGGATGTTGATCGCGTCTGTGTTCTTGAGCGTCGGCTGCAGGGCTTCTAGAGCGGCGACGTGCTCCGGTCGCGCCAGCGGCGCGACCTCCTCGACGTCGAACCAGCCGGGCCTGGGCTCGCCGCCGATCTTGATCAGCGCGCGCAAAGTGGGGAGGGGCCTTGCCTCCAGCGAGCCCGGCGTCGACGCCACGATCTCGGGCGCGAGACTCTCGACCATCGCCAGGTAGTCGCTGGTGCGGAACTTCGCCGCCGCGACCAGGGCTTTCACGCCCACCTTGTTCAACGTGTATTCGAGCTCGGAGGTCCGATAGGCCGGATTGATGGTGACCAGGATCAGGCCCGCCTTGGCGGCGGCGAACTGGGTCAGCGCCCACTCGGCGTTGTTCGGCGACCAGATCCCGATCCGCTCGCCGCGGTCGAGGCCAAGCGCGATCAGGCCGGCGGCCAGCGCGTCGGCCTTCGCCTTCAATTCGGCGAACGTCCAGCGGACGCCTTGCTGGACCGAGACGACGGCCTCGACGTCACCCCAGCGCCTGGCGGCCTCGTCGAGCGCCTCGCCGATGGTGTCTTCCCTGAGCGGCGGCGTCTCCGCGCCTTTGACGTAGCTTAGCTTGGCGTCCATCGGGTCGTCCTCCGCGGCCATAGTAGTCGATCCGGCAGACCCGCCTAGCCAGACGGCGCGGCCGTCCGCTAAGAGGGCCGCGATGACCGCCAAGCCCGAAACCGACGAGGAGATGGCCGCGATCCGCGTCAGCGGGACCGTGACGGCGTGGAACACCAGCATCCCGCTGTTCGACTACGACCCGGCGTGGCCGGCGCAGTACGCGGGTGAGGCGGCCAAGATCCGCGCGGCGCTGGGCGATGGCGCGCTCGTGCTCGAGCACGTCGGCTCAACCTCGATCCCTGGCATGTGCGCCAAGCCGATCGTCGACATCCTGCTGGCGGTGGCGGACTCGGCCGACGAGGATGAAGGGCGACGAGCCTTCCGCGAACCTGCATGTGTTCACCACGGGCTGCCCCGAGATCGTCCGCATGGTCGGCTTCCGCGATCGTTGCCGTGCGCATCCGGAGGAGTTCGAGCTCTATCGCGCGGCCAAGCGCGAGCTCGCGGCGCGCACCTGGCGCCACGTCCAGCACTACGCCAACGCCAAGAGCGACGTTGTCGAACAGATCATCGCCCGCGCGCTGGCGGAGACTTAAGGAACCGCATGGACCTCGTCCTGATCCGCCACGGCCTGCCGGAGCGCCGCGAAGACACTGCCGACCCGCCGCTCGCGCCCGAGGGGATCGACCAGGCGATGCGCGTTGCCGAACTGCTCGCTGGCGAGACGGTGCACGCCGTTTTCTCCTCGACCATGGTTCGTGCGATCCAGACCGCGGAGCCATACGCCGCCGTGGCAGGCCATGACATCCAGCTCCGCGACGGCATCGTCGAGTTCGACCGCGGCACGGGACAGTACGTGCCGATGGAGGTCCTCAAGCGCGACGACTACGAGGCCTGGAAGGCGTTCGTCTCCGGCGGCTACCAGATGGACATCAACACCTTCCAGAAGGCGGTGGTCGACACGCTGGAAGACATCATCGCCACCAACTCCAGCAGGACGGTCGCCGTCTTCTGCCACGGGGGGGTGATCAACGTCTGGACCGCGCACATCCTGGGCATGGCGCCGCGCCTGTTCTTCGAGCCGGGTTACGCCAGCATCCACCGTTACCTCTGCGCCCGCTCCGGCGAGCGCAACCTGGTCAGCCTGAACGAGCGGGCGCACTTGAAGGATATGGTCGTCTGACGGAGGTTGGGACCGGACGCGCAGGGAGAGAAGCGATGGCTGATTTTGGCGGGAACGACCTGGACGCCTTTCGCGCCGAGGCGCGCGCATGGCTGGAGGAGAACCATCCGAAGTCTTTGCGCGGCGTCCCGCCGCTGAGCTTCGATGAATCGATGTCCGCCCGGCCGGCGCCGAGCGGCGACGAGAAGCTCTGGAAGGAGCGGCTGGCCGCCAAGGGCTGGAGCGCGCCGACCTGGCCCAAGGCGTACGGCGGCGGCGGTCTTGGTCAGGCCGAGGCGCGGGTGCTGCAGGAAGAGATGGACCGGATCGCGGCCAACAACCCGATGGCTGGCATGGGGACGAGCATGTTCGGCCCGACCCTGCTCGAGTACGGGACCGAGGAGCAGAAGCAGCGGCATATCCCGCCGATCGTCAAAGGCGAGGTGCGCTGGTGCCAGGGCTACTCCGAACCGGGCGCGGGCTCGGACCTCGCCTCGCTGCAGACCAAGTGCGAGGACGCCGGCGATCACTGGGTGATTAACGGGCAGAAGATCTGGACCAGTGGCGCGCATCTCGCCGACTGGTGCTTCTGCCTGGTGCGCACCGACCCGTCGAAAAAGCACGAGGGGATCAGCTTCGTGCTCATCGACATGCACCAGCCGGGCGTCGAGCCGCGTCCGATCAAGCTGATCGCCGGCTCGTCGCCGTTCTGCGAAACCTTCTTCACCAATGCGCGGGTCGAGAAGAACGACATGGTCGGGCCGCTGAACGGCGGCTGGACGGTCGGCAAGCGCCTCTTGCAGCACGAGCGCTCGGGCCAGGGTGGCGTGGGCGAGGGAACCTCGCTGCCGGACTTGGCCAAGGCCTACGTCGGCGTCGACGAGACCGGCCGCATCGCCGATGCCGACCTGCGCAGCCGCCTCACGCAGAACCTGATCGACGCGCACGCGCACCAGCTCACGACGGAGCGGGCGGCGGCCGAGGCGCGCGGGAACCAGAACCCGAGCGCGACCACCTCGATCATGAAGAACTCCGGCACGCGCATCGGCCAGGAGCGCGCGGAACTCGTGCTGGAGATCATGGGCTGCCAGGGCCTCGGCTGGGCGGGCGACGACTATTCCCGGGAGGAGATCCAGGCCGTGCGGGGCTGGTTGTTCGGCAAGGCGAACACGATCGCCGGCGGCTCGTTCGAAGTGCAGAACAACATCATCACCAAGCGCATCCTCGGCCTGCCTGAGCTGACCGGGAAGGCCTAGAACCGGGCCAGGCTCTGGGGACATTGTCCGGAGCGCGATGGTTTATCGACCCTAAGCAGACGATGGCTGAACGCCGTTCAGCCGTCCTCCGCGGCGTCGGGCGGCGTCTTCCCCTCCGCCATCCCTATGCCATCAAGCAACGCTTGTCTTATTTTCGGATCGCGGTTGAGGAAGATCGAGCTCCCCACGGGACTGGACGTGAGCTCCGGACGGCGTGCGAGAGCGCTCTTCGCCTCGTCGAGCCGTCCAAGATGGCCGTAACTTGCGGCGAGGTAGGCGTAGCCCACCGGGTTGTCCGTTCGTTGGACATATTCCGTAAACAGCGAGGCTGCCTCGCTGTATCGCTGCTGCAGAAAACGCACGATGCCCATGTTAAAAACCTGGCCGGCCCGGTTCGATCCAATCGGGTCCAGCCGCATCGCGGTTTCGATGTGCTCGGCGGCCAGGCCTGGATTTGACTGCGTCAGCAGGGAGCCGCTCCACTGCCAGACGAGCGACGAGCCCGGATTGAGAGCCATGGCTCTGTCGATGAGATTGCGAGGGGTGTCCAAGCCCTGTTCGTGCATCGATAACCACAACGCGACACTGGCGAGCACATCTGCGTCGTCTCCCGCAACCTTCAGTGCCCGATGCGCAAGCGCGATGATCTGGCGGCGGCCGGCCTCTGAATCATCCGACCACCCGTTGGTGAAAAGGTTGTGGTGGCACTGCGCCGCGAGGATCAGCGCCGGACCAAAGTCAGGGTCGATGGCGATGGCGCGGTTCAACAGATCGAGTGCCTCCAACGTCTCCGCTCTGCTGAAGTTGTCTTGGCGCAGAGCGCGCGCTCGCAGGTAGAGATCGTAGCTGCCCATGTTCTCCGTGGGTCGCCTCGACGCACGTCGCACCTCGGCGGCCTGGACCGTCGGTTCGATGACGCTCGCGACGCTGAGCGCTACCTTGTCCTGCACCTCGAACACGTCTTCGAGCGTGTCCTCGAAGCGGTTGGACCAGGTCTGCGATCCGTCGGCGGCGTCCATCAGTTGAACGGCGATGCGGACCCGATTTCCGGCCTTGCGCACGCTGCCCTCAAGTACATACCGCACGCCCAACTGGCGTCCGACCTCCTGAGGGCTGACAGCCTTGCCCTTAAACGACAGGGTCGAGCCACTGGCGATCACGAAGATCGATTTGAAGCGCGACAGCGCCGCAGCGATCTCCACCACCATGCCGTCGGCGAAGTAGTCCTGCTCCGGGTCGCCCGAGAGATTGGCGAAGGGCATGACGGCGATCGAGGGTTTCGCCGGTAGCGGGAGCGGAACATCTGCGACTGAAGGGGCGGCGACCGACGCCGCCGCGGCCCCGGATCCGCCAATCAAGTCAGCGACACTGGCGGCCACCTTCCGCCAGCCTGGGGCGTTCACCGCGCCGGCCCAGCCGGTCATGTCAGCGCACAACAGCCAGATAATCGCCCTAGCTAGGCCATGAACCAAGGGGCAAGGAAAAGCTGGCCGAGGGCGGCCTGACGGGC
>Ga0209415_10006308_pt1 | contig 21134 bp, 21 predicted proteins | sample PeaSoiSIISIP2007_FD_187696 | JGI IMG/M metagenome (GOLD analysis project Ga0209415, IMG submission 187696) | Peat soil microbial communities from Weissenstadt, Germany - SII-SIP-2007 (SPAdes) (version 2) | ecosystem: Environmental > Terrestrial > Soil > Wetlands > Peat | place: Germany...
GTTAAGCCTCTCAGGGCCGATGGTACTGCATGGGTAACTGTGTGGGAGAGTAGGTCGCCGCAGGGAATTTAATAGAATCTGGTTATCCACTTGGCTCAAGTGCTCGCAGCACCTTGCCAGGGCGGTGTGACAACAGCAAATTGAGCGATGCGCCAGAAACGTTTGCCAACAGTTTTGGTAGTACGACGGTTGAAGCGAAAAACATACTCATCCAAGTAACGTTGGAGGTACTTCTTGTCAAAGCGTCCTTGGAATGTTCCAAGTATTACACGCTTAAACAGTGAGATAACAAGATGTACTCCCGGCAATACACTGTCTTGCTCGTCGGATTTACTCTTAATCACTTGCTTGTGCTCGTAGCCTTTGCTGCTCAAACTACTATATCCACCCCAGCCGTCAGTGCTGACACGGCTACCGGAGGATACATTGTTCTCTATAAAGGGGATCAGCTCATCTGCGTTGCACCGCTCAATGACTTCCATTCGGAGGCGCCCAAGCTTTTTCCCCTTTCGCTCGACGGCAACTGCTACGGCACATTTGTGACCGGCACCACGACCACGTTTGCCACTGCACTCGCCACCGAGATAAAATTCGTCCGCCTCAATTGCTCCGGAGAGCTTTGCTCGCCCCGTAAGGACGGTGCAGCTACGAAGCTTCTGCAACCACTGCCAGGCGGTCTTATAGCTTCCCAAACCTAGCAATTGCTGCAGGTTGACGGCATTCACACCGGATTTTCGAGTGCTGAACCACCACATTGCTTTGAACCACATCGTCAAAGGTTTTCTTGTCGCATGGAAAATGGTGCCTGCTGTCACAGATTGGTGGTATTCACAGCGTTTGCAAACATACAGCCCTCTTGCGCTTGCCCAGGAACTGGTGCTACCGCATCTGGAACACGAGTAACCGTCAGGCCAGCGAAGTTTGAAAAGGTAATCGATACATGCCCCTTCATCCTTGAAGCGGCGATCAAACTCCAACTGATCGCGGGGAAAGTCCTCTGTAATGACGAATTCTTCCATAATCTGGCCTCCTTAGCTTACTGAGACTAGATTACCATCACCCTGTGACAGAATATGTCGCAAGGGCTTGAGCCAAGTGCATAACCAGATAATAGAAAAGGCCCCATCGTGAACAACGGTGGGGCCTTTTCGCGTCCTGCGCATCACAAAGATACAGAGCCCGCCTTGACCGTCAATCCTCCCCGGTTAAAATTTCCTTTTGTTTTCGTCCGAAAGCTGCACTAACGATTCCCTGACAAGGAGGCAGCACATGAACAAGTCCGTCGTGACCGGCGCCGCTTTGCTGATGTTGGCGACAGCCGGCTGTGCCACCAAGGGGTACGTACGCGAGCAGACCGAGCCGGTCTCCTGCCGGGTGGACGTCGCCGAGGCCAAGGAAAACGCCTTGGAGCAGCGGCAAAACGGCTCCGAGGCCAGGCTTACCGCCCTGGAAAACCGGATCGCCAACCTGGAGGCGCAGCTCGCCGGCATGCCGGACAAGGCCATGCTCACCGATGCCATCCGCCGCGCCGACGAGGCCGCCCAGCGGGCGGACGCCTCCGCGAGAAACGCCGCCGCCTCGGCGACCCAGGCCGAGGATGCCTCCCGCAGGGCCGTGAAGAGCTTCGAACTGGGGCAGAAGAAGTAGGCCTGCGCGTCAGGAGTCGAGCACCTCGCGCAACTTGGTCAAAAGCAGGGAAGGGGGGACCGGTTTGGTCAGGATCTGCGCCTTTTCCGCCATGACGTGTTCCTTCCTGATGATGTCGTCCGTGTAGCCGCTGGTGAACAGCGCCTTGGTCCCCGGCCTCATGCGCTGGATCTCCTCGTACACCTGCCAGCCGTTTTTGCGCGGCATGATGGCGTCCAGGAAGACCAGCGCGATCTCCTTTTTGTGCTCCTGGAACTTGACCAGCGCATCGTCCCCGTCGACGGCGACGACGATCCGGTAGCCGTACGCCTCCAGGATGTCCACCACGATCCGGCGCACGTTCTCGTCGTCTTCGGCCACAAGGATGGTCTCGGAGCCTTTCGGGAAGAGCTGGGCTACCTCCCCGGTCTCCGCCTGGGCGGCTGCGGTGAGCGGCAGGTAGATGCGGAAGGTGGTGCCGTGGCCGAGCTCGCTGTAGACCTTGATGTGGCCGTTGTGCTGGCGGACGATGCCGTAGACGATGGAGAGCCCAAGTCCCGTTCCCTTCCCCTGCGGCTTGGTGGTGAAGAAGGGCTCGAAGATCTTTTCCAGGTGCTCCTTGGCGATGCCGGTGCCGTTGTCGGAGAAGACGATGGTGGCGTAGCTGCCGGGCATGATGCCGGTGGCCGCCGCCACCTCTGCGTCGAGCACCTCGTAGCCGGTGCCGATGGTGATGCGGCCCCCCTCGGGGACCGCGTCGTGCGCGTTCACCGCCAGGTTCATCAGTACCTGCTCCAGCTGTCCCACGTCGGCGAGCACGGTCAGCTTGCGCGGCGACGGGGCGATGATAAGCTCGTGCTGCTCGCCTATCACCATCAGCAAAAGCCCCTTGATGTTCTGCACCACCGTGTTCAGGTCGACCGGCACCAGGTTGAGCGCATGCTTCCTGCTGAAGGCCAGCAGGCCGCGGGTGAGCCCCGCCGCCCGCTCGGAGGCGTCGAGCATCTGCTGGAGGTAGCTTGACAGCGGGCTCTCCTTGGGGAGGTTCATCTGCATGAGCGCCGCGTTGCCGATGATCACGGTGAGGATGTTGTTGAAGTCGTGGGCGACGCCTCCCGCAAGCGCACCGATCGACTCCATCTTCTGGGACTGGTGCAACTGCTCCTCAAGCTTCTGGCGCTCGGTGATGTCCTCCACCACGCCGATCAGGTAGGCGCTCATCCCCGGCTCGCTGGGGACAAGCGACAAGGTGAGGATGGTCCAGACCGCGGAGCCGTCCGGGCGCAGGTAGCGGTGCTCCGCCGAGTAGGAAAGGATCTTCCCCTGCAGGAGCAGGCGCAGGTGCTGCTGGAAGGCGTCGAGGTCGTCGGGATGGGTGATGTCCTGCAGGGTGTGGGTGAGCATCTCGCCGCCCGGGCAGCCGGCGATCTCGCAAAAGCGCTGGTTCACGAGGATGAGCCTGCCGTCCAGCGACATGTGGGCGATGCCGATCGGCGCCTGTTCGAAGGTGCTGCGGAAGCGGTGCTCGCTTTGGGCGAGGACGGCGGCCTTGCGGATCAGGTTGTGGGAGCCTATGGCGATGCCGGATAGCCCCAGTATCCAGAAGAGGCCGTGCCCCACCGCGCTGCTCACCAGGGTGTAGCGCATCGCCTGCCGGATCTGGGCCATGGGTACGGTGACCGAGATGCCGCCGCTCACCGCTCCTGCCGGCAGCCTCTTCACCGGGTTGTGGCAGCCAAGGCAGGGGGTGTCGGACAAAAGCGGGCGCATCAGGCGCATGTAGGGACGGCCGCCGATGGTCTCGATCTCGCTCACCTCGGTCGCTCCCTGCTCGAAGCGCTGCAGCGCGTCGATCTCCCACTGGTCGGGGGAACTCTCCGGCCGGGTGGAGGTGAGGGAGGTGAGGTGCCCCTGGCTTAGTTCCGGCTGGTTGCGCGCCATCTCGAACACCTGGCGGATCATGTTGGCGGGGGTGACCAGGGTGAGCATCCTGCCGGAGAGCGTGCTGACGTCGCGTTCGGGGTTGTCGGCGAGGTAAGGGTCGGGCTGGTTCTGGTCGGAGACCGGCGCGTAGACGCCGCCATAGCCTGCGGCCCAGGCGCGAAAGCGGAGATCCTTGGCGAGGGCGGCGCGGGCCTCGGCCAGGCTGATGGAGACGGCTTCTTCGTCCTGCTGCCGGTAGTAGAGGAAGAAGGATGCCGCTATCAACACGGTCCAGCACACAGCCAGTGCAGCCGAGTACTGTCTCAGGCGTCTGACCTGTGCCCTTGTGGCGTATTGCAGCTCCCAGTTGGCGTCCATGCGAAACCCCTTGGCCCGTTTGTTGGGGTGTGCCGATCGACAAGGGGAGAGTATACCAAAGGATCTGATAGAGTCTCTTTCGCAACCTATGCCAGCCACGGAAGGTGCCTATGATTTCACGCAGACGGCTATTACTGCTTGCCGGTGAGACCGCCGCCGCCCTTACCCTGGGAGGCTGTGCGAGCAGCCCTCCGCTGAGAAAGGACGTGTTCGCCGACTTCGGCGACGAGGAGCGCCCCTACCTCGGGCTGGCCACCTCCCTGCGCGAGGAATACAGCTATGAAGCGCGGGTCGAGGGGAAGCTCCCGGACGGCCTGCGGGGCACCCTGTACCGAAACGGCCCGGGGCTCTTCGACCGGGGGGGCTTGCGCAAACGAAACCTCCTGGACGGCGACGGCATGGTGCAGTCGTTTCGCTTCCACGAGCGGGGGGTGCACTACCGCAACCGTTTCGTGCGCACCGAGAAGTTCAAGGCGGAGCAGGCGGCGGGGCGCTTTTTGTACGCAAGCTGGAGCACCCAGGCGCCGGGAGGCTTCCCGGCCAACTTTTTAAGGGTGGGGATCACCGCCGAGGCGGACGTCACCGTCTTTCCCTGGCAGGGCAAACTCTACGCCTTCGACGAGTGCTCGCTTCCCTACGAACTCGACCCGCAAACGCTTGCGACCGTCGGCATCTCGCGCCTGGGGCTCCCCGGGGCTTCACCATCTACGCCGCACACGCCAAGTTCGATCCGGTTTCCGGCGACTGGCTCCACTTCGGCATCCTCTACGGCCCGAGCCCGAAGCTGCACGTCACCGTCTTCAGGCGCGACGGCACTCTTAAGCTGCACCGCGCCCTTCCCATGCCGCGCAACGTCTACATGCACGACTGGTTCGTAACCGACCGGCACCTGATCTTCGTCCTGCATCCGGTGGAGATGGACTACTGGCCGGTGTTTCTGGGGCGTAAAAGCATGGCGGAGTCGCTTAAGTGGCGGCCGGAGAAGGGGAACCTGGTGATGGTGCTGGAGCGGGAGGGGGAGCGTCCGCCGCTTTTTGCGCAGGCGCCGGCCTGTTACCTGTGGCACTCGCTCAACGCCTACCGGCAGGGGAGCGAGATCGTCGCCGACTTCGTGGGCTACGACAACCCCGACCACTTCGTCGGGCGCGATCCGCTGGTGTCGGCGGTGATGGCGGGGCGCCGGGGGGAGCATGCCTATCCCGGGGTGCTCAGGCGCTACCTGATCGGCACCGCGACAGGCGCGCTCAGGGGCGAAACGGTGGACGCCGGGAGTTACGAGTGGCCGCGGGTGAACGAACTGCACCGCTGTCACCGCTACCGTTTCGGCTATCTGGCCCGAGCCCGAAGCGGCGACTTCTTCTGGACCATGGTAAGCCGCGTCGACCTTAAGGGGGGAGGGCGCGACAGCTGGGATTTCGGGCCGCGCCGTTTCACGGGGGAGCCGGTGTTCGTGCCGCTCCCCGGGCGCAGCTACCGGCCGGACGGGGCCGACGAACCGGGCTACCTGCTCGCGGAGGTGTACGACAGCGGCACCAGGCGCAGTTTCCTGGCGGTGCTGCGCGCCGAGGCCCTCTCGGCGGGGCCGGTCGCCCTGGTGCATTTAAACCACCACGTTCCCTTCAGTTATCACGGCTGGTGGTGCGGCAGGGCGTAGGGAAGTGTCAGGGCTTCTTGTTTTTCAGCGGGGTGTGCTGCCAGAAGATGCCGAGTACCTGGCGCTCGTCGACGTTGAGCTTCAGGCCTTTCATCTCCATGCGGTGCTGGATGGCGAGCATGTCCTTGCCGGAGGCGAGCGCCTGCTCGATCCGCTTCTGGTCATGGCACGCGGTGCATTTCTTGTCGATGATCAGATGGGCCTGCGTGAACTTGCCGCCGGTGACGGCGCCGAGGTTGGTTCCCTCTTCCGGCGACCTCTGGGCTGCCTGCAGCGAGGAAACGATCATAAGCGACGCCGCGAGGGCGGCCGCGCAAAGCGGGCTGGTTTTCATGGGTGCTCCTTGCCTGGATGAGTTCGTAAGGGTGCGAGCTTATCAGAATTCACCGTGATTTGGCCACGTTTAATTTTTCCGGCGGCTCCCTCCCCTCGACCTTGCCCCCCCCGGTAGCCGAACCGGGGGGAGCTTTAGGTCAGTGATTTACGGTGCCGGAATGTGGTAAACTCAGGGTGTCCCGTAAGAAAAGTGTGCCGCTTGCGGCACGGGATCTGCGGCGCGGTAGCCGGCGCCTCTCTGCGAAGAGCGAGGGCGAGCGCGCACCTTCTGGCCGCCTCGGCGGCCAGAAGGAAGGAGTGGGGCAATGGTTAAACTTAAGCGTATCCTGTTGGTGGAAGACAACGCCAACGACGCGGAACTCACCATGGAGGCGCTCTCCGAGCACAACCTGGCCAACGAGGTGGACCTGGTCAGGGACGGGGCACAGGCGCTCGACTATCTCTTCCGCCGGGGGCAGTACGCAGGCTCCGAGGACGGCAACCTGGCCGTGATCCTTCTGGACCTGAAACTCCCCAAGGTGGACGGCCTGGAAGTGCTGCGGACCATCAAGGGCGACGACCGTTTGAAATACCTCCCGGTGGTGGTTTTGACCTCCTCGCGCGAGGAGCGGGACGTGATCGAAAGCTACCGCCTGGGGGTCAACGCCTACGTCGTCAAGCCGGTCAACTTTTCCGAATTCATCAACGCCGTGAAGGAGCTGGGCGCCTTCTGGGCCATCGTCAACGAACCGCCGCCTGCCTTGAGGAATCCCTCCAAATGACCCGGATCCTGCGCATACTCCATCTGGAAGACGACCCGATGGACGCGGAACTCGTGCTGATGACGCTTACTTCCGAGGGGCTCAACTGCGAAGTGCAGGTGGTCTCCAGGCGTGATGAATTCGGCCAGGCCCTGATACGCGGCGGCATCGACCTCATCCTCGCCGATTTCGCCCTCCCCTCCTTCGACGGCATGAGCGCTCTCGCCATGGTGCGCGAGCATCGTCCCGACCTTCCCTTCGTGTTCGTCTCCGGCAAGCTTGGCGAAGAAGCCGCCATTGAATCGCTGAAAAGCGGCGCCACCGATTACGTGCTGAAAAGCAGGCTCTCCCGGCTGGGGCCGGCCGTGCAGCGGGCGCTGACCGAGGCCCAGGAGCGCTCCAAGCAGAAACAGACGGAAAACGAGCTGGAACGCGCCTACCAGGAGATCGAGAAGCGGGCAGAGGATTACCGCAACCTTTTCAACAGCATCCGCGACGTCATCGTGGTGACCGACGACGACCGCACCATCCTGCACGTCAACCAGCCCGCCCTCGAGGAGGTGTTCGGCTACCGCACCGACGAGGTGGTCGAGCAGAGCGTGCGCCTTTTGTACGCGAACCAGGAGGATTTCGAAGGGACGGCGAGCGACATAGCCGAGATCGTGGACACGGACCGGGGCAAGGTCCTGGAGACGCACTTCCGCCGCAAGAACGGGGAGATCTTCATCGGCGAAGTCTACGTGATGAGACGGCTGAACCGTTTCGGCGAAGCCAGCGGCAACGTCGGGATTTACCGCGACATAAGTTCCCGCAAGCAGGCGGAGGCAGCCTTACGGGAAAGCGAGATGCGGCGCTACCAAATGCAACTGGAACTCATGTACGCGGCCGAGATCCAGGCGCGTCTTTTGCCGCGCAGCTACCCCGACATCCCGGGCTTCGAACTGGCGGCCAAGTGCCTTCCTGCCAAGCAGGTGGGAGGGGACTTCTACGACTGGCAGCGGGTCACCCCCAGCGTCTTCGACCTTACCCTGGGGGACGTGATGGGGAAGGGGATGGCAGCGGCCATGCTGATGGCGACGGTGCGGGCCGCGCTGCACGCGGTGACGGTGAACAACCCGCCTGCGAAGGCGCTCTACCTCGCCCAGCGGGCGCTGTTCGCCGACCTGGAAAACTCGGAAAGCTTCGTCACCCTTTTTCACTGCCAGCTGGACGCCGCCAGCCGCCGTCTGAGCTTCGTCGACTGCGGCCATGGCTACGTCTTCGTCCGGCGTGCCGACGGGCGCGTGGAGGAACTCTCGCCGCGCGGGCTTCCCCTGGGGGTCCAGGGCGAGGAAGTCTACCACGAAGGGGAGATGCAGCTGGAGCCGGGCGACGTACTGGTTTTGTACAGCGACGGGGTGATCGACGCCAATCCGCAGCTTAAGCTCAACAACCAGATCCTGGCTGACCATCTGGCGGGCCTTGAGACGGCGGAAGCCATGGCGCACGCGCTGATCGCGCTGACCGGCAACCCCGATCCCCAGCCCGACGACATCACCGTGCTGGTGCTGCGCTGCACCGGCTGACTACTTCCGGTAAACGATCCGGTAAATCACCCCAGCCTTGTCGTCGGAAACCAGAAGGCTGCCGTCCGGCATGACCTGCAGGTCCACCGGCCTCCCCCACGCCTCGCCGTTTCGCAGCCACCCCTCGGCAAAGACCTGATACTTCCCCCCCTCGTTGCCCTTAAGCGTCACCAGCGAAATCCGGTAGCCGATCGGGGTGCTCCGGTTCCAGGAGCCGTGCTCGGCGATGAAGATCTGGTCGCGGTAGGGGGCGGGGAACGTGCTGCCGGTGTAAAAGCGCATGCCGAGCGCCGCCACGTGGGCGGGAAGCTCCACCTCCGGCGGGACGAAAGCGTCTTTTGGCATGAGGCCTCCGAATTCCGGATCGCGGACGCTGCGCCCGTGCCAGTAGGGGAAGCCGAAGTGGAGCCCCGGCTTGGGGGCGCGGTTCAGCTCGTCGGGGGGGAGGTCGTCCCCCAGCATGTCACGACCGTTGTCGGTGAACCAGAGCTCGTGGCTTGTCGGGTGCCAGTCGAAGCCGACCGTGTTGCGCACGCCGCGGGCGAAGATCTCCGTGTGGCTGCCGTCTGCGTCCATGCGCATGATGCTCGCAAAGCGCGGGTCCTTGGAAAAGCAGACGTTGCAGGGCGCCCCCACCGGGACGTACAGCTTGCCGTCCGGGCCGAAGCGGATGAACTTCCAGCCGTGGCGGGTCTTGTCGGGGAAGGAGTCGTTGACCGTAACCGGCCGGGGCGGTTTGGCGAGCTGTTCCTCGATCCGGTCGAAGCGGATCACCCGGCTGATCTCAGCCACGTAGAGCGCCCCGTCCCGAAAGGCCACCCCGTTCGGCTCGTCCAGCCCTTGTGCGATGGTGTAGACCTTGGCCCGGGCGCTGCCGCCGTTCACGATGGCGTACACCCTCCCCTCCCCGCGGGTCCCCACGAACAGGGTCCCCTTGGCGCCCAGCGCCAGCGAGCGGGCGCCGGGGAGGTTTTTCGCGTACAGCTCGATGGCAAAGCCCGGTGGGAGCTTGATCTCATCGAGGGGGAGATCGGCCGCCTGGCAGGCGGAGGCGAAGATAAGGAGGAAGAGCGCAACGAGCAGCGAACAGGCGGAGTTAAGTCGACGCAGCAACCGGGGAGAACGACGCGAGACAAGGACCATGGGAACCTCCAGTACCGATTTTCGACGACCTGTAGCAACACAACCCCTGGTGCCGGCAGCGCTATTGTCGCGTTTCGTACCTCAACGCGACCTACGAACTTGCGGGGGAGGGGACGTTTTGCAACCTCAATGTACCGAGGCGGAACGGGAGCCCCGGCCCGAGGCCGAGCGGGGGGCGGAATAGGCGGCAAAGCCGGCGTCGAGCATGGCGGGGGCGGTCTGCCAGCGGTGCCTGGCGTGCATGATCACCAAAAGCACGCGGGCGTCCTCCCGCTTGGCGACCGCCACCAGGCACTGGCCGGCGTTCGGGGTGGTGCCGGTTTTTACGCCGCGGGCGCCGGGATACCTGCCGATCAGCCGGTTCTTGTTCTTAAGATAGAAGCTCCGCTTGCCGTTGACGGTGGCGATGCTCGTAGCGCGGGTGGCGACCAGTTCCGCGAACAGCGGCTCCTTAAGCGCTCGCTCGGCCAGGATGGCTAAGTCGTGGGCGCTCGAATAAAGGCCGTTACTGTCGTGCCCGCAGGCGTTACTGTAGCGGGTGTTGCCGAGTTCCAGCGCCTTGGCCTTTTTGTTCATCAGGACCACGAAGGCCTTTTGGCTTCCCGCGGCATGGTCGGCCAGAGCGCGGGCGGCGTCGTTGGCCGAGGCGATCAGCGTCGCCGCCAGAAGGTCGCGCACGGTCAGGCGGTCGCCGCGCCTGAGGCCGATCCGGCTGCCGGTCTCGCGTGCGGCGCTTGGGCTCACGGTGACCACCTCGTCCGGACGGCACTTCTCCAGCACCACGAGGGCGGTCATGATCTTGGTGAGGCTGGCCGGCGGACGCCGCGCGTGCGGGTTTCTCTGCCGCAAGGTGTGGCCGTTTACCTTCAAGAGGTAGGAGGGGGGCGGATCGAGGAAGGGTGAGGTCGAGGCCGTGGCCGGCCCGCCCGGGACGGCGGCGAAGAGGAGTGCTGCCAGGGCATGGTAGCTGAGCGATAAGAACCGTTTCATGCCGTAGGTTATAACACCGATTCCCGCCGTCGCAATCCGGGCAGCTCGCCCGCGCCGTAATCTCCGATTTACAAACCGCCGTCCCTTGCGGTATGGTGGCTCGCCGCTTTATTTGCGCGTGCGAGGGTGGACATTGGCAACCAAGATCAGAATTCTTCCGGAAAATTTGACCAACAAGATCGCCGCCGGCGAGGTGGTGGAGCGCCCGGCCTCGGTGGCGAAGGAGCTGGTGGAAAACGCGCTCGACGCCGGCAGCAAAGAGGTGGTCGTCGAGATCGAGTCCGGCGGCAGGAGGCTCATCAAGGTCTCCGATACCGGCTCCGGCATGTCGCGCGAGGACGCGCTCCTCGCCATGGAGCGGCACGCCACCAGCAAGATCGCCAGCGACGAGGACCTCTTCGCCCTCTCCACGCTCGGCTTCCGCGGGGAGGCGCTCCCCTCCATCGCCTCCGTCTCGCGCCTGACCATCGCCACCCGCACCCCCGACAACGTGGAGGGAACCGAGATCTACGCCGAGGGGGGACGGATCAAGGAGGTGAAGAGCTGCGGCATGGCCACCGGCACGGTGATCTCCGTGCGCAACCTCTTCTTCAACACCCCGGCCCGGCTCAAGTTCATGAAAAGCGCGGAAACGGAGGGGGGGCACGTGGGGGAGCTTTTGACCCGGCTCGCCATCTCCCGTCCCGACGTCCGTTTCTCCTATCTAAACGACGGCAAACAGGTCTTCCGGCTGCTCGACTCCGATCTCAAGGAGCGGGTGGCGAGCGTCCTGGGGCGGCAGATCGCGGCCTCCCTCTACCCCGTTTCCTACCACGACGAGCGGGGGCTCAAGGTGACGGGTCTCGTGGCCGCCCCCGAGTGCAGCCGCAGCGCCTCCAGCCATCTCTATACCTACATCAACGGCCGCTTCATCAGGGACAAGGTGGTGCAGCACGCCGTGCTTAAGGCCTACCGCAACTTCATGGAAAAGGGGCGCTACCCGGTACTGGCACTTTTCATCGAGATCCCGCCGGGTGAGGTGGACGTGAACGTGCACCCGACCAAGCACGAGGTGCGCTTCCGCGAGCAGGGCCGGGTGCACGACGCCATCCAGTTGTCCGTCGAGTCGGTGCTGAAAGAGACCCCCTGGCTGAAACGGGCGGTACCGCCACGTCTGCCGGACCTCCCCCCTGCACAGGGCAGCGGCGCCAATTTTATCCCCCCTCCCCCGGAGGGAGGGGGAGTTATTGAGCCCGCGCCGCCCGTCGCTTCCGCAGCGCAACCCCGCGTCTCCGACGTAAGCCAAGCGCGGGTGGCCGAGGTGCGCGAGCTTTTAGCCGACTACCAGCCGCGCCCGCAGCCGGCGCTGCGTCCGCAGTACGCTTTCGAGCCGGCGAAGGAGAAACCGGCCGCTCCCGCCGCTACGTCCCCCGCCGCCCCCCCCGCGCGCGCAGAGAGCGCCGGTCCCCAGCCGCCTGCGGTCGAGGAGGCCAAGGGCCGCGGCTATTTCTCCTCGCTGGCGGTGATCGGCCAGTATCACGCCTCCTACGTCCTCTGCCAGGACGGCAGCGACCTGGTTTTGGTCGACCAGCACGCGGCCCACGAGCGGGTGGCCTTCGAGAGACTGAAGCGGGAGTTCGCGGCCACCCGGGTGGACAGCCAGGGGCTTTTGTTCCCGGAGACGCTGGAGCTTTCCTTCAAGGAGTCGGCGGTGCTTTTGGAGCACGTCTCGGAGATCGCGCGGCTGGGCTTCGAGCTGGAGGAATTCGGCGGCAATACCTGGCTTTTAAAAGGCGTACCGCAGATACTTTCCGCCAGCGAGTACCTGCGCACCCTGCGCGACATCATGGAGGAACTCGCGAGCTTAAGCCGAAGCCGCACCTTCGGCGACGTCCAGGAGGAGATGCTCGCCCGCATCGCCTGCCACAGCGTGGTGCGGGGACGGCGCCCCTTGAGCGGCCAGGAGATCGCGGCGCTCTTCAAACAGATGGACGACACCGATTTCTCCAGCAACTGCCCCCACGGCCGGCCGGTCATGCAGCGCCTGACCCTGGGCGAGGTGGAAAAGATGTTCAAACGGGTCTAGGATCGAGTTCCATGCACGAAACGGCCAACCGTGAAAACGAGGCGACCGGGGAAGGCGCCGCCGGCAAGATCAAGCTCGTGGTGGTAGCCGGTCCCACCGGCTCGGGGAAGAGCGAGCTGGCGGTCCGGCTCGCCGAATTGATCGGCGGCGAGATCGTCAACGCCGACTCCATGCAGATCTACCGCGGCATGGACATAGGCACCGCCAAGCCGCCGGCCGAGGCGCTGGCGAGGGTGCCGCATCACCTCCTTTCCATCGTGACGCCGGAGGTGAATTTCAGCGCCTCCGATTTCCGCCGGGAGGCGGCAGCGGTCATCGCCGACATCGACCGCCGCGGCAAGAAGGCGATCGTCGTGGGGGGGACCGGGCTTTACATCCGTGCCCTCCTGGAGGGGCTGGTCGACTCCCCAAACGGCGATCCCGAACTGCGCCGGCAGTTCGCCGATCTGTCCGGCGAGGAACTTTTCACGCGCCTCTCCAAAGTCGATCCCGAGACCGCCGCGAGGCTGCACGTAAACGACCGGGTGCGCCTCGTCCGGGCGCTGGAAGTCTTCACCCAGACGGGCAAGCCGATCTCCGCCTTCCGCTCCGAGCACGCCTTTTCCGGCGACGATTACCTGGCGCTCAAGCTGGCAATCCGGGTCGAGCGCCAGGAGCTGTACCGCCGGGTCGAGTCGCGGGTCGAGCGTATGCTTGCCGACGGACTGGTCGACGAGGTCCGGTCGCTGCTGGCTAAGGGCTACGGCAGGGAATTGAAAGCGATGCGTTCCATCGGCTACAAGGAAATCGCCGCCTATTTGGCCGGCGAAACGACGCTGGATCAAGCGGTTAATCTCATCAAGCGCGACACGAGGCGCTATGCCAAGCGTCAAATGACCTGGTTCATAAAGGAAAATGATATTAATTGGCTTGAATATCCTGTGGGTTTTGCTAATATCCATGCACATGTGATACAATTTTTTGGGTAAAGGAGCGGAATTATGGCTAAAACGCCTTTTAACATTCAGGATCAATACCTCAATCAGTCGCGCAAGGAGCGGGTGAAGGTTTTGGTGCAGCTGATGTCCGGCGAAAAGCTGGAGGGCCATATCAAATCATTCGACAACTTCTCCGTGCTGATGGAAGTCCACGGCGACATTCTCATATACAAGCACGCCATCTGCAGCATCACCTCGGTGGACGGCGTGTTCAGGTTGCACCAGTAGTCGCAGGGCTTCACCGGGAGGTACGCCTCCCGAACCCAAGTCTCTCCTACATCAGCCGGCTCGGCAACGGGCCGGCTGCCTTTGTTTGCGTCCTAAAGAATTCTCGTGCAGGAGGTAATCGTCATGTCGGGGCTTATCGTTGACAGGGTCATGCCCGGTAGTATCGCGGAAGAGTTGGAGGTAGAGCCGGGAGACAGGCTTGTATCCGTCAACGGTCACCGGCTCAGGGACGTCATCGACTACAACTATTTCACCGCCGACGATGCTCTCCTCCTGGAGCTGGAAAAGGCGGACGGCGACCTGTGGGAGCTCGAAGTGGAGCGCGAGGAGGGCGAGCCTTTGGGCCTTTCCTTCCAGGCCCCGGCACCCGCGCGTTGCGGCAACAACTGCGTCTTCTGCTTCGTGCACCAGCTCCCCAAGGGGCTGCGCACCCCCCTGTACGTGAAAGACGAGGACTACCGGCTCTCCTTTCTCTACGGCAATTACGTCACCCTCGCCAACATCGGGCAAAGCGACCTGGAGCGCATCAAGGAGCAGCGACTTTCCCCCTTGTACATCTCGGTGCACGCAACCGAACCCGGGCTGCGGGAGAAACTCCTCGGCAAGGCGGACATCCTCCCCATCCTCGAGGTGATGAAGGAGCTGGCCGCGGCGCGCATCACCATGCACACCCAGGTGGTCCTCTGCCCCGGCTTGAACGACGGCGACGCCTTCGCCCGGACCGTCGAGGATCTCGCCGCCATGCACCCCCGGGTCGCCTCTCTTGCCGTCGTGCCGGTCGGCCTGACGGCGCACAGGCTGCGGCTCCCCGCGCTTGAGCCGGTGGGAAAGGAGTTCGCGCACTCCTTCGTCACGCACTGGCACCCGAAGGCCAGGGAGCTTGCCGAGCGCCTGGGGGAGCCGTTTCTGTTCCTGGCCGACGAGTTTTTCCTCAAGGCGGAGCTGCCCTTCCCGCCGCTTGAGGAGTACGGCGATCTCCCCCAGATCGAAAACGGGGTCGGCATGATCCCGCTCTTCCTGTCGGACGCCGAAGAGGTGCTGGAAGAGGCTAAGCCGCTTAAGCCCGGACGGGTGACGCTGGTGACGGGGCACTCCCCCTACGGCTACCTGGCCGACTTCCTCGACAAGCTCGCCCGGATCACCGGCGTGACGCTTAACCCTGTCGCCATCGACAACCGGCTCTTCGGCGAAAGCGTTACCGTGACCGGCCTGGTGAGCGGCGGGGACATCGTTTCCGGCCTTGCGGGGAAGGATCTGGGAGAGATGGTGCTGGTACCCGAGGTGATGGTCAAGGAGGGGGAAGGGGTGTTTCTGGACGACCTGTCGCTGGAAGAGCTGGAGCGGCAGCTTAAGGTGCCGGTCGTGACCGTGGAGGCCTCCTCCTTCGGCATCTACCAGGCGCTTGTCGAGAGAGACTGAGGAACGCCCGGGCGTTACCTGCTCATGGCGTCGATCAGGGAGAAGTTGAAGACCCCTTCGGCGGCCTCAAGCACGTGGTCGATCTTCTCGTGGTCATCGGCGGTGATCTTCGAGACGTGCTCGGTAAGCGACCTGAAGGCGTCGGCCGTCGGCTGCTCGGTCCTGAGGTAGGGAATGCCGCTGTCGTCGAGGATCTTCTGGCTGATGGCGGAAATCGGCGTCGCTCCGGGGATCACCAGCCCCGCCAGCTTGTGGCGATAGGAGGGGATGTTGTAGAGGGCCGAGGCGGTGACGATCAACTCGTCGCGCGAGCTGGTGGTGATGAGCAGCGTCGATTCCTGCAGGGTGTCGATGACGCGCTGCGAGCTGGCGGCGCCGAGCTGGATGTGATGGATGATGCGGCTTTTGGAGGCCTGATCGCCATGCAGCGGCAGCTTGAGCAGGTTCGATAAGTCGATGAGCGTCGGGTTGGCAAGGGTGTTGGAATAGTCGAAGGCGCCGGCCACCTGCTGCTGGCGGCTATCGAAGAAGATCCGCAGGTATTCCAGCGTCTCGGCGCGCTTCTCCGGCAGGATCTTGTTCACCAGCACCATCTTGACGTCCGCGCCGTGTTCCCGGAACAGGGCCAGGTTTAACTGCACCGAATCGATGACGCAGCCGATCCCCCCGCTTGCCACCATCAGCACCGGAGCGTTAAGGACGCGGGCGATCTGGGCGTTGTTGACGCCGATCACCGAACCGACCCCGCCGTGCCCCGACCCCTCGATGATGAGGAAGTCGTTCTTCGCCTCCAGCGCCTGGCAGGCTTCCTTGATCCTGGCAAGCGGCTGCTCCCGCGCAATCTCCCCAGCCAGGTATTTCTTGGTAAAACCCCTGTCCACCACCACCGGCGACATCAGCTGCCGGTCCTTTTCCAGGCCGTAGACCGAGGCGATCAGCGCCGCGTCCCCGTCCATCCGCACGCCGTCCAGTATGCAGAGTTTCGGCCCGATCGGCTTGATGAAACCCACCCGGGCGTATTTCTTTCTGGCCAGATGCATGAGCGACAGGCTGATGGTGGTCTTACCGCAGTGCTGGCCGGTAGCTGCGATGAAGATCTTTTTGCACATGCTGAACGCCTCGATACTACAGCGGAAAATAATTTCTAATCCGGCTTATTATACCTGTTTGACACATTACGGGCAACAAGGTATACGGCGCCGCCCGCAGCGCGCAGGTTCGACATCTTTTTGCCGGGATGGTACAATAAGACGGTTTCATTATCGGCCAAGCGACACGGTTTTCATCTTCGGCGAACCCCGGTCGGGTGGCGGGGAGAGGAGGATTGACGATGATACGCACGGATGAAGTTGTTGGCAGCATCATGGCGGGCCTGGAGCGTGAAGCGAGGGTGAGCATTCACGATCACCCCATCGAGATCGAATTTGCCGACGGCGCCGTCACCCTGGCGGGGGAGGTCCCCTCGATAGCGGCCAAGAAGCTCGCCCTGGAGATCGCGGCCGCCGTGCCGCCGGTCACCGGCGTAGTGGACCGGCTCAGGGTAGAGCCGAGCGGCCGGCGGGAGGATGGCGCGATACGCGACCAGGTCATAAGCGCCCTGGCCGGCGAGCCGGCCTTCGACGCCTATTCGCTGCGGGCCTTGGTGAAGCAGGGTATGGAAAACGTGCGCCAACTGGAACTCCCCGGCCGGATCTTCGAGGTCGAGGTCGCCGACGGGGTGGTGACCCTGAACGGCAGCGTGGAAAGCCTCTCCCACAAGCGGCTGGCGGGAGAGCTCGCCTGGTGGGTGCCCGGCACCCGCGACGTGGTGAACGGGCTGGACGTCGAGCCGGCGATGGAGGACAACGACGACGAGGTGGTCGATGCGCTTCGGCTGGTCCTGGAAAAGGACCCGCTGGTGAACGCCTCCCAGATCAGGCTGCGCTGCCAGAATTTCGTGGTGACGCTCGAGGGGGCGGTCATGGCCGAGAGCAGCCGCGGCGCGGCGGAGGCGGATGCCTGGTACCTCTTCGGGGTGAATCGCGTGGTGAACAAGCTTGTGGTAACCGGCTAGCGGCGCGGGAGCGACCATGAAGAGCCGACCGAAACAGCCGCCGGTCCCAAGCGACCGGCGCGATACCTTGCGCCACGAGATCGTCGCCGTGCTCACCGGGCAGAGCCTGACGGCGCGGGAGATCTCGGAGCGTGTGGGGCTGGGCGAAAAGGAGGTGCTGGAACACCTGGAGCACATCAAGATGGCGCTGCACGGGGGGCTTCAGGTCGAGCCGGCGCTCTGCCTCGGGTGCGGGTTCGCCTTCCGGAAACGGGAGCGGCTGAAAGGGCCGGGGCACTGCCCGGTCTGCCGCAGCGAGCGCATCGCCGAGGCGCACTTCAAGGTCGACGCCCGGGCTTTTGGCCCCTAGACGTCCAACACCACCGTGGCGCGCCACCCCTTCGCCGTACGCGCCAGGGAAAACCTCAGCATGGTCACCGCCTTCACGTCCGTATTCAGCCGATGCCGCTTGGGGTCGATGGTCTCGCCCGCAAGCGTCCCCTCCAGCCGGAAGCCTGGTCCCCCTTTCCCCACGCTAAGCCGCGCCGGCAGGAGCAGCAGTTGCCTGGCGTCCTTGTAGAAGATCAGCTCGTTCAAAAAGTCGAAGAGGAGCATCTCCTCGCTCTCCTGTTCGAGCTCGAGCGGCAGGGACTCGGCCGGACGGACGGCGTCCGGGTCCTCGGCCATCACCTCGATGGTGGCCCGGGCGCAGTCGGCGAAAACCCCCTCAAGCGTCTCCGACCAGGCGTCGAACGCCACGTCCGCGTGGGCTATGTCGCCTCGGTATCTGTAGGGCATGACGCTATCCTTTGATGTTGCCGAGCGGCACCAGCCGCGCCACGCGCTTGCTCAGGCCGGCAAGCTCGGTCGCCTCCACCACCTCGTCGATGTTCTTGTAGGCGGGGCCGGCCTCTTCCGCCAGGCCGCCGAGGGAGTCGGTGCGCACGTAGATGCCGCGTGCCTCCATGTCGCGCTGCAGTTTGTCGCCGCGGAAGGTTTTCTTCGCCTCGTGCCGGCTCATGGTGCGGCCGCTGCCGTGGGCGGTGGTGAAGAAGGTCTCGCCGCCGGTCGGCATCCCGGAAAGGAGGTAGGAGCCGGTCTCCATGCTGCCGCCGATGATCACCGGCTGGCCGCTCTTTTCATAGCAGGCCGGGATACCCAGGGCGCCCGGGCCGAAGGCGCGGGTGGAGCCCTTGCGGTGGATCAAAAGCTCGCGCGAATGGCCGTCGAGCTCGTGGCGCTCGAGCTTCGCCGTGTTGTGGGCGACGTCGTACACCATGCGCATGCCTAGGTCGTCCGGCGAGGCGTGGAACAGCTCGGAGAACACCTCCCTGATCCGGTGCAGGATGACCTGCCGGTTGGCGAACGCCATGTTCACGGCGCACTTCATGGCGGCGAAGTAGGCCTGTCCCTCCGGGGAGTTGAAGGGGGCGCAGGAAAGCTCGCGGTCGACGAGTTTCAGGTTGTATTTCTTCTGCATGACCGAGAGGAAGAGCTTCAGGTAGTCGGTGGCGATCTGGTGGCCGAAGCCGCGGCTGCCGCAGTGGAACATGATCACCACCTGGTTGGGGATGGTGAGCCCGAAGGCGTGCGCCCGCTCGGCGTCGAAGACGTTCTCCGGCTTCACCACCTGGATCTCGCAGTAGTGGTTGCCGCTTCCCAAGGTGCCGAGCTGGTTGTAGCCGCGCTCCACCGCCTTGTCGCTGACGGTGGCGGCGTCGGCGCCGGGGAAGCATCCTCCCTCTTCGGTCATCTCCAGGTCGTCCTGAGTGGCGAACCCGCGTCCCAGGCACCAGCGCGAACCCAGTTGCGCCACGTTTCTGAACTCGTCCCGGCTCACCCGCACGAAGCCGTGGCAGCCGACGCCGGTCGGTATCCGGACGAACAGGCGGTCCACCAGTTCGTGCAGCCTGGGGAGCACCTCTTCCGCGGTCAGGTTGGTGAGCACGAGCCGCATGCCGCAGTTGATGTCGAAGCCGATGCCGCCCGGCGAGATCACGCCCGAGCGCGGGTCCATGGCGGCCACCCCGCCGATGGGGAAGCCGTAACCCCAGTGCCCGTCCGGCATGCAGTAGGCGTAACGCTGGATGCCGGGGAGGGTGGCGACGTTCGAGACCTGCTCGAACACCCCCGCGTCCATCTCGCGGATCAGTTTTTCCGTGGCGAAGATGCGCGCCGGCACCAGCATCCCATCCTTGTAGCCGACCGGCAGTTCCCAGATGGTATCCGAAATCCTCAGCAAAGCCGCTGGAACGTTCATGAATTCCCCCGTTTTGCGCTGCTTCGTATTTGGCACTGGGGGTATATTACCACAAACCAACCTGCCGCGTCCCCCGCCAGGCTCCCCCCCCACTGGAGACCCTCTCTTCAGTCCCCCCTCCCCTTGAGGGAGGGGGCTAGGGGGTGGGGGGGCTTCAAGGAGAGCGGGAAAAAGAGGATTGTTAAGAGAGGGGAGTTGACAACGGTAGGGGGTCGCCTGTATGCTCCACGGGCGCATCGTGCGCAACAATTCAGTCGATGGGGTACATACAACAATGGATAGCGATAACAGGGAAGAGTTGGAAACCGAAGAGGAAAGCTTTGCCGCCTTGTTCGAAAAGAGCCAGAAGGACGCCGGCCATCTGGAGCCGGGTTCCAAGCTCGAGGCGACGGTCCTCAAGATCAGCAAGGATTGGGTCTTTCTGGACACCGGCCGCAAGGGCGAGGGGGTCCTGGACATAAAGGAACTGCTCGACGCCGAAGGCAACCTCACCGTCAAGGTGGGGGACAAGGTCACCGCCTGGTTCATCTCCTCGCGCAACAACGAGATGCGCTTCACCACCAAGGTGGGTGGCGGCGCCGGTTCCGCGGGCAACGCGCAGCTGCAGGACGCCTATGCCGCCGGCATCCCGGTGGAAGGCGTCGTGGAGAAAGAGGTCAAGGGCGGTTTCGAGGTGAAGGTCGCCGGTTCGCGCGCCTTCTGCCCGTTCTCCCAGATGGGGCTGAGAAGGGTGGACGACAGCCAGGCCTTCATCGGCAAGCACGTCTCCTTCAAGATCACCGAGTACAGCGAAAACGGCCGCAACATCGTGGTCTCGCACCGCGCACTTCTGGAAGAAGAACTGCAGGTGCAAAAAGAGCAGTTGAAGGAGACCCTCAAGGTCGGCGACCGGGTGCGCGGTACGGTCACCTCGCTGCGCGACTTCGGCGCCTTCGTCTCCATCGGCGCCGTGGAAGGTCTGCTGCCGGTTTCGGAAGTGGGCTGGACCCGCGTCAAGCACGTAAACGAGGTACTCTCCGTGGGCCAGGAAGTCGAGGTGCTGGTCAAGGCCATCGACTGGGAAAAAGAGCGGATCTCCTTCACGCTCAAGGAACTCTTGGCCGATCCCTGGGACGACGCGGTGCGCGACTTCCCGGAAGGCTCCTACCACAACGGCAAGGTGGCGAGACTCGCTCCCTTCGGCGCCTTCGTGACCCTGGCCGCCGGCGTCGACGGCCTGATCCACATCTCCAAGCTGGGCGCCGGCAAGCGCATCCAGCACCCGCGCGAGGTCATCTCCGAAGGGCAGGAAGTCGAGGTGAAGGTGGAAGGGGTCGACCGCGACCAGCGCCGCATCTCGCTGTCGCTCGCCTCGGTCAGCCGCGCCGAGCAGGAGCAGACCGAGACCCTGGCCGACTTCCGCAAGAAGGTCGCCGCCGAGGTTCCCAAAGGTATGGGGACGCTGGGCGACCTCCTGAAGGGCAAGCTGAAGGGGTAACAGTTGGAAGAGATCCAGCCAGACCGCCAGTTCATGTTGAAGCTGGCGCGTACCAAGATGCCGTTCGGCAAGTTCGCCGGACGGCTTCTGGTCGACCTCCCCGAGCCGTACCTGGTCTGGTTCCGGCAGCAGGGTTTCCCCGACGGGGAACTGGGCACCATGCTGGAGTGCATGTACGAGGTGAAGTTGAACGGCCTGGAATACCTGTTCGACCCGCTGCGCGGCCGGTAGCCGCTCTCCCGACAATCAGCCAGTAAACGGCGGTTGAATCCCCGCCCAGAGGACGGGGCATTGTCTGGCACCCCATAGGGGTGCTGGCAG
>Ga0209415_10006309_pt1 | contig 21134 bp, 17 predicted proteins | sample PeaSoiSIISIP2007_FD_187696 | JGI IMG/M metagenome (GOLD analysis project Ga0209415, IMG submission 187696) | Peat soil microbial communities from Weissenstadt, Germany - SII-SIP-2007 (SPAdes) (version 2) | ecosystem: Environmental > Terrestrial > Soil > Wetlands > Peat | place: Germany...
CGTCTCCACGCATGCTGTGAAGACGTTTCCAAGCATCAGAAGGCTACGTCCAGACCGTTTTTCAACAAGCTCCTAGGCCTTCATCGCGGCGAAGGGCGCCTTATTTTGAACATCGACTGCAGCTATCGCTGGAGTTGGTCCGACTTGAGCTTGTCGCCCGACGGGAGCAGAGCCCTAGCCTCGATCGGCAGTTCTCACGACAACGATCTTCGGCTGGAACTCATCGATTTGGTTCACGGTGAGTCCACGGTCGTTTCGAAGCAGTATTGGCGCGGCGCGTGGTCACCCGATGGCAAGTGGATAGCCGCGGAGACCGGTTCAAACAGCCTAAGCCTGTTGAGCGCTGCAGATTTCTCTCGAGTCAGAGGGCTTGGCTATGGAGGTAATAATCCGCAATGGTCCCCCGATTCACGCTTCCTTCTGGTGGAGAAGCATTACTTTTCTCGCTGTGGGTTCTTCCTCGACGTTGACGGCCCAGCAACCGCGGAGCTGGTGGATGTTCAGACCGGTAGGAGGTCGGTAATCCGAAGCTCTGATTGCCGAATGGAAAACGGCTGGGCCGGCTGGGTCCACGCTGGCGTAATTCATTAGATTCGCCGGCCTGGCGACCACACACTCTCTGCACTTCCGGCGTTGGTAAAACGACGCGCCCTGATGTGACGTATTATCGGCAACTTCGTTGGCTTGCGATTTGAGCCTGTTCGTCGGCGCCCGTCAATCCGAGACTTCGCCACGTTCAGAATCTTGCGCGATCCGCCGCTGATAATCTCTGCCGGGAACAGAATCCGGTGCAACTCGCCGGCAATGTGAAACGCCTTCGAACTGTGCCCGTGGAAACACACCGTGAAACGGTGGAACAGGGTTAAAGGATAGGAACCGAAAAGACTCGGTCGGAGTCTAAGCCACCATGAAGCGCGGGTGTCTTTCGCTATTATTTGCCACTGTCGCATTGCCGCAGGTGCGTCCGCAGGAAGATCCGATACAAGTTGCGGTGAAGGCCTACCATAGCGCACGCGCTCAAGGCCAGTTCGACGAAGCTGCCGCTAAACGCGAGCTTGCCCGCAGTCTGCTCGACCAAGTTCCGGCTGATTCTCAATTCGGAAATTCTGTTTCGAATGTCGCGCAGCTTTACCAAGGAAGCGGGCTGAGCGCGCAAGCGTTGGCGATCGCGCAGCAGGCGTTGGCACGCGTCACGACTCTAAACAATCGAATCCAGCTTCTGCAGATGGTCGCCGATTTCTACCAGCAGGACCGGAACTTGCTCCAGGCCGTTGCGTATCGCGAGAAAGCGGTTGCGGCGATGGACGAAGCTGCCGCCAGGCCCGCAGAGCCGAATAGCGGGCCCACGTCGGTGCGTATTGGGCTCACCTCCGGAATCGGTTTTCGGTCCGTAGGCGGAGACCGCCGCGCGGCTGCATATCAACAACTGGCCGATCTTTACCAGCAACTCGGTCGTCCTGATGCGGCTGCCGCGACCATCAAACGAATGATCGCGATTGCCAAAGATCCCGGTTCGAGCGCCCAGTTTTACGAGCAGAACGGCCAGTTGGACGAGGCCGCGGCGATCTACAAGAAGCAAGCGGAACAAGCAGACCCCTTGACGCGGGCTGGAGCGCTCCAATCATTGGCGATTGTTTACCAGCAGGAACAAAGCTACACAGAGGCCGCAGACGCACTGCAGCAAGCAACCGTGGCACTCAATGCGTCGGGGAAGCCGGAGTTACGACAGCAGACTGTTAGGAATCGAATGAGCATGGCGAGGGCGCTGAACCTCGCGGGCCAAACCTCGGCGGGTGATGAGGTTTACGAACAACTGCTGGCCGAGGCTAGTAGTGAGCCCGAAGGAACATATGTGCAAGTGCTCAGCGGTTATGCCAACTATCTCGCCGAGACGAAACGCGATCCGCAAGGTCAGGCTTTGCTAAGCGAGTATTTGACCAGCCATTCCAACCTGCTGCCGGGACCGGAGGCAAGTCTGCTGTTTCAACTCTCCAATGGCGCGAGCCGGTCGGGGGATTCCAAACTCGCTGACCAGTATCGGCAGGCGGCTTTTGCGAAACAGGGAGGTTCCCAGCCGCCTCCCACTCCGCAGATCCTGATTGGGCCAGAGCTGCAATTGGCGCAGACTGCCGCGAACGCGGGGAAGATTGACGACGCATTCGAAATCGCTTTGCAAGCGCTGGCCACTGCTTCCCGAGCTGCGGATCGGGATCAGGTCGCATGGCTGGTGCCGAATCTCGCCACGCAATTCGTGAACCGGAAGCAACCGGAAAAGGCTGAGCAGCTTTACCACCACCTCTTCGGAGTGGTCGAGAGCTGGTCGGCCGACAACCCCCAGGCGCTGATCAATACGGCGCAAAACTATGCGCGATTTCTAGTGACCTCGGATCGTTGGAACGAGGCTCCCGCTGCGATAAAGCGATACCGCGACCTGCTTGTCGGAGCGCACAGTGCAGCCAGTAGTTCACTAGGGGACGTTTTGCGGCTGAGCATGCAATTTGAAAGAATGCATGGCACGCCACAGGGCGCAATCAAAGCTGCGGAGGAGTTGGTGGCGCTCCACGAGTCGCTTGGCGGCAACACCAGCGATCTCTACCTTGGAGCCGCGGAAGAACTCGCCCGCGAGTACCAATCGAGCGGCGATCTGGGGAGAGCAATACCGATCTTCCGTCGTAACGCCGAGATTGCGGACTTGGCTTTCCGTCCCAGCGATATGCGGCGGGCCCAGGTTAGAATCACTGCCGCCATGGCGCTGGCCCAGCAGCCGCAGTTCGACGAAGCGGAGGAACTCGCAACCGAGGCAGTCGTCATCTCAAAGGCAGTGCGACCGCCACAAGGCGACATGTTTACGAATCAATTGGAACGGATCCGCAAAATGAGGGGGGCTTCGCAGGCGAATGAACGGGTGCCAGATTAGCGGCTCGGTTCCTTTAGTCAGTTATCCATCACAGCGCACCGGCCTGACAATTTACATTATCGGTAGCTGCCTACGAGAGAAGGGACACTCTTCCGAATCGGCCGCCATTCCGCCGTTTCTCCAATCGGGGGCTCCCTCTCGGGTTTTCCGGTATTCACAGGAACCTACGGAAGGGACCCTTGCGGCCGAGCACCGTTCGGGTACTTCGGCCAGGACGACGGACGGTGCGGTGGGATCATGATGATCCTGCTGGTAGCTTTACTCGTCGCGCAGCGCCACCATCGGATCGATTCGAGCTGCCCGGCGAGCTGGAATGTAGCAAGCCAGCACCGCTACCGCTGCAAGAATTCCGCTCGACAACACAAGCACCGCCGGATCGACAGTTTGGACGCGGTACAACTGGTTCGCGAGAATTCGTCCAATCGCCAGCGATAGCGCCAGTCCCGCGGACAGCCCGACGGCGATCTGCACCAGCCCTTCGCGCAAAATCAGCCCCATGGCTTCGCTCCTGCGCGCGCCCAACGCCATTCGAATCCCGATCTCTCGTGTTCGCCGCGTAACCGTGTAAGCGCGCACGCCGTACAATCCAACCATCGCCAGCAGCAACGCGACCGCTCCAAAAATCCCGAACATCTGCGCGCCCGTGCGCACCACCCAAATGTCGGAGCTGGATTCGATGTGATCCCGAAACGTTTTCGCCGAAAGCAGCGGAACCTGCGGATCGATCGCCCCAATGTCCGCGCGCACGGATTCGAGCAGCCGCGCCTTCATCTCGCGATTGGCGGATCCCGCAATGTGAAACCACATGTCCGCCTGATATTCCTGCCCGAACGGCACGTACACATGCGGCCGCGATGGTGGTCCAATCACGCGATCCAGTGTCGTGCCGACCACCCCAATTACCTCGGCATCCTGAGCAGCCCGGTTCCCATCCCTGCTCAGCCGGATGTGCTTGCCAATCGCAATGGCGTGCGGCCACAACTTATCCGCCGCCGCCTTATCGAGAATCGCGAACACAGGCGCGTTGCCGCGTGCGCCCTGGCTCCCTGGGAATGTACGCCCTTGAAGCAACGGAATCCCGAGCGTCTTGAAATAATCGGCGCTGACGATGTTGTAGGCGCAATTGACTCGCCCGTCCTTCGAACCAGGCGCGGAATTCACCGGCGCCTCAGCATTTTCGACGCCCCGTCCGAACGAGGTCATCCCGAACGGAACGGCTGCCGCCACTGCTGCCGACTGTACCCCTGGCGCGCCCGCGACGCGATCCAGCAACGCGTTGTAAAACTGGCGGCCGCGCGTTTCGTCATAACCCACCAGGCTCGGATCGAGTTCGAAAATCAATTCGTTTTCCACGCGAAATCCGGCATCGATATTGGATGCGGCCTGCGAGCTACGAATAAACAGTCCAGCGGAAGTGAGCAACATTAGTGACAGAGCGAGTTGCGCCATCACCAGAAGATTGCGGCGCGAGAAAACGCGTCCTCGCCCGCCTGATTCGAGCGCGTTCTCTTTTATGCTGGACGCGATGTTGGGTTTCGATAATCCCAGAGCCGGGCCGAGTCCGAACAGCACCGTACTCACCGTGCAAAACGCGAATGTCGCCGCAAGCAGACGCCAATCCGGTCCGGCGTTGTAAACCAAATCGAACGGCGCGAGCGTCGATAGCGACACCACCAGCGCCTGCGTCCCGAAATACGCGATCATCAGGCCGAGCACTCCGCCGGTAAGCGACAACCATAGCCCCTCGATCGAGAGTTGCTGCACGATGCTCGTACGGTTAGCCCCGAGTGCGAATCGAATCGCCAACTCCTTGTGCCGCGACGCCCCGCGCGCGAGCATCATATTCGCTACGTTCAGCGATGCAATCAGCAGCACCACTCCGGCCACCGCGATCAGCATGATCGCCGGAACGATTAAAGGGCTGTCGTCAGTTGGATTCGTCGAGATACTCAGGCGCGAGAGCCGTCGCACGATGAGTGTCTGGTTCTTGTTCTCAGCCGGGTAGGCGCTCGCCATCGTCAACGCGACTGCCGCGAGCTGCGAATCCGCAGACGGAATCGAGAGCCCAGGCTTCAGCCGCCCCAGCACGATCAGCGCTGGATTGTCGCGCAACGCGAGCGGCTTTCCATTACCTTCGAAATCGTTGATCACGGATTCATAAATGCCAAGTGGAACGTACAGCTCGGGACTTACCAGTGCGGTCGTTCCGGTGAATCCCTCAGCGGCGATGCCGACAACGGTGACCAGCCGCCCGTTGATGCGAACGCTCTTGCCGAGCATCTCTGGATCCGCGCCATGCTTCTTCCAGAACGGATAGCTGACGATTGCTACTGGAGTTCCACCGCCCGGCCGTTCCTCATCGGTACTGAAATTCCGTCCGCGAAACAAAGACGCCCCGAGTGTCTTGAAGAAATTCGACGAAACGATATCGACGAACACCCTGCGCGTCGAATCGCCTTCTGAGATGCCCGCCATTGCGAGATCGTGCGCCGCCAGGTCTTCGAACACTCCGTTACGATCGCGCAGATCGGCGTAGTTCGGATAGGAGAAGGCTCGATAATCGTCGGGCTTAGTGGTGTCGCGGCTATAAAGCCCGACCAGTTGCTTGGCATCACGAATCGCCAACGGTTTAAGCAGAAACGCGTTGATCAGGCTGAATACCGCGGTGTTAGCGCCGATCCCCAACGCCAGCACGATCACCGCCGTCGTGCTGAATCCGGGTTTCGCGAGCAGCATCCGGACGCCGTGACGCAGATCCCGAAAGAGTTGGTCGAGCCATCCCCACGACCAGACCTCGCGGCTGGTTTCGGCAAGTAGAGTCGCATTTCCGAACTCGCGCCGCGCTCTTTCCCGCGCTTGGTTCTCTGGGACCCCTTCTTCCACAAGCTCGCTGGTTCTCTCGTCGATGTGCGCTTGAATCTCCTCCGCAATCTCCCGGTTCAAGCAACTCCGGCGAAAGAGATGGAAGATCGACCTCATGATTCGTTCGGCCTCATCACTCGGGCGATCCCGTCGAGCATTCGGTCGAAGGTCGACACTTCATGCGCGAGCTGCTTCCGGCCGGTAGCTGTAATTTTGTAAATCCGTACACGCCGGTTCTTCGCCGAGAGTCCCCATTCCGCGGCCACCCAACCCGCCTTGAGCATCCGTTGCAAAGCCGGATATAAGGAACCCTCCTCAACTTGTAGAAGATCGTCGGAACTCTGCCTGATGAATTGCGCCAGCGCGTATCCATGCAGAGAGCCGCGCCGAAGAGACTGGAGGATCATCATTTCCAAAGCTCCGGGAAAGAGATCGCGATTGGGTTTCCGGGTCATTGAATCACTCTATGCCTAGAGTGAACCAGTATCTTTGGATTGTCAATGGTTTTGTACTCGAAATGGACGGCTTGCCGTCCGTTCAGCTCGGAGAATGCGCGGGCCCGTGAACGCCCTCGGCGGATACCTATTCTCCAGGAGGAGCCGACAATACACATTATCGGAAGTAGAACTCAGATCTTCGGCTTCGTTTCCAATGCGACGCGCAACTTGATTTGCCAATTAATCCTCCCCGGGAGCGTCTCTACAAGCAAGGAGGGCCACGTCATGCGGCGGGCAATCATGGGGTCCGGCATCTTTGGTTTCGTATGCGCCGTTGTTTTCGGACAGGCAGCGGTGGAAAGCAAGCCGAATCAGGCCCCAGAAGCAGCGCGTCTGATCACCAGTGACATTCCAAGCTTCTGGCAGGTGTTCGACAAGGCCTCGTTGAAAGACGCCGCAGAGATGTTCCAACGCGAGTATATCGACTCCGGAACCGCGGGACTTCACGATTTTCTGAAGAGCCGCATCCAGAACGGGCGCTCGCTCGCGGGCACGATCGCGGCGCGCCCGCGCTACTACGCGGCCATTCGCGAGAGCACTCTGGCCATAGATCAGACCCCGGCCATCAAGGATGCCATTCGAGCGAGCTTTCGCCGCCTCCAGGAGATCTATCCAGACGCCGTCTTCCCTGATGTGTACTTTGTGATTGGACGGATGAACTCGGCGGGAACCGTTTCTTCGCGCGGCTTGCTTATTGGAGTGGAGATGAATGCCCGAAGCGAGAGCACTCCCGTCGACGAGTTGACGGCTTGGGAGCGCGCCGTGACCGGCCGGATCGCCACCCTGCCGAACATCGTGGCCCACGAATTGATCCATATCCAGCAGCCGCGCGAGGGCGATAGAAGCACGCTGTTGCAGCAAGCCCTTAGTGAAGGCGGGGCCGACTTCATCGGCGAAATGATCTCCGGCGGTACGATCAACAAGGTCCAGCGCAGTTACGGGGATGCCCATGAACAGGCTCTTTGGGCGGAGTTTCGGAAGGAAATGCTGGGCACGGATCTCGACCGCTGGATGTATCAAGGTGATCGTGCCAAGGACCGCCCTGCTGACCTGGGATACTATATCGGCTACAAAATCTGCGAGAAATTTTATCACCGCGCCCCCGACAAACGCGAAGCGGTGCGTCGCATCCTCCACATCACCGACCCCGAAACATTCCTCAAGGAAAGTGGTTATGGAGGAGACAACTAGCGGCCCCTTCTCTCTCTTTACGCATCTACACGTTCTGCACCGAACCCAACTGGCGAGGTTCATTTTCGTTCGGCGCGGCGGACCAGGCCGAACGGTTCCCTCTCGAAGCACGCGCGCTCAAAGAAAGGAGATCCACATGACAATCATCGAGAGCATGCTCATCGTGTGTCTGAACGCGGCGGCGACTCTGTGCGCACAATCGTTCGAGGTCGCGTCAATCAAGCCGCATCCTGGGATCATCACGTTTTCGGCCGATCCCTCGGTGAAAGGGAATCGAGTAACGGCCACGGCTTCCACCTTGCTGGATATGATGACGGTCGCCTTTCGCGTGCGTTACGACCAGATCTCGGGAGGGCCAAATTGGATCCGTTCGGATCATTTCGATCTCGATGCGAGGGCGGAAGGCGACGGAGTAAGGAACACGGAGCAAATTCGGCCGATGCTCCAGGCTTTACTGGCGGATCGGTTTCAGCTTACGATCCACCGCGAGACGAGAGAAGTTCCGATGTATGCGTTGGTAGTGAGCAAAAATGGCCCGAAACTTCAGGAGTCGTCTGTCGCGGACGTACCGAAGGGCCAGGTCTCGGGAGATGGCACAGGCAGCCACATGGAGGTTTCGCAAGGGACGATGGCGCAGTTGGCGCTGCGGCTTTCTGGCAACGGAGCGGGCCGTCCGGTGATGGATGACACCGGATTAACAGGAAGGTACACGTACAAGCTGAACTGGATGAATGGGACTCCGGGACCGGATTCTCAGTGGCCGTCGCTGTTCGTGGCATTACAGGAGCAGCTAGGACTGAGACTCGAGCCGACGAAAGGGCCGAGCGAAATCATCATCATTGATCATGCGGAAAAACCTACGGCGAATTAGCTCGCTGCCTTAGATACAATCCGCGCGGGGTGGGATCGCGCCCGTCTCCGGTCAGTCAAAAGTGCATCGAGCTTGTCGAAACGACATTGATGGTGAGCTGCCGGGCGAGTGACCTCAACCGCTTGGCACGAAACGACGGCCCTGCTGTGACGTGGTATCAGAAGCTGTCTCTGAGCAAAGCCATCACGAATTGCAGACAGGAAGTGGGGATAGATCTGAGCAACCCAATCCTCGCCGCAGGGCAGCACCAGGGCAGCACGTCAGACCACAATGCGGCCTTAAACCCCCAGGTGGCGAACTGAGCTAGACCGAAAACACAACTACTTAGACCCTACTGAACCGAGCTGGACCGCTATGCGGCGGGTTCGATTCCCGTTAGCGCTACCAAGTTTTCATAGACTTAGGCGGCTCTACGCCAAAAACGGGGGCAATCCCCGATCCCAAACTGGTTTCTGAGGACATAACACCTTTACGCGAAGTCGGTGCTCCTACGCGATTTTCGTCGCATTCGGAATGTCACCGCCGCTTGGCACGTGAAATGCTGGCGGTATGACGCAAGCACATCTTAAGGTTGTCTTGGCCAGCGGTTCACGGAGAACGCCCCGATGATTCTCTTTGCATTCGAGACATACCGGACAATGGCCTCGACGATCCAGAAGAGTGTCCGCTTGATGTCCGGACGCTTTCGAGCTGTGCGTTTCGAAAATGCAGAAATGTGTGTTCATGTCGAGACGCTAACGAAAAATGAGAATTGCGTAATCCTCGCCTCGATTTCTCCGCCGGCCGAGCAGTTGCTGTTTACACTGTTGCTGGCACACACTCTAAAAAAAGAGGGCGCGCGCCGTGTGACTGCGATTCTTCCTTACCTTGCGTACGCCCGGCACGACAAGGACAAACCGGGCGAGAGCCTGGCGACAGCCTGGGTCGGCGCACTCATGCGATCCTCCGGGATCGACGAGGTGATCACTGTGGATGTTCACAGTGAACGCGCAAAGAGCTTATTCGCTATCCCCATGCTTTCGCTTTCACCGGCAGAAATCTTCGCCTCGGCCCTGTGCCGGTACGGCAAAACCCGGGCAACCATTGTCGCGCCAGATGAAGGCGCAATTGGCCGTTGCCACGCGGTTCAAATGGCCCTGGGGCGCGACGCCGGCGTGATCCCGTACTTCGAAAAACAACGCACTGCAACGGGAATCAGTCATGCCCGGTTGATCGGAACTGTCAGTCCTCAGGCTGTGATCGTGGACGACATCCTGGATACCGGAGCCACGCTGATATCGGCATGCGAAAAGCTTCGCGAGGCCGGAGTACAGGAGATCAATATCATGGTCACGCATGGATTGTTCACCGGCGAGCGCTGGAAAACGTTGTGGCAGCTTGGCGTCGAGCGCGTCTTTTGCACAGATTCGGTCCTGTTGCCCTGTGGTGTCGATTCGAGCCGGATTGTGAGATTGTCGATTGCGCGGCTTCTTGAGCGGCAATTGTCGGTGCTCGCCCAAAGCTGAGTTCCAGAAAGAGCAGACTCAATTTGAAATGCAGCGTGTTGCGGTAGACACGTTGTTTCACCTGGCTCCCCCGGCCTGCTCTGCACAACCTGTGAACAGAGCATGCCCAGGTTCAAGCCGGCTGATCTCCGTGGAACATAGATTGCTCCTAAGGAACGCGGGGGGCGTAATGCATCTCTTCCGGGACCTTTTCAGAAAACGCGAACCGGCGGCTTCGGCATCGAGCGCTCAAGTTTTATCTCCGATCGCGAAACGACTTGCCGAGGAATTTGCCCTGCTTCAGGAGATCGAATTCGAGCGCAATTTTCGTGCAGATCCCTGGCATAACAAAGCCATCGAAGACCGCATCGTCTGGCGCGAGCTGTTCGACCTGGAGTTGCAGGAAGTAGACGAACAAATCAGCCATGGCTGGGCTGAGTAGAACGATGCTTCCGAAGAATCAAATCGCGGAAGAGGCTTTGCGCCTGCACGCCCTATATGGCGGCAAAATCCAGATGGCGCCGAAATGCCCGATTCGCGATTCCCGCGATTTCTCTTACTGGTACACGCCCGGCGTCGCAGCCCCATGCCGCGCGATTGTTGCGGATCCGGAAGGGGTTTGGAAATACACCAATAAATCGAACATGATCGCTATCGTCTCGGACGGATCGCGTGTGCTTGGTCTCGGCAATATCGGCCCGTTGGCAGGCCTTCCAGTCATGGAAGGCAAGGCGCTGCTTTTCAAGTATCTCGGCGGCGTGGATGCCGTCGCAATCTGCCTGGCGACGCAAAACCAGCAGGAATTCATCCGAACCGTGCAGCTTCTGGAGCCATCTTTCGGCGCGATCAATCTGGAAGATATCGCGCAGCCGCGCTGTTTCCGAATTCTCGATGAATTGCGGAGAACGATGACGATCCCCGTCTGGCACGACGACCAGCAAGGGTCAGCCACGGCGCTGCTGGCGGGCTTGATCGGCGCGCTCAAAGTCGCCGGGAAGGAAATCGACTCGATCCGGATCGCGATGATCGGCATGGGCGCGGCGAACTTTGCGACTTATCGCCTGCTGAAGGCCTATGGCGTGAAGCCCGAACAGATCGCCGCCGTCGATTCTCGCGGAACACTGCACCGCAAGCGGCGGGATATTGAGGAACATCGCGACGAGTTCCGCGAGAAATGGTCGGTTTGTATGGAAACCAACCCGGATGGACTAACCGGCGGCATTGAACAAGCGTTGCGTGGAGCAGACGTGTGCATTGCGTTCGCCCGCTCGCAGCCGGGCATGATTCAGCAGGCCTGGATCAGAGTCATGGCGCGCAATGCGATCGTCTTCGCCTGTGCGAATCCGGAGCCGGAGATCTGGCCGGAGGAGGCCAAAGCCGCAGGAGCCCGTGTCGTAGCGACCGGCCGTGGCGATTTTCCCAATCAACTGAACAATTCGCTCGTTTTTCCAGGGATCATGCGTGGCACGCTCGACGCGCGGGCCTCCACCATCACCGACGAAATGGCGATTGCCGCGGCCCTGGAACTGGCGCGTTACGCGGAAGAGCGGGGCCTTCGCGAGGATGCCATTCTCCCCAAGATGGGCGACTGGCAAATTGTCCCCCGCGTCGCCGCCGCAGCCGCTCTGAAAGCCCAAGAGCAGGGGTTGGCTGGCATTATTCGTTCGCGCGAGGAATGGATTCGGCTCGCAACCGAACGAGTCCGGGAATCCCGCAGGATCTGCGAAGCCGTGGTGGGTGCGGAAACACAAGAACTGGCGGCGGATGTGGGTGAAAGGGCGCATATCGGCATTGGGTGAAGGGCTTAATCGGGTCTCTCGATTGCTCCACATCAAGTAAATGTCTTACGAGCCTATTAGAAAGGATTCAGAGTCTTTCAAAGTCCGGCCGAACCTGGCTGAGTACGTTCAGGGTTGCCGGAAATTCCGATGGGAAAGCATTTGCCAGGAACTGGCCGTATCATCCGGCAGTCTGAATATCGCGCAAGAAGCTGTTGTGAGGCATGCGAGCGGCCCTCTCGCCGGACATCTGGCGATTCGCTGGATCGGTAAGGAAGGCCGGGTAGTCGATTTCACGTATCGCGATCTCAACGCCGCTACAAACCGGTTCGCGAACGTTCTGAAGGGGCTTGGACTAGGAAAAGGCGACGGCGTGTTCGCACTGGCCGGACGGATTCCGGAACTATACATCGCGTCGTTAGGAGCGCTCAAGAATCGCAGCGTTTTCTGTCCGTTGTTTTCGGCTTTCGGCCCCGAGCCGCTTCAACAACGCCTGTCGAAGGGCGACGCAAAAGTCCTGCTGACCACGACGCGCCTGTTTCGCAAAAACATCGCCGCGCTGCGGCCTTCGCTCCCCGCCCTGAAATACGTTCTCCTCGTAGACAGCAATGTTGATCTCGAACACGATGTCATTTCCCTATCCAGGAAAATGGAGGCCGCTTCGGACGAGTTTACAATTCCCCAAACCGACCCCGAAGATCCGGCGCTTCTTCACTTCACCAGCGGCACCACGGGGACTCCGAAAGGAGCACTGCACGTCCATAAAGCCGTGCTCATGCACTACATGACCGGAAAATACGTCCTGGATCTTCATCCCGATGACATCTTCTGGTGCACTGCCGATCCGGGTTGGGTGACGGGCACGTCCTACGGCATCATCGCGCCGCTAGTGCACGGCGTGACCAACATCGTCGACGAAGGCGATTTCGACGCCCAGCGCTGGTACCGCTTGCTTGAGCAGCAGAAGGTCACGGTATGGTACACCGCGCCGACGGCGATCCGGATGTTGATGCGGGCACCCGGCGAGCCGCGAAAGCAATACGATCTAGGAAATCTACGCTTCATCGCGAGTGTTGGTGAACCGCTGAACCCAGCCGCGGTGGTGTGGGGCGAGGAAGCTCTGGGCCTGCCGATTCACGACAACTGGTGGCAGACCGAAACCGGGGGCATCATGATCGCGAATTTCGCATCGATGGACATCAAACCAGGGTCGATGGGCCGGCCGCTGCCGGGAGTTGAGGCGGCGATCGTGAAGCGCACGGGTGAATCGAGCGTCGAGGTCATCCATGAGGCGGACATGGACGGCGAACTGGCGTTGAAGCCTGGCTGGCCGTCGATGTTCCGCGGCTATCTGCACGAGGAAGAGCGCTATCGAAAATGTTTTCAGAACGGCTGGTACATCACCGGCGATCTCGCCAGGCGCGATGCAGACGGCTACTACTGGTTCATTGGCCGCGCCGACGACATCATCAAAACAGCCGGTCACATGGTGGGCCCGTTCGAAGTCGAAAGCGCGCTATTGGAGCATCCCGCCGTGGCTGAGGCCGGCGTGATCGGCAAGCCCGATCCGATCATCGGCGAGGTGGTGAAGGCTTTCATCGCATTGAAACCCGGGTTCGAACCCAGCGGGGAGTTGAGTCTCGAGCTCATCGGGTTTGCGCGGAAGAAGCTCGGATCGGTGGTTGCTCCCAAGGAGATCGCATTCGAGGCGAGCCTTCCCAGAACCCGCAGCGGTAAGATTATGCGGCGGTTGCTCAAGATGCGCGAACTCGGGCTGCCCGAAGGGGATCTCTCCACATTGGAGCAGGCGTCATGAATCGTGATCACACCATTCATCTGATGAAACAGATGCTGCGCATCCGCCGTTTTGAAGAAAAATCCGCGGAGCTGTATAGCGCAAGCAAGATTCGAGGATTCCTGCATCTTTACGTCGGCGAAGAAGCCGTGGCCGTCGGCGTGATGGAAGCGCTCGGTCCGGAAGACGCGGTGGTCGCCACTTATCGCGAGCACGGTCACGCCCTGGTTCGCGGCATCCCGGCACGATCGATCATGGCCGAAATGTATGGCAAGCAGGAGGGCTGTAGCCGCGGGCGCGGCGGCTCCATGCATCTGTTCGACGTCAAAACGCGATTTTACGGCGGCAATGCAATTGTGGGTGGAGGGTTGCCGATCGCGATCGGGCTCGCGCTCGCCGATCAAATGCGCAACAAAGCCGCGGTCACGAGCTGTTTCTTCGGCGATGGTGCAGTGGCCGAGGGTGAGTTTCATGAATGCATGAATCTCGCCGCATTGTGGAAATTGCCGGTGCTCTTCGTCTGCGAAAACAATCTGTACGCGATGGGCACGCGCCTTAATCTGGCACAGGCGATGACGGATCTGACGGCGCGCGCCTCAAGCTATGGAATGCAGGCGGAGGCGGTCGACGGAATGGATGTAATGGCGGTCGAATCAGCTTCCAGGAAAGCAGTCGACGCGGTCAGGAGCGGAACGGGACCATTTTTCCTCGAATGCAAGACGTATCGTTTCCGGGCGCATTCGATGTACGATCCTGAGTTGTACCGCTCGAAAGCGGAAGTCGAGGAGTGGAAGAAGCGCGACCCGATCGCGCAAGTCGCGGTCACGGACGCCGAACGCGAGCAGATCGAGCGAGACGTCGCCGCGGAAATCGTGGACGCGGTCGCTTTTGCCGAGGCGGGAACGTGGGAGCCGGTCGAAGAGTTAACGCGCTTCGTGTATAGCGAGCGGAGGCCGGCATGACCTATCGCGACGCCATCCGCGAATCGATTCGGGACGCATTGCGCCGCGACGATCGCGTGTTCCTGATGGGCGAAGACGTGGGACGATACGGCGGATGTTTCGCCGTAACCAAGGGGCTGCTCGAAGAGTTCGGACGCGAGCGGATTCGCGACACGCCGATGTCGGAATCGGCGTTCGTCGGCGCTGGAATCGGCGCGGCGCTAGGTGGCATGCGGCCGATCGTCGAAATCATGACGGTGAACTTCAGCCTCCTGGCCCTCGATCAAATCATGAACAATGCAGCGACGATTCTGCACATGTCGGGTGGGCAGTTCAACATTCCGCTCGTGATCCGCATGGCGACCGGCGGAGGCCGTCAAGTCGCTGCGCAGCATTCCCATAGTCTGGAAGGCTGGTACGCGCATATTCCTGGAATCAAGATCCTGGTTCCGGCAACTCTTGAAGACGCGCGCGGCATGCTCTGGCCGGCGATCGAAGATCCCGATCCAGTGCTGATCTTTGAGCATTCCGGACTGTACAACATGAAAGGCGATCTGGCCGCCGATGCGGGCCCGGTAGAGATTGATCGCGCGCGCATCCGCCGCGCCGGCCGCGATGCGACGATCATCACCTACGGAGCCACGCTATGGAAGTCGCTCGAAGCCGCCGAGGCGCTTGCGCAGAAGGGAATCGAAGTCGAAGTCATCGATCTGCGGACGCTACGTCCCCTCGATGATGCGACGTTCCTAGAGTCCATTAAGCGAACTCATCGCGCCATCGTGGTCGATGAGGGCTGGCGCACGGGCGGGCTCTCCGCTGAAATCTGCGCCCGCGTTCAGGAAAAGGCTTTCTACGATCTGGACGCGCCGGTCGCGCGAATCTGCAGTGCCGAGGTGCCGGCCCCCTACGCTAAACACCTGGAAGACGCATCGCTGCCGCAAGTCGAAGCAATTGTCAAAACGGTTGAAGGGATGATCCACGCCCATGTCTGAGTTCCGCATGCCCAGCCTCGGCGCAGACATGCAGGAAGGCACATTGATCGAATGGAGCGTCAAGTGCGGCGATCCTGTTAAGCGCGGCGACATCATCGGCGTGATTCGCACGGAAAAGGCGGACATCGAAGTAGAAGTGTGGGAGGACGGCGTCATCGATCAGCTCCTCGCCAAGCCTGGCGACACGTTGCCGGTGGGAGCATTGCTCGCCGTGATTCGCGGAGCAGGCAAGCCGGCGGAAAAGCTGCCGATTTCCGAGGAGAAAACACTTGCAAAAGCTGAGCGGATCAAAGTATCTCCGCTCGCCCGTCGCACGGCACAAGAACTCGGCGTCGATCTTGCCCAGGTGCATGGAACGGGTCCGCAAGGTGCGATCACCCAGGACGACGTGGAGAAAGCGGCGCACGCTCCCGCGCCTGCGGCCGTCAAACCAGCGGCATTCGAAGGAATGCGTCACGCCATCGCAGCAGCCATGGCCCGATCGAATCGCGAGATCCCGCACTATTACCTCGAAACGCGCATCGACATGGATCGCGCGCTCAAGTTCCTGGCGTCCCAAAACGAGAAGCGGCCCGTGCAGGAAAGGCTTTTGAATGTCGTGGTGCTGATCAAAGCGGTCGCCATGGCTCTCAGGGAAATTCCGGAACTAAATGCCTATTGGCTTGAGGACCGGCTGGAAGCGAAGGAATCGATCCACATCGGATTCGCGATCTCGCTTCGGCAGGGCGGCCTGGTCGTTCCCGCAATTCACGATGCCGACAAAAAGAATCTGAATGAACTGATGGAAGCTGTCCGTGATCTCATCACGCGTGCTCGCGCCGGCCGGCTGCGCGGGTCTGAGATTACCGACGGCACGGTGACCATCACGAACCTGGGCGACCTCGGCGTTGAAACGGTGCATGGCGTGATCTATCCACCGCAGGTTGCCTTGATCGGTTTCGGAAGAATCGTCGAGTCGCCGTGGGCTGAGAACGGAATGCTGGGAATTCGCCCGGTGCTCACGGCAACGCTTGCCGGCGATCATCGGGCGACCGACGGCCATCGCGGCGCGCAGTTTTTGACTGCGCTAAACCGGTTGCTTCAGGAACCAGCAAAATTATGACCGACGCCGCGATCAAAGAAGCGCTTTTCAAGCTGCTGCGCAGAATCGCACCTGAGGCGGATCTGGACGAACTCGCACCGAATGCGAACTTGCGAGAGGCGCTCGACATCGACTCGTTTGATTTTTTGAATTTTCTGATCGCGATCCATGAAAACTTGAAGATTGAAATCCCAGAATCCGATTACGATCAAGTCGCGACGCTTGGGGGCATAATTCGGTACCTCGCTCAGAGACTTTCGTGAGATTATCCTTTAAAGCAAACCAGCGGTTGGAGCGACGCGGCGCGATAAGCGGAGTCGGTGCCGCGGCGATCCCGGCAAAGTGATCGTTGAAAGAGCACCCGATGAAAAGTCCGACCTCATCGTCATTTGGACTCGCGGTCCAGGCTCTCTTCGACGTCTCCTCTTGGCTCGGTCACGGCCAAGATATTTTCACGACGCGGAGTGCCGGTCTGGACCGGCACGCATCTCGCCCAACTTTCAGCGTCCATGTGCAGTCCTTCGTGTCCGGTCGTGAGCGTCTGACGATGGAAATGCAGAGTAAGGTAAGTCAAAATGACCCAGTCAGATTTGCGATTGTTCATCAGCGTGTAATGCTCGCGGGATAGCCTGAAAAATAGTTCAAGGGCTCTTGCTCACGGTTTGTGAAAGGGGGACGGATGGGTTTTCAGCGAATCCTTTTTCCGGTCGACTTTTCCGACCGATCCGTTTCGGCGGCACGATATGTAGGCGCCATGGCCGCTTTTTGCGGCGCGAAAATCGCTTTAGTTCATGCTGTGGAGGACCCGCTGAAGTGGTATGGATCGCCAAACCCGATGAAGGTCGTCGAAGCAGATCTTCCCAGGGCGCTGCGCGAATCGGAAGAGTGTCTTGAGCGTTTTGCCGATACCCACCTCGCAAAGGCAGATGTCAGCATTGCCGTCGAGATTGTAGCCCCGCTCGAGTTGATCGAGAAGACTGCCCATGCCGTAGACGCCGACCTCATCATGATGCCGACGCATGGCCGCGGGCGCTTCCGCGCCGTTCTTCTCGGATCGGTGACCTCTAAAGTGCTTCACGATCTGACGGTTCCAGTTTGGACCGACACTCATCAAGACGTTTCTGAGTACCATTGGCCGATTAAGAAACTGGCATGTGCGATCGACCTTGGACCGGAGAGCGCGAAGGTGCTGCGTTTTGCCGCCGATTTCGCGAGTCTCTGCGGCGCCGAGATGTTCATCGCGCACGGACTCCCTCTTGCCGAGATGACATTGGGACCATACCGTAAAATTGAACCACCCGCCTACATGGAGGATTTTGCCCGAACCGCCATCGAAGGCCTGCAACGCCAAGCGGGTACTTCCTTCGAAGTGTGCATCGAAAAGGATCCCATTGCCTCGGCCATCCGCAATGCTGCACTCCACCATCGCGCGGACTTGGTGGTTATCGGGAGGGGCGCGATCAGTCACCCGATGGGCCGATTGGCGGCGCATGAGTATTCGATCATTCGTGAAGCGCCATGTCCCGTGCTGAGTCTCTAAACGATACAGCTGTGTATTTCGCTAAGGCGGTAACTCTCTTGCAACGTAACAGGAATTCCAACGCCTAAGGCTTCGAGTCGAGCGTCATTTCAGTCGCCGCACGCGATTTCAGCTCGCGTCCATTCAAGGTCTTGTTGTAACCGTTTGCTGAATGTGACGGAATACGCCGCGACGATGTAGTTCCGACTTGCGGGCATTTTGCGGAAAGTCAGCTCGAAGACGGCAGTCTGATTCATTTGCTCGGCCGCATACGCCTGAGCGATGGTCAGCTCGTAAATCCGTGACAAATCCGGCGTCTTCATCTCATTCACAAATGGCGAACCGCGTCTTCCAACTGGCGCGCCAGAGCCTCATAGGATTCGCCTTGAAGATAAACCGGCGCTCCGATGGCGACTTCGACAGGTCCCGGGTGTGGCCATTTTGCGCCGGGCGGCAGCACGCGGCCGACACCACAGAGCCGAACAGGAACAACAGGTATCTGCAGGTGTGACGCGATCATTCCGACTCCGGGGAAAAAGTGGCCGATTTCTCCGGTTAAGGAACGCTCCCCTTCAGGAAAAATCAGAATCGACCAGTTTTCCTCGACTAGTTCGCCCATGTAGCGGATAGATTCTCCCGCTCCGGTCTCGGTCTGCGGGATCGGGAACCCATTGAACAGCACCGTGATCAGCGCGTAGAGAATGGTGTTGGTCCAGCGCTCGACAAGGGAATGCCGCTCGGGATGGAAGTGCGCATCGAAATATTCCTTCCACATCGCTGGAGCGATTTTACGCCGCCAGCGCCACGGGAGACTCGCCAGAATCAGCGGCGTGTCGAGGTGGCTCTCATGGTTCGCGGCGAAAATGACAGGTCCGTCGATGTTTTCCAGGTTTTGCAGGCCGGAAACTTTAGGCGGGGCAACGGCCTTGGCGAGCGGCAGCAGGATTCCTTCAAGCGCGATTCCTCGGATGATCTTCGCAATCCAGCTCCGGTTATACCTGGGGAACAAGGTTTCCTCAGCGATCGGCATTGGTTTAGATAAGTCGGCAACCTTGCGGACTGATGCGAAGGCACGTTCGTCGATGGGCGTATTCAGTTTCGTCTCCAGATCCATCATGAGTTCGACGCGATCGAGCGAAGTGAGCCCAAGCTCGTCGATGGTGGTCTCCGGTCCGATCTTTCGCCCTGGCGCGTATTTCTGAATCAGACCGCTGATATCGCTTGCCGGTTTCGAGATCGGTTTGCCGGCGCCCCTTTCCGTCACACTCGCAATCTCGGCGCGACGAAGTTTGCGGGTGGTTCTCGTTCGCGGTAAATCGGCCCCTGGCCAAATCGAAACTGTCCGAATCTTCTGATGGTCCTCCAGCATTGCATTCGCTTCACGCACGATATTGTCCGCGTTGGCGCCATTCTCCAGGACAAGCACAGCGTGAACCTTGTCCGTTCCAATCACGGCCGATTCCCGAACTCCGGGCAAGTGATCGAGGATGCCTTCCACATCCTCGGGAAAAACTTTGAGGCCCTCCGGCGTCACGATCATCTCTTTCTTCCGTCCGCGGATAATAAGATCACCGTTGGTATCCAGTTCGCCGACATCGCCGGTGTGGAACCATCCATCTTGAAACGCGGTGCGCGTCTCCTCCGCAGCTTCGAAATATCCCGGTGTGACGTTCGCGCCTCGCACCAGGACCTCGCCATCCGGCGCGATCCTGACATCCACTCCCGCCAGCGGTTTTCCCGTGGTTCCGGGCTGCACGTGAAACGGATGGGTGAAGCTGATTACGGGCGCGGTTTCCGTGAGCCCATAGCCTTGCACTACGACGAAGGCCAGGTTTGCCCAGAACTGTTCCAAATCGGCGGAGAGCGGCGCGCCGCCGGACACGATACAGCAGAATTTCCAGCCGAACATCCGATGCACCCTGCGGAATCGCCACCAGCGACGCGGCCATGCATCGCTCCGGTGCGAAGTATCGGCGGTTTCGGGAAAGCGATGCACGATGTAATCTCGCAAAACTTCGAGGACCTTTGGAACGGAGACCAGTATGGTGGCACGCCGCAATCGGATCTGCCGCACGATCTCGCGCGGGCTGGCGCTCGAAATGAACAGCACCGATGCCGGAATCAGCGGGGGAACGAAGATCGCGAGCGACTGCCCGAACAGGTGGCTCATCGGCAGCAGATTCACAATCCGCAGAGGAGCGAATGGTCGAACATATTTGCGGTACGGCGCGATCTGTGCTTCAATCGGCCGGAGTTGCGCCGCCAGGTTGCGATGCGTGATGATGACGCCTTTGGGTTCAGCCGTAGTGCCGGAGGTGAAAACGATCTCAGCCGGATCGTCTTCAAGAATCTGAACCGGCGTGAATTCAACCAGTTTGCTGTTTTGCTCGATCTCCGCGAGTCGCCATACAGGAACGCTACTTGGCGACAGTTCCGGGACGCGATCTCCCACCAGAATCAAACGCGCCCGCACCTTCTGTTCGATCTTGCGAAAGAAATCGAGCGAGGACTGCGGCTCGATCGGAACCACCACTGCTCCTTCCAGCAAGCAGCCCCACAGCGCAACGATCCAGCCGGGCCGGCTCTCCGACCAGATTACGACGGCGTCGCCCTGGCGAACGCCTTCCGTCCGTAGGCGCGCGGCGAATGACGCTGCCAGTTGGCCGATTTCAACATAGCCAAAGGTCCGGCCTCGAAATCCATCGTCGTAGATGATGAACTCCTCGTGATATTGCGCGATCCGGCGGAAGAACTGGGGCAATTCACTCAGGGCCGGCACGCGATCGAGGGAAGACACGTCCGAAACCTCGGAATCTCGCGTGATGGACACCATCTTCGCTCCTTTTAATTACTTGGGCACTTTAGTCGCCAGATATCCCTGACGGTCTGAGGTATCGGCGATTGCATGCACAGTACGGCGTCATCGGCGAGTTGCGCGACTGAATCAAATCAGCGGGTTTCGGAGACGCGAAGGTTCACGGGCGTCGCGATCTTAGCCAGTGGTCGCGGGCGCAGAGATGGGCTACCGCTGCTGCCTCGGTTTGATCCGGCTCGCGGGCCCGTCAACTGCCGAATCGCCCCCGGATAAGCCCAAGGCTGCCACTGCGGAGAAACATTTTTTGACAGCCGACAAAACGCGAGTGGAGCGGCGGTGGAAGCGTTTTCGGATCTCAGCGGCTTCCGCCGTGGCTGCCTCGTCTGGCTTT
>Ga0209415_10006310_pt1 | contig 21132 bp, 18 predicted proteins | sample PeaSoiSIISIP2007_FD_187696 | JGI IMG/M metagenome (GOLD analysis project Ga0209415, IMG submission 187696) | Peat soil microbial communities from Weissenstadt, Germany - SII-SIP-2007 (SPAdes) (version 2) | ecosystem: Environmental > Terrestrial > Soil > Wetlands > Peat | place: Germany...
TATCAATAACGCTCTAACCAACACGCCACCTGTCGTGTCTTTATTGCGCCGCTCGAGGGTTTTCTGGCGCGGGAGGAACGCGTGCAATGTCCTATTTGTCAGAAAGAAATCCTGCCGGACTCGTTTTTTTGCCAGTGGTGCAGCGCTTATATCCCGAACCCACAGTTCGCAAAGAAATCGGGGGTGTTTGCACGATTCATCGCCCTCCTTCTTGATCCTTTGCTCGGGTTAGCTCTGTTTTTGGTCATGCTCTTTAGTGTTGGGGCGATCGTTCAGAGCTTTGCTGTGGTGGTCTTGTTTGCCATCTTCTTTCTTTTTGCCTATTTCATTTATCGCTTAGTCATGCTGGGAAGGGGACAGACCTTAGGAAAAAAGGTGTTGGGTCTGCGAGTGGTCAATGCGCAAACAGGCAGCATTCCAGGGTTCTGGCGGATGGTAGTGCGCGAAATTTTTGGCCGCTTTGTCTCCGGATTGTTTTTTGGAGTCGGCTATGTTTGGGCGATTTTCGACAAAAATGGCCAAGCCTGGCATGACAAACTTGCCGGAACCGTTGTGGTTCGAAATCCCGGCGCTGCCAGCCGTGAAATTATTCGCGGCTTCATGATAGTCGCCACTCTCATCGGCATCTCGACAGCTTGCATAATCACAGCCGCGCTTCGCAGTCAAAGCAATCGAGCCGCGCTCGCTCGATCTTCAATCGCGCCGAGCAATGTTTCGGCAGCAACGAGTCTCGGTGTGGTTCCGAACCAAAACCTATATGTCTCGCCCTTGCGCGCGCCCTTTCAGGCCGCAACTCCGTCGCCTGCCCAATCGAACGCCGAGCAACCTGCACCATTCCCGGCGCCCGCGGTCGCGTCAAAGCCGTACATATGGCCCCCTTCCAGTGATTTTTACACCGCCCCCGCAACCAAAATTGTCGCCTCGGATTGCCAAATCCTCGGTACCAGCCATGCTGGCTACGCATTCTCCAATGACAGCAGTCATTTCGCCTATATCAGCTACCATATCTGGGGCACTCCTTCGCAGTTGATCGTTTGCCCAACGGATGACCCGACGGCGGTCCAGGTGACCACGCTTGCTTCCGCTCAAGGCGGTCAAGTCGTATGGTCCCCAGACGATTCCCGGATTCTGATCTATGACCCCAACAATTCCGTTGTGGTTGACTTGCACAAAGGCTCGGCAACCAGCGTTCAGTTTCAAGGGCCTGCTGGATCAGGTGACCTCTACTGGGAAAATGAGAATTCCGTTTGGTGCATTGATATCCAGGACAAATCCGTGAAGTCGGTCAAACTCGACTTGGACACACTGACGTCGCAGGAAGTTATTCATTGTGGTTCTTGGTCCGCAAGCCCCCGCGAAATAGAACAAGCTAAAAAATCCGCTTTCGCACTATTACCCACCTCCGAAGCGCGCAAGCCGAACTTTCACGTTGAAACCGGCCAACTCAATGGACGAAATGTCCTCCTGCTGAGTTCAAATGACGGACTGTACAGCAAAGTAATCGATACAAGCTGCACAGGTTTCACGGTCGCGCCGGACTCCTCCGTAATAGCCGTTGCCCCTAATACCGCGGATAACTCGATCGGACTCATTCACCTTCAGGTTGCCAAAAACGATCCGCTCATCACTTACAAAGTCTCATTTAGCACAGGCAGATGCACTCGAGATGCGATTGAAAGCCTTGAAAACTGGCTGGCATCAGGCAAACGGAATTCTCTTCAGGTGCACGATGCGAGGGTCAATCCGCTCAATGGAAAACTGCTCGGCATTACGGACAACACATACACGGGGGATGTACGTGTACTGAGCATCGATGATCAATCGATGGAAGTGGCGACGGAATGGGATGACGGAATCGTGGCCGGCAAGGTCGTCGCCGGACTTTGGGTCATGGACAACGGGACTTGGAATCAAAGGATTCCGGCCGACCAAGTGTGGGGTATACTACAACCTGCCCCTGGGGCCAGCACGATTGCCCAGCCCGTTCAAAACATTCCCCTGGCTCCTTATTCCATTGTCGATCTCGGCGCCCTCCCGGGCAGCAGCGCAAGCTCCGCCACCGCCATTAACTCCCTGGGGCAAATCGTTGGAACCTGCCAATCTGGAGTTTCATCGTGGGGATACGCGCAGGAGTTTGGATTCTTTTACGATGGCATGGCCATGCGTAACTTAGGGAACATCGGTGGTGATCTGACCTGCCCGCAATCAGTGAACAATCATGGTCTTGTTTGTGGTTTCGCCAGTGTCGGACCCGGGGCAGGAAATCACGCATTTACCTATGACGGCAGCATTCACGACCTGGGGTATTTTGACGGTATTAGGGCTTCTGCCGTCAGCGTGAATGACGCAGGCGATCTCCTCATTCAGGCCAGAAGCGTGTCGATTAAAAGTGGGGACGCCATCCGCACGCTTCCCGGACTCGGCGGTACAAAATTGGACGTCCATTGTATCAATTCAGCAGGTAATGTCGTCGGCGCGGCTTCCCTGCCCGATACCTACGACGTAATGCACGCCTTCTACTTCGACGGTACAGTGTCTCACGATCTTGGAACCTTGGGCGGGAGAAACAGCGTTGCGACGGCCGTGAATGACTACGGACTTGTTGTCGGTGCCTCCGATGCGCCTCCAAATGGGAAGCTCCATGCCTTTTCCTGCTCAAACGACCTCGTGGATTTGGGAACATTGGGCGGAGAGTCAAGTCAGGCCAACACCGTTAATAACAGAGGCCAGATTGTCGGCTGGGCGCAGACGAACTCAGGAGATAAGCACGGTTTCATCTCTGACGGCAAGAAAATGAAGGATCTGAATGACCTGATTCCACCGTACGCCGGATGGACAATTGCATCCGCTCAGGGCATCAACAACTCCGGGCAAATCGCGGCGAACGGTACCGACAGCAGTGGCGTCTCACACGCGTTGCTCTTAAAACCCAACCCTGGCAGGGAATCCCTCATCCCGCAGCCTCCTCCCACTTCCCAACCAATTTCAAACCTGCGATTCGCCACGAACCCCGTCCACAGCAACGATCTTTCCGATGGGAATTCGAACAGTCCGCCCTCCTCAGGAATGCGGCCTTCGGAATCACCTTCACCCAACTCGGCCTCCCCGGAAATCGGCTCGTCCGGCTTTTCGCCGTTGGACCAACGCGTCAATGCTGGCAATGAGCCCAATGCACCCGGGCCTGGCCAATCACCGCATCGCAAATCATTTGCGGATAGACTCGCCGAGCCAGGCACCGCTCCCGCAACTCCAGACCACCCGTTCACTAACAATCACATAAGCGTTCAGCTACCCGCTGATTTGCGTTCCGTCGGATGTCGTGCGCCTTTGGAATGTTGGCTTCTTGGCCCTCAATCCACGCCGAATGACATCGCTGACGTAGAGATCCATGTCACATACAGCAAACCGCCATTGTTTTCCCACCCCGACCTCTACCAGGTTTTTCAATCAACTGTGTCGTCCCTCAGGAACCAAGATCCAAACGCGGTCTTGTCGGCACCGATTCGGGCCAGCATGGCAGGATCCGACGCGTATGCCTTTACCGTCGATACGCTCTACGCCGGGAAACAATACCACCAGGCGGTGGTGGTTGGATTGGCCAAAGGAAAGATAATTGGCGCCGTCATGACCGCATCCACGGCCGAATTGTTTGATCGGTACTGGGACGACTTCAAGCGTATTTGCGATTCTTATAAATTGCGCTGATTGGGGGAGCTAGATCGCTGCAAGTGGAATAACGCGTCAGCCTTGATGGGTGCGGCGGCCGAGCGATCCAGTGCCGCCAATGAGGGCACGCCGCCACGGTAGGTCCGCTGCCGCACGTATCCGCGCTGCCGCGGCACGCGTCCGTTGTGAAGGAGGGGCGTCGGATATTCTCGCAGCGTACGCAATCTGTGTCCGCTCTATAAACCGCCTCCTACGCAAATGGGGCGGGATTCCGCAGCCGCCATTGATCCGGCAGCCAGTCGGGCAGTTGGCTGATCGGCGTGGCCGGCAGGTTGGTCAGCAATTGCGTGAAGTAATGCTGCGGGTCGATGCCGTGAACCGGCGTCATTACCGATGGGCCGCCAGCACAGCCCGCACGCTGACGTGGATCAACAGGCACGTGATCAAGAAGGGCAGAAAAAAAACGAATCCGTGTTGCCCGACGAGAAAAGTCAAAGGGAAGTATCGCAGGTGACGCACGGCATCTTAAGATTATCACATCGGCGGCGGACGCATATCTTTAGTCCGTCAATAGCTGCCCATAAATCAAATTCCATCAACAACTTGGGAACAATTTGCCAAAAAACCGACTTCCCGCACCGCCGTTTTGCAATTTTCGTCTGAATTGTTCATAATTAACGCAACCGGGCTGGTCCACGTCGAATGGCCGGAGGCACACGATGTCGGCAAATCTACGCATTCGCCTGTACGCCGACGTCGTTTACAGCTACAGCCGTGGAATCCTACGCGGCATCGCCGACTACGCCAAGCTGCGCGGCGGATGGGATTTCGAATTCATTCCCCGCATTGATCCCGATTTCACCAGCACCTTCAAACAGGACGACGTCCGCGGCGTCATTATCCAGATTCGCGAGCACCAGCAGGCTCAGGGGCTGATCCGCAGCGGCGTACCCGCGGTGAACATTTCCAACATATTGAATCCCCCGGCCACGATTCCCAGCGTATTTCCCGACGATCTGGCCACCGGGGCGATGGCCGCGAAGTATTTCCTGGACGAGCAGAACTTGCGAAGCTTCGCCTTCTGCGGGCCCTCCGATCTCGAATATTGCCGCAATCGACGGGACGGATTCTGCAAAGCCGTAACCCCGCATCCGTGCGCGATTCTGCCGCGGCCCGGCGACGACCCCTCGCCCCAGCGCCAGCAGGTGCTCAAATCGCTTCCCCGGCCGGTCGGCATCTTCTGCTACAACGATCATTGTGCCCGCGAGATCGTCCGCGAAGTGACCCGCCTGGGCGCCCTGGTCCCCGATGAAGTCGCTGTGCTCGGCGTGGACAACGACGAGATTCATTGCGAGTTATCGGGCGTCCGCCTTTCCAGCATCCGGCTGGACACCGAGCAGATCGGCTACGAGGCGGCGGCGCTACTCGGCCGGCTGATCGCCGGCGAACCGCCCCCCCGCCAGCCGATCCTCATCCAGCCGCGCGAAGTCATCACCCGCCGATCGACCGACGTGATCGCCCTGGCGGATGCCGAGGTCGCGGCGGCGGTCCGGTTCATCCGCGACCGGGGCGGCCGCGACATCAACGTCCAAGACCTTCTGGATCGCACCTCCCTGTCGCGCCGGTCGCTGGAAATGCGCTTTCGCAAGGCCTTGGGCCGCTCCCCGTACCAGGAAATCCGCCGGGTGCAGATCGAGCGGGCTCGGCTGCTGTTGTCCGGCACCGACCGCCCCGTTCATGAGATCGCCGATGCCTGCGGATTCAAGGAAACCCGCCAGCTCAGCACCGCCTTCCAAGAGCGATTCGGCCTCAGCCCGCGCCAATATCGCCGCCACGCCCGCGGCGATGCCCCGGCGACTCAGCCGACGCCTTCCAAGCTACGCTTATAATTGAAGCAAATTCTTCGCGCTTTGCTTGCATATGGATATACTGCACCCCATGGCTACCGATAGCACCAGCACTAAAAAGCGTCGCATCACCTTTCTGGTCCAATTCTCGCAGGTCATTCAAGTCCCCGGCAACGGGTCGCTGACCGGCAGCGGCTCCACCCAGGTGAATCTTGAAGACGTGCCCAATGACATCAGCCTCGACAAGCTGACTCAGACGGTGCAGGCCACCGTCGATGGGCTTCGCCAAGCCGGCTTTCAGGTCAGCCGCGTCAGCCTCATGCTGTAGAAGGCCGCGGCAACCGTCCGGCGACCCGCAGTTTCAACGCGCAGGGGGTTTCGTCCTCGTTCTTCTTTTCGTTGGCCCAACACTCTTGAATTTCCCCGCCAGGTATTGCTCTGCCAACTCCAGGTAATGCCCCGTCAGCCACTGCATGTATTCCAATTCCTCCGCCTTGATCGGCCGGATGATTTTGCCGGGCACACCCATGACCACCATCCGGTCCGGAACAACCAAGTCCGGCGGCACGACCGCGCCCGCGGCGATCAGGCATTGCCTGCCGATCACCGACCGGCTGAGCAGCGTCGCTCCCATCCCCACCAGCGATCCTTGCCCGACGTGCTTGCCGTGCACGATCGCGCCGTGCCCGATGATCACCTCGTCTTCGATCGTATTGGCCACCCCGGAATCGCAATGAATCACCGCGTTGTCCTGCACGTTCACCCGCCGGCCGATGACCACCGGCGCCACGTCCCCGCGAATCACCGCGCCGAACCAGATGCTGCTATCCGCCCCGATGCAAACGTCCCCGACGATCGTGCAACGCTTAGGCCGAAGATACCCCGGCTCGACGCGAAAGAATCGTGGCATGCCAGCAGGCTAATGCATCCAATACGCTCAGTACAGGGGGAAATGGTTGGTCGTCGCTTGTGACTTGTCACTTGTCCCCATTGGCCTTGCGCCGTTACCTTATCCCCGTGCGATGGATCGTCGGCGATATTCACGGCATGGCTCAGCCGCTCACGGCGCTCGTCGAGCACGTCTCCCAACGCGACCCTTCGCCCGTCTGGATTTTCGTCGGCGACTACGTCAATCGCGGACCCGATTCGCACGGCGTGATCGAATTCCTCCTCCAACTTCCCAACGCACGCTTCTGCCGCGGAAATCACGACGACGTCTTCGACGTTCTGCTCAACGGCCAAAGCTACGTCGAGCAACTCACCCGCAACAATCGCCCCGCCGCATTCAAATGGTTCATGGACCACGGCCTCCGCGAAACCCTCGCCAGCTACGGCGCCTCTGACGCCTCCATGCTCGCCGTGCTGGCGCGCCCCACCGATCGCGGCGTGGACGACCTGATCGCCGGCGTCCCCCCAACCCACCGGCGATTCATCCGCAACCTCCAGCCCGTCATCGAGGAAAACGACGTCTTCATCGTTCACGCACGCTGGAACCCCGCCACTCCCGACGAAGACCCCAGCCCGACCACTTATCTCGACGTCGATCACGAGCTTCGCAAAACCGCCACCTGGGGCCGGTTCTCCGCCGAGGAATTGGATCAACCCAAAACTTGGCGGCGCACCGGATACTTCGGACATACGCCCGTCGATTTCTACGGCGCACGCGGCGGATACAGCCCGCTGGGCGGCGGAAAACTCGTCCCCATCGTCGCCGAAAAAATGGTCCTCCTCGACACCGCCGCCGCCATCAGCCCCGTCGGCCGACTCACCGCCTATTGTCCCGACACTTCCAGCTACATCCAGGTCGACCGACAGGGACGCCTCGTTGACAACCCCTAAACCCCAAACCTTGTCTAACCTCCCCCACCTTCGCCCCCATTACCTCAAGCTGGCGCTTCTCCAGCCGCAAATCGCGCCCAACACCGGCAACATCGCCCGCGCCTGCGTCGCCACCGCAACCGAGCTTCACCTCGTCCGCCCACTCGGCTTCGTCCTCAACGACAAAAATCTCCGCCGCAGCGCCCTGGACTACTGGCCTCGGCTTCGCCTGACCGTTCACGACGATTCCAACTCATTCTTCGATTTCCTCCGCCGCGACGCCGCGCCATTCTGGCTCTTTTCCACCAAGGGCGAACCTTCTCTCTGGCAAACCCGGTTCACCGACGGCGACTGGCTGATCTTCGGCAGCGAAACCGCCGGCATCGCCGATCCCGTCCTCGCCGCCCATCCCGCCCGCGTCGTCCGCATTCCCCAGTCCCCGGGCGAACGATGCCTCAACCTCGCCTCCTCCGCCGCCGTCGCGCTCTTCGAAGCGCTCCGGCAGATTCAATCGGATACAATCTCCCCTTCACCAAAAGGCGGTTTATGAAATCCCCATTGTCCCAACAACGTTGCAAGCCGTGTGCCCCCGGAACCCCGGCGCTATCGAAAAAGCAAATCGCGCTTTTGCTGCCCAAGCTCCGCGGCTGGAAGCTGCACGACGCCCGGTTGTGCAAAACATTTCCCTTCAAGGACTATCACCACACCATGGCCTTCGTGAATGCCGTGGCCTGGATCGCGCATCGCCAAAACCATCACCCCGATCTCAACGTCGGTTATAATCGTTGCCAGGTGCGCTACAGCACGCACTCCGTCAACGGCCTTTCTGAGAACGATTTCATCTGCGCCGCCAAGGTCGATGCCCTGATGCAATGACGCCGCCGGCCGCGAGAAAAATATGCCGACGCCCGCCTTATTCCTGATTCTGGCGACACTCCTGCCGCTGGCGTGTTTCGCATTGCTCCTGGCGATCGGCAGGCGAATGGGCGATCCGTTGGCCGGATGGGTCGCCACCATCTCCGCCGCCGCGGGCGCCGCGCTCTCCCTGGCCGCCATCATCGCCTGGGTCAACGGCGGCGAACTCGCCGGAACCACCTGGGGCCCCGGCGACAAACCCATCGAATTCACCCTTCGTTTGCTCCCCGCCGCCGCCGTCCCCGCTTCCGACCGCGCCAGCCTCGGCAATCTGAATCTCTACGTCGACAGCCTCACCATCGCGATGTTCAACACCCTGGCTCCGATCGCCGCCCTCGTCTGCGCCTTCGCCGTCCGCTTCCTGCGCGACGACGAACGCTTCGCCCAATTCTTTACCCGCCTGCAATTGTTGCTCTTTTCCATGCTCGGACTCCTCCTCAGCGGAAACCTCTTGCAGGTCCTTCTGTTCTGGGTATTGATCGCCCTGGCCGCCTGGCTCCTCAGCCGCCTCGGCCCGCCCATCGGGTCCAGCCGCACGGTCGCCTCGTTCATTTTCCATCACACCGGCGATGCGGGCCTGATCCTGGGGCTGGCCATTCTCTTTCGATTCCTCGGCAACGCCACGTTCCCGCAACTCGACCGCGCCGCCGCCGGCTCGCTGATCCCCGCCAAAACTCTCACCATCGTCACTCTGGCGCTCTTCTGCGCCGCCGCCGTCAAAACCGTCCAAATGTGTCAGCGCATCCCCATCCCCGCCGCCGCCCTCGTGCAATCCATCACCGTTTGCGCCGCCGGCGTCTACGTTCTCGCCCGCGTTTTCCCCCTGTTCACGCCAGCGGCCAGCCTTGCCATCGCTGTTGCCGGCTTACTCGCCCTGGCCATCGGCGCAATCCTCGCCCTCCCCGAGCGGGACGTCATACGACTTCTGGCCTACAGCACCGTTTCGCAATTCGGCTTGATGTTCATGGCCCTCGGCATCGGAAGCTGGGCCGGCGGACTGTTTCACCTGCTCAGCCACGCCTTCTTCAAATCGCTTCTTCTCCTGGCCGCCGGCGCCGTCGTCCACGCCGCCGGCGGCGAGCGGCGCCTCGGCCAGTTCGGCGGCCTCCTGCGCAAGCTCCCCATCTCCGCCGTCTCCATCGCCCTCGGCCTCCTGGCCATGGCCGGCGCCCCCCTCACCAGCGGCTATTTCAGTTCGGAATCCATCTTCGTCCACGCCGGCGCCCTCGCCGCCGCACGCGGTGGATTTTACTGGCTCTTTTTCATCGTCCCCGCCTTCGTATCCGCCCTCACCGCTTTTTACATGACCCGTTGCTGGATGCTCATCTTCTGGGGCCAACCGCGCAACCCACCGCTCCACGAACGCGCCCGCGAACGCATCAGCTTCTGGCTTCCACTGGGCGCCCTGGCCCTCCTGACCATCGCCGGCGGAAGCCGCCTGACGGGGATCGACCGTTTCATCTCCCGATCCGCCGACGAATCCGAAAACTACTGCAACGCCGCCCGCGATCCCGCCTCTCCTCCCTTCGCCGCATTCACCGCCCCATCCGCCGGCCTTTCCGACGAAGTCGGCGAGCGGCTGTTCCATCAATACGCGACTTGGCCCTTCGCCATCGGCATCGCCGCCGGCGTCGGCGTCTATTCCCGGCGAAGAATCCCCCAACAATGATCGTCCGCATCCCGTTTATCCGCCGCGTTTACGCGGCGTTTCCTCCCGGAATTCGAGCCGTACATCATCCCCATGGCCTGCCCCAATGAAGACCGCAGATTGCGCGGATGATTCGGATAATGCGGCTGGATTCTCCCTCTATTCAGCGGACGGCTATGGACCCAGACCGTCGATCCAGCCTTGCACCATCTTCCTCTTGTGCTGCGCCCCGATCCGGCCGAACAGGTCGCGCGACTTGGTCCAGATTTCCCTCGCCCCCTGCACGTCGCCGCGGGCTTTCACGACGCTGCCAAGGTTGCCATAGGCGGTGGCTTGCCCCTCCAGCCGGCCGATCTTGACCTCGATCGCCAGCGCCTTGCGGTGCATCGCCTCGGCTCCGTCTAGGTCGCCGCGGGTTCGCAGGATGACACCAAGGTTGGCGTAGTTGTTAGCTACACCGTCTGGCAGGCCGAGCTTTTCGTTGATCGCCAGCGCCTTACGATGCATTGCTTCCGCCCCGTCCAAGTCGCCGCGGGTTAGCAGGACGTTGGCGAGGTTGCCGAGGTTGTTGGCCACGCCCTCGGGCCAGCCAAGCTGCTCGTCGATTTCCAGCGCCTTGCGGTGCATCGCCTCGGCACCGTTCAGTTCGCCGCGGGTTCGTAGAACGACGCCGAGGTTGCCGTAGGCGGCTGCGGTTTCTTGGGTCCGGGCGTCAGGCCCGCTGATCGCAAGCCAGCGGCGCAGCAGCTGCTCAGCTTCGTCGAGTTCCCCGATCCGTTCGAAGAAATCGTAACCGAGATAAAGCACGCGCAGATTAGTCGTTCCGTCGAGAGCCTTGGCAAAACTCTGCCGGGCCTCTTCGATCTTTCCTTCAAGCGCGGCCCTAGCTGCGCTTTCCGCCAACTCGAGCAATTTTCGGGCGGCCTTCGCCTCGGCCACGTCCTCGGCCGCGTCGGCCCGGGCGATGGCGTCCTTCGCCTCAGTGCGGGCTTTCTCCGCCTCCTTCACCGCCCGCTCGGCCGCGGCTCGGCTCTGCTCCAGTTCCTCGACTGCGCGTTGGGCCGCAGCCTTGTGCTTGTCGATCTCCGCCTGGAGCGACTCGGGCACGATGGGGACGGCGCGATTCGCTTCCGTCGTCTTACACTCGCCCCTCGCGAAAGCGATCAAATGCTGGTCGATCTCCCGACTGAACGCCGTCTCGTCCTCAAAGCCCCGGTAAAGCACCTTGCGCGTTTGCTCCAGCTTCTTGCGGAGCTCCAGCACCTTCTTCAGTTGCTCGCCCGGATCCGCCATCTGTCCCGGGTCGATGCTTTTGAGGAGAACGAAAATCGTCGGGGCACTGGTCTTCTCGAACCGCGCCAGGGCACGGTAAAACTCCTCCTCGGTGTAGGACGTGTAGGGCGCGGCGTCGGGAGCCTCTTGTCCCCAGCGCCGCCACATCACGAGCACAAACACGTCGCAGGCATCGACGTCCTGATTAATCACGCTCTGGGACCGCCGTCCGACTTGCGACAGCGCGTCCTCCCACCCCAGCGGCTCGAAAATGACGTCCGCCCCGCGCCCGAAGCCCTTGTTCAGCTCGTCGACCGTGTCCTTAAACGCGCGCCGCTCGACCGCCAGATCGCCGGGCGAAGCGATGAAGACCTTGATGACGCGCGGAATTGCCACAGGTGACGATCATACCGAGTTCAACCGATGTGAGGAGTTTTGTAGCCAGAATTGGACGAAGGAGAGGTATGGAAAACGTACAAGCCGCCTTCCTATAAATCTGTACCGCCGATTTCGCTATAAACGCAGTCCACACCGCAGCGTCCATCCAGATCTGCGCGCAAGCAGCCTAATCCGCAACGCCCAGTCAAAGGTCAATCATTGGCAATTTATCGACAAATTTGGCGCACTCATCCGTGCCGTCAATGGTGCCAAATCGGCGTTATAGCGTAAGACACTATTGTATAAATAGTTACGGCGAATATAAACGCGAGTAGACACAGATTGACATCTGAAAAGTGTAAAAAGTGTCAAATGCGCCAAGCCGATCTTGGTCAAACAGATTGCGCTTCCCCCGGCTCGGCTGCGGCCAGCCGCGGGAGCAGCGCGATCGCCGCGTCGTACACCATCGCCGGCGTCAGGCGAGTCATGCAGCGATGATCCAGCGGACAGGTCTTTTTCTGACAGGGGCCGCAGAAAACTTTTACGGCCAGCTTCCGTTCCTTGGGAAAGTCGATCTCCGTCCATTCGGGATGGGTGGGTCCGAAGAGCGTGATCACCGGCACGTCGAAGGCCGCGGCGATGTGCCGCGGGCCGGTGTCGTTGGTGATCATCAGATCGCACCGGCGGACGATCTCCTTCAGCCTGCCCAGCGTCGAGCCCTTGGCCAGAAGATCGACCGGCGCGTGTCGCATCGAGCGGTAGATGGTATCGACGATCTTCCGCTCGCGCGGGGCGCCGCTGATGAGGATCGTGGCGGACAATTCCTCGATGAGCCGGTCGGCCAGGGCGGCGAAATAGTCCGGCGGCCAGCACTTGGCCGAGCCGAATTGCGCACCGGGATTGAGCAGGATCAGCGGCGGCTTGCCCGAAGCGGCCGGGCGTTCCACGTCCCGCGGCAATCCGGCCCGCTCCAGCACCTCGCATCCCCCCCGCCGTTCCGATTCGGTGACAAACAACTTGAGCGAAAGGTCCCGCGCCTGGCTCCCCAGGTAATGGGCCAGGCCCATGTAATACTTGACGATCGGAGTGGGGACGAATTTCCCCTTCTCTTTGCGCGGCAGCAGTTTGTCCGACAGCAGAAACCCGCGCCCGTCGCGCTCGTATCCCACCACGCGGGGGATGTTGGCCATCTTGCAGACCAGGGCGGTTTGAAACGAATTGGGCAGCAGGATCGCCAGATCGAATTTCGCGCCACGGAGCCGGCGCGACAGATCGAACAGGCCCTTGCCCGCTTTTTTTTCTGTCTTTCCGGACCGATAGGTGATGAGTTGATCCACCCACGGCAATCCGGTGTACAGCGGCTTGACGTATCGCTTCATCATGTACGCGATGTGCGCGTGGGGATAAAGCTCGCGGATGGCCCGCAGCGACGGCGTGGCCATGACCGCGTCGCCCACCCAATTCGGCTGCACCACCAGGATTTTGCGAGGTTCGGACATCTGGCGGGAGTATAACGGAGGAGAGGGGCAAACCCGAAATCCGAAATCCGAATGACGAATCAAATCCGAATGACGAAATCCGAAACGGTTTTTCTTTCGTCATTCGGATTTCGGGCTTGATTCGTCATTCGTCATTCGGATTTCGGATTTACCGGTGTCTTCTCCAATATCAGGACCCGCACCATTTTGCCGTCGTGGGAATAATTCAACCCACTTTCGGCCGCGCGGAGGATCAATTGACCCTGCAATTGCGGCGAAAGCTGCTTCCAATCGAGATCGTCGTCGGCCATGACGATCCATCTGGGCCATTGGGCTGGAGGCGTGACTTGCAGGAACGTTACCTCATATCTCCGTGCTCCGCCGCCCTGATAGAAGGCCAGGCTCGGCTCGTCGTAGCCGATCATGGCGACGTGAACGTCGGCCCCGTACGCCCCCAGTTCGGTCAGGTCGGATGCCAGGCGCTCGGGAAGATGCAGAAAATTCATCCCCGGCAGAACGCAGGTGTAGATGATCGCGATCATGCCGGCCATTCCCGCGCCCATGATGACTGCGGCGCGGGCGATCCGGCCCTGATAAAACCGCAACAGGACGAGGCCCGCGTACATCACGCCGGCGGCGCTGAACGCGATGAAGCCGGCAATGGGCAATTGATCGGATGGAGCGACCAGCAGCGACAGCCAGGGCCCAGCGCCGAGTCCCAGCATGGCCAGGACCCACGCGATCAGCATCGCGAAGAAAATGGGTTTTCGCAGATCCCGGCATTGTCCGCGAATGCACCGCACCAGCGCGTCGGCGGCCAAAAACGCCAGACCCGGGAACGCCGGCAGAACATAGAAGGGAAGCTTGGTATAGACGATTTCCATCATCAGCCAAGGCCCCGCCGTCGCCGCGATGGCGAATCGAATCACCGGCAGCCGGCGGTTTCTCCACGCCAGAACCAGGGTTGTCGGCAGCAGCAGGCTCCAGGGAAAAAACGTGCCGAAGATGAGAAGGGCATGGTATCCCGGCGGCTTCCCGTGTCCCTCCATGCTCTGGGCCAGGTGCATCCTCGCCTTGACGAACAGCGCCAGGATGAACCCGGGGGCGCGCTGGTGGATAAGCACCAGCCAGGGCGCCACCACGACCGCCAGGATCGGCACGCCGATGAGGGGTTTCAAATGCCGCCACCAGCGAATGTTTTTCTTCCAGGCCGCCCCATTTCGAAATCCCTTGCCTTCCCTGGCCACGTCCAGCGCCAGGAGAATGATCAGCGTGAAGAAGTACATTCCCAGCGGCTGCGGACCCTTGGTAATCCCGGCCAGACCGAGGGAAATCCAAAACGCTGGGGCCGTCCACCAAGGCGGATTGCCTCCGCGCCGGCCGGCCGCGTACATCAGCGCCAGCGAGATCTGCCCGATCACCATGAAAAAGAGCAGCGCGCCGTCGGTGATGCAGAATTTGGCGCAGGAGATGGTCAGGCCGCAGGTGCAGAAGATGAACACGGTCCACAGCGCCCGGCGGTCGCCGGTGAAATGGCGGACGGCCGCCCCGATGAGCAGCGCCGTCGCCAGGACCGCGATCGTCGAGGGAAATCTCGCCGCTTCGGGTGTGTCGCCCGCCACCTTCATCGCCGCGAGCTGGCACCAGTAAATCACCGGCGGTTTTTCCAGTCGCCATTCGCCCAGATATTTCGGAACCACCCAATCGCCGCTTTGCAGCATCTCCCGCGAGCACTCGGCGTACCACGGTTCGTCGCGATCCCAAAGTGGCACGCGATGGGCGCCCAGGAAATACAGCAGCGCCGCGCCAAACAGCATTGCCGGCAGGATTCGCCAGAACTTCGTGGAGCGCGGCATGGGAGGAAGGTACGCGCGGATCGGCGCAAGTGCAAAAGGCGGAAGTTACAAGTTGCGACTTCTTCCTTGCAACTTGCAACTCCGCCATTTATTTTCCACGCTGCGCATGCTGCCGATCTACATCGTCCTGGTTTTGGCCGCTCTTTGCGCGGTGATGATGGTGCTGGAACGCCGCGGGTTGGCGACGACGCTCGTCCTGTCCTTCAAGGGCGACGTCAAGCGCGAAACACGCTTCCTCGCCCAGTACGGCCAGCTTGTTTGCACGGTCGTCACCGCGCTGCTGGTCTGGCAACTCGATCCGGCAAGAGGATTGCAAATCTGCAAGGCGATTTTTGCCGCGGTGATCGGCGCGACCGTCGTGGCGACCCTTTCCAAACGCCTCCTCGGTCGGGCCAGGCCGCGGAGCGAGCATGCGGGGAAATTTCTCGGCCCGTCCTTCAAGCATGCCAACTATCGCGAGAGTTTTCCCTCCAGCCACAGTGCTTCAGCCGTGGCTTTTGCGGCGGTTCTGGCAATGGCCTACCCGCACGCGGCCGTCACGTTCTGGGTGTTGGCGCTGATCTGTGCGGTGTTGCGCTATCTCATGGATGCCCATTGGCCCAGCGACGTGCTCGGCGGAATCGCCGTCGGATACCTAGCCGGAATCATCGCCTGGCGAGTTTTCCTTTGAGCGTTCCCCATGCCGTTGCGATGGGATTTTGTCGAACTGATCGACCGATTGCATCAACTGTTTCTCTCAGCGGAAAACGAATTGCGGCTCGAGCAGGCCGTCTACGGCCTGGACGTTCGCGACGAACGCGAATTGCAATCCCTGATGGCCCAGCGGCTGGCCGGGCATTACGAAGTTGCCCGCGAGGTCCACTATCCATCGACGCTCGGAAGAAAGCTGACTCATCGTCAGCGGTGCGACATGGTCCTGACGCCGCGCGGCCGGCCGCTTCGGCTGGACTCGGCGCCGCCGACGCTTTTCGATCCGGCGAACCTCGCCGCCCCGGAAGAAGCGCTTTGGTTGGAGGTCAAGATCGCCTATCAATTCCGCGAGGGAGGCATACGCCACGGCGGCTACGGCGGACAATGGCGCAATGCCGTCGTGGACGATCTGCGGAAGATGGAAGCCGAGCCGCGAATTCTCGAAGCGGGGCTGCTCCTGGTGGTATTCAACGAATCCGCGCAGGTCTTGGAGAAGGACCTGGAACTTTTCGAAAACATCCTCGCCCGCAAGGAAGTGTTGGCGGGATTCCGGCAAGTCCGCAGCGTCGAAATCCTCGACCGTATCGGCCATCGCCTCTGCACCGTGGCTCTTTGGCCCACGATTCAGCGTTAATCTCGGGCGAGATTCTTGATCCAAAGGGATAATGCGTCAACCACCCGAATGATGACGCTGTCCCAATCCCCGATGCACGGCTGGCGGAATAATCGCATCGAGGGATACCAGGGACTGTCCTCCCGCTCCAGCAGCCAGCGCCAGTCCGAAGCAAATGGCAGCAGCGTCCAGACCGCCTTGCCCATGGCGCCGGCTAAATGCGCCACCGCGGTATCCACCGCGATGACCAGGTCCAGATTGGCAATCAAAGCTGCCGTGTCGGCAAAATCCTTCAGCTCCTCCGTCCAATCAATCAGCTCCATGCCCGGCGGCGGAGTCTTGGCTTCGGCGGCTGCCTCGCCCTTCTGGAGACTGAAGAAACTCACGCCGGGGACCTGTCCCAGCGGGGCCAACTTTGCCAACTTCATCGAGCGGTTGCGATCGTTCTTGTGAGTTGGTCTTCCCGCCCATGCCAGGCCCACCTTCGCCACCGCGGAATGGTCGGCCAGGCGGTGTTGCCACCTTCCGGCGTCCTCGGCATCGGCGTGCAGATAGGGCACGGTTTGGGGAATGTTGTCTAAATTCATCCCGAAAACCCGCGGTAGACTTAGCAGAGGACAGTGCAGATCAAAGGCCGGCGGGGGCTGGCCTCGCGCCACAATTCGGCATCTCCCGGCCATTGTCCGGAAGAGCCGTTGGAGTTCGGCTGGACATTCAACAAAGATTCGCCCGCCCATCTGTTCCACCAGGGGCAAGCAACGGATGAATTGAATCGCATCTCCAAATCCCTGCTCGGTATGGATCAGAAGGGTGCGACCGTCTAATGGGCGGCCGTCCCATTGCGGTTGAGCGAAGTTTCGCGCTGGGGACGGGAATTCCTTGCATTTCCAACGCCATTCGTGCTCTTCCCAGCCTTGTTGAAAATCTCCCCGCGCCAGGAGCGATAGAGAAAGATTGTGATGGACTTCGGGTAAGTTGGGATTGAGGCCGATGGCCTGGCGAAAGGCGACTATGGCATCATCGTGTTGGCCTTTGTCTTTCAGGGCCATGCCGAGATTGCTGTGGGCTTCGGGCAAGTTGGGATTGAGCGCGATGGCCTGGCGATAGGCTGCGACGGCCTCGTCGAGTTGGCCTTTGTCTTTCAACGCATTGCCGAGATTGTTGTGCGCTTCAGCGTAGGCGGGCCTGAGGGCGATGGCTTGGCGATAGGCGGCGACGGCCTCCTCAAGTTGGCCTTTGTCTTTCAACGCATTGCCGAGATTGTTGTGCGCTTCGGCATAGGTGGGCCTGAGAGCGATGGCTTGGCGACGCGCGGCGATGGCCTCATCAAGTTGACCTTTGTCCTTCAGGGCATTGCCGAGATTGTTGTGGGCTTCGGGTAAGTTGGGGTTAAGGGCGATGGCCTGATGAAACGCGGCAATGGCCTCGTTGAGTTGCCCTTTGTCTTTCAACGCATTGCCAAGATTGTTGTGGGCTTCGGGTAAATTGGGGTTAAGGGCGATGGCCTGGCGATAGGCGACGATGGCCTCATCCAGTTGGCCCTGGTCTTTCAGCACGCTGCCGAGATTGTTGTGGGCTTGCGGTAACTTGGGGTTAAGAGTCAGGGCTTGACGGAAGGCGGCGATGGCTCCATCGAATTGGCCTTGGCCTTTCAGCGCATTGCCGAGATTGTTGTAAGCTTCAGCGACGTTGGGATTAAGGCCAATGGCCCGACGGATGAGGCCTACCGCAATGTCGTTCCGTCCGACCTGATGGGCAATCACTCCCAGGAATTGCATCGCACCGGCATGCTCCGGCTGCTGCACCAGGATCTGCCGGTAAATCTGTTCGGCCTCCCGCAACCGCCCTGCCTGGTGGTGTTGCATTGCAAGGTCGAAGGCTTGTTGGATGGTAAGTCGAGCCATGCGACAAACGGGCACTATCCGGTTCGGATTACTCTTTCGCAACAGATGGCAGTGAGCTGCGTATCGCTCCCACTCGAAGCGGATGACGGTTCATGCGATATTATGCGATAGCAATGACCGAAACCCGCCACGCCCGCATGGCCGCCGGCTCGATCCTCGCCCTGGTGCTGATCGCTTACGTCCCGGTCATCCGCACCGCCGGATTCATCTGGGACGATCCGCAATACGTCACCGGCAATTCTCTTCTTCGCACGTTGCCGGGATTGCTGGCCATCTGGGTTCATCCCTCGGCGTTGCCGCAATATTATCCGCTCGTCCATACCACCTTCTGGATCGAATATCATCTGGTCGCCCTGCATCCGGCGCTCTATCACGTTGACAACGTTCTTTTGCACGCCCTGGCATCGATCCTGCTGTGGCGGGCGCTAGTGCGTCTGGGCGTGCCGGGCGCGTGGTTGGCGGCTGCGATCTTCGCCCTCCATCCCGTGCAGGTTGAATCCGTCGCCTGGGTCACGGAACGGAAAAATGTTCTGTCGCTCGTCTTCTATCTCCTGTCGTTTCATGCGTATCTGAATTTCGCGGATCGATTCAGCGCGAAGCACTATTGGCTCGCGCTGGCGTTGTTCATCGCGGCCCTGCTGAGCAAATCGGTGACCTGCTCCCTGCCGGCGGCGATTCTGCTGATCGTCTATTGGCGCAACGGGCGCGTGCGCCCGGCCGACGTCCGGCCGCTCGTTCCGTTCTTCCTGCTCGGCGCCGCCATGGCCGCCGTCACCGCCATGTTGGAGAAGCAGCACGTCGGCGCATCCGGTCCGGAATGGAGTTTCACGTTCGCCGACCGCTGCCTGATCGCCGGCCGGGCGCTCTGGTTTTACGCCGCCAAACTCCTCTGGCCCCATCCGCTGATCTTCATCTATCCGCGATGGGAATCGATGGATTTGTTGCGGCGGCCATGGCTGATCCTGTTCCCGCTGGCGGCGCTGGGCGCGATCGCGGCGCTTGGACTCTTGCGGCGCAGGATCGGCAGGGGGCCGCTGGTCGCCGTCCTGTTCTTCGCCGGATCCCTGCTGCCGGCGCTGGGGTTCATCAATTTGTATCCCGTGCGATATTCCTTTGTGGCGGATCATTTTCAGTATCACGCCAGCATCGGCCTGATCGTGCTGGCGGCGGCGGGGCTGAGCCGTCTTCGCGCCGTCGGCGCCGCGGCGATTCTTGCGGTCCTCGGCGTCCTGACCTGGCAACAGGGTTCTCTCTATCAGAACTCGCTTGTGCTCTGGAAAGACACCGTCACCCGCAATCCCGCCAGTTGGATGGCTTGGGGAAACCTCGGCGATGAATACGCGGATTTATCCAACCGCGCCGATCTTCCGCAGGCCGATCGCGATAAGGATCGCGCCGAGGCGCGGCAGTGTTACGCCACGCTTTACCAATTGGCGCCCGATCAGCCGCTGGCGCATCTGAAATGGGGCATCGTCAAGGAATACGACGGCGATCTCGGCGCCGCCAAAGACGAATTCGCGGCATCGCTTCGCCTGGCCCCCGATTTCACCATCGCCATGAACAGCATGGGAATGCTTCTGATGCGGCAAAACCATCCAGAAGAAGCGATGCAATATTACCGCCGCGCGATCGAACTCGATCCGGGCTATGCCGAGGCGCGGGTGCATTACGGCGATGCCCTGTTATCCGAGGGCGATCGGGACGGCGCCTTTGCGCAATATTCCCAAGCCGCCGCGCGCCGGCCGGATAACGTCGAGGCGCAATTCAAGCTGGCCAACATGCTGTTCACGGAAAAGCATCGCGCGGATTTGGCGATCCCGCACTACGCCGCCGCCGTGTCTGCCGACCCGAATCGGGCGGACATCCGCACGAACCTGGCCGCGGCCCTAATGGCGGTGGGACGTTTCGACGAAGCGCGCGAGCAATGCCGCCAGGCGCTGCTGATCGATCCAAATCTTCCACAGGCGAGGGAAATCCTGAATCGGCTGGGCGACAGGTAAGGATCATACGGGTAGGGTTGTGGCCTGGAAATGATGTCCAGCCGGCAAGAACGGCTAAAGCTCCCTAATCTGTGATCGAATCAGGCTATCCGGCGATTGCGGCGAGCCATGACACCCACGCCGCCCAGCGCCAGGAGACTCAAGCTCATCGGCTCCGGAACCGCGCCTACCTGTTCGATGGTGTAACCGACGAGGTTGGGATCCTCGTTGCTCACATCCCAGCCTAAGTAGGTGGCTGTGCCGGTACCCCAATCCTGGGCGTAACCCATATCCACGTACAGATTCCACGGGCTTGAACTCCCCGGTGGGAACGGATTGGGGCCGCCGAGGCCCAAGCCTGCCCAAGTATTAGACACGGCCGCCACGCCTGGTGAGGCCGGGGCACCTCCATCGGTGCCGTTGATCGCATTGATCAATGTGGCAATCTGAGTCGGGTTAGCCTCTACTCCGTTCACCAGAACATCAAAGGCGTAGATTTCCACATCGCCCTCTGGAAATCCAGTGATAGTAAGGTAACTCGTTGCCGCAGGAGTGACCTGTATTTCGCCAGGGAAGTAATTGCCATGACTGTCGGTGACCTGTAGGTCGCCTTCATTCGTACCATAGCTGCCCGGCGCGGTGTTGGTCGATATGGCCAACGAGATAACCGGCTGGGCAGTAACCGCCCGCGCGAGATCGATGACCAACACCGGAAGAGCGGCGCACTGAGAAGCCACGGCCGTGACTGGCGCATAAGTCGACTGGGTGGTCGTCGAATTGCCGGGCGTGGAAAGAGACCAATATCCCGTAGCCGACGGGACAATCTGAGGCGACAAGGTCACGGTACCCGCGGCCAAGCTTGTGTATGAGAGAGAGTCAAACACCTCTGTCGCGGCGGAATAAGAGGCGCTCCCGGCGGCCCGCCCGGCGAATGGTACAAGCTGGGGGGTGCCGGTGGTGGTGGCCATGGAATTCGAGAATAGATTGCCGCCGCCTAGCAGCCCGTGGTTTTAGCCCATTTTCTGCGGTGGGCGCGTGAACGTCAAAGCAGCCAGCCGATTCGATGGC